>Ga0268276_1001285_pt1 | contig 25372 bp, 7 predicted proteins | sample saktaG_4_FD_190145 | JGI IMG/M metagenome (GOLD analysis project Ga0268276, IMG submission 190145) | Saline water microbial communities from Sakinaw Lake, British Columbia, Canada - sak_2010_1_5_45m | ecosystem: Environmental > Aquatic > Non-marine Saline and Alkaline > Saline ... | reverse complement strand
TCCATTGCAGTAAGACGAGCTGAAGAAATAAGTTCTCCGTCAGCATTTGCTGTAATCATTGTGCTGATAATACTACCTTCTGGAGGGCCAACAGACATATTAGCAAGAGTAAATGAATTTGCTACTATACCTCCATGAACATAAAGAATCTTAGTTGTCGATCCTACTAAGACTGTTGTACTAATACCACCTACGTAAGTCTTATTCCTGTAATTGCTTCCATCATGTTGAAGAACTAAACTTCCATAAGCACCTCCATTGACACCAGCTCCACCATAAATATAAACATTACCACCAGCATAGGATGTTAACGCATGAGATGCACTTCCTCCCAGAAGGTGTATGTTAGTACCTGCATGTAAAGGTTCTGCAATAGCTCCTATGTAGAAGTTGTCGACATTATTGCCCATGACACCGCCAGTATACAAAATTCCTGAACCTATATCTACAGAGCTGTTGTCTGTAGTTGGTCCTAGCTTAGGAGGATCTGTAGCGCTTACTATCTCCCAGAATCCATCAGGCACGAAGGTAGAGAACAGGGTCTTCTTCGGAAGTCCGTCTGTCGCATCCAGAAAGAAGATATAGTCATCTGCAGGGACATATGTTTCAGCTGCCAATCCTGTTGGATCAAAAGCTACAGCAAAATGTTTGGCAGTACCTGATACATCTTCTGTCACTGCTATACCTAATCCAGCTGTCACATTTGGAAGTTGGTGAGGTTGTACTACTGATTGCATTGTGCCAGCTTCACTTGATGTCCTAGCTTTCACATTAGCATCTGCAGCTAGTTTGACAAGTCCCTGTGAAGCAATAGATGCTGTGGATCCTATCTCAAGGAATAGAGGAACACTTTCCATGAGATCCTCCATAGTCTCGAAAGCAGGGATATTATACTTGTTGAAGACTACACCGGCAGATGTTGAAGGGCCAGTGAAAAACCACGCTTTTGCTCTTTTAGTTGCCATCGTATGTTGAGTTATAAAATTCTAAATTGCTTTCCTGATGTGGCTTCTATTCCCATGATACTTATGCCATCTAGATCTGAGTTCTGTGTAGTGTTGATCAACCCGTAAAGGCTGTATATCTGAAATATTTTAGTCTTGTTGATACCTTTACATATAAGAGCTTTGCGAATTTCCCTGATGCAGTATTTCTCTATATAGTATTCATTGCCGTAATCTTCTCCCAGAGGATCATTGTTAGCATCTACAATCCTCTCTTCCAGAATGAAAGAGAGAAACATGTGGAGCTCTTTATACAGACGTAAGAGGGTACTGTATTTGCAATTCCTTCCTCCATAGACCTGATCTGAAGCAACTTTGTCAAAGACAAGAACTACATCATCTCTCACAATATCCCAGAATTCAAATTCTTTCTTGTCGACATCAGTGAAGTCGATAGGATCAATGGTTGATGGATCTTGTTCAAAATAGCTATAAGTCCCGGATATCATGTCAACAGGTTATTGAGTTAGATTCTGTTTCACTGCAAAGCCCACAACGGTCTGTTATGATATTGAGCTTTTCTATCATCAGCCCTATCTGTTCTATCATGTCTTCCCGTTTGTCTGTCAGGGAATAGACACCGAAGAATTGATATATCTCTAAGAATACCATCTCCTTGACACTGTCCACCAGAGACATAATAGAGTTCATGTCATAGACCCGGGCTTTGATGCCATCATCACAGTCGTTACAAGGATCATCACAAGAGCAGAGGATATAGCGGAATAGGGCAAGGTAACATAATTGTGCAGAGCTGATATCATGAATAGGCAGGTAATCTATCAGCCCTGAGTCACGAATGATCTTGACGATATAAGAGCCATCACCATACTCCGTAAGATCAATGTTGATATATGTTGAAGCAAAGGAAAAGGCTTCAATGAAGTTCTGTTCGTAGTCTAACAAATGTACGTCTGTGATGGTATCAGGAAGCGTGTATTCAATCTTCCAGGCATGCTCGTCCATCTTTAACAATGTGTATGCCATGATCTTTGATTTTTAACAAATGTATGGTATCTATAAAGTGGAAATCAAGGATTTTTCTCATCAAGGAATGCCGAGTAGACATCTTTAAAACCACCGGTAAATCTGACAAGACCTTCAGGTTTCTTGTTTCCTACTGAAATATCGACAAGAGCAAGTATCCCAGATGCTAATGGTATTGGGTTCTCTGTCCATTCCATCATAGTATAAATCAGTACTACATCAGAGAGTATCCAGGCATATCTATCTTCATCTTCAGGTCTTAATCCATAGACCATAGCAGCTACTCCTGCCCAGAAGAACAGTCTCACCATCGCATTTGTTAAGTTGTGCCTGCTTTGTGGTTGTTGGCTTTTCCACCATGACATGAATCCCGGCCATTCTTTTATAGGAACCTTTCTCAAAGCAAGAAGATCCATCATTGCCTGGTTGATGCTCTGGAAAGCTCCCATATTTTCTCTAAGTTCAGGGACAGAGATATATTCACCTTCTTCATTTTTAATAGCTACATAGGTAGATCCACCGTAGGAAGACCTTTTGTCTGCATTGAGTCCCATGTTGAACATAGGGTCAAAGGAGAACATACGGAACTGAGATGCCATAGCTCCCAGGTAAGTGTTAGAGAGCAACACCTTTGTATGTTCATCTACTCCACCAACAATCCATTTGTCACCATACCATTTCAGGGTATTGTTGATCATCGTATAATCATGACCCATCGGGAATACTTTATCAGTCTCTTTCATGAGTCCTTGATCAACCATTCTTTCTTTCAATCCCCTTACAAGGGCCTTTTGCTGCTCTGTCTGCTCTGATTTATCCTGAGGGTAGTATCTCTTGTCTTTTTTGATATCGTACGTCAGAACGCCTGTTTTCTTGTCAAAATGGTATGCGTCATAAGACTCTTCACGTAACATCCAGGAACACATTGCCATCATTCTGGCATTCATATCACCAAATTGGTTTAACAGATAACCGGTTGCCTCTGTGAGGATATTATATCTGAAAGCTACATTGAGCATTGGATTCTCCAGCATATCTCTCTCAGTACGGTTTATTATCTGCATCTTGAGTGCCATAGCCCGTTGTTTACGGAAGTCTTTAGCAAAGAGGTAATGTGCCTGAAGGATATCTCCTGTTGTCGGCATGACATCCTGCATCTCTACAGGTATTCCAAGGTTGGCAATACTAGCCGCTACTCCTGACAAACCAAGGTGAACTTCATTGTAAACAGCATTTTTTCCTGCAACAGGAAGACGAAGGAATAATGTACCCATCTGAAAACTATGGAGCGCCCCCCTGACAATACTTGACATCTTGAACTTCTTTCCCATAACTTTGAATTCTTTTTCAAAATCAGCATCTCTGTTCTTTCTGAAGACAATCTTATTAATAGTCTCCTCCATGTACTTGATATTATTCTTTTGTATGACGTGCTCGTTTACTGCATAAAGCATGGCATTAGCATTGCGTACTACTGGAAGTAACCTCTCATTGAGAACTTCTGTCCGGATCCCATCAAGCATAAAGTAGTTGGCTATCCTTTCCAGGTTAGTAGACATCGTGACATTCTTTTCATAATCCAGCACTGTCAATTCTCCATTGACCCATTCCAACCCTGCCTTGGCATATCTGTCTGTTGTATCATGCTGGTCGGCAAACCTTGCACTCAGCACCTCAAGTTTTTTGGCTTTTACTCCATCAATCATATCATCAAAGAACTCTGCTGTCTGACTTATAGACCTTATTCCTTTTGTAGTACCTTGTTTAATCTCACCACTCATGATCAATTCATTGGCGCTCTTCTCCATCACCGGTACCATCCCTTCTTCATAAAACTCATAGAACTTCTTTTCTGCTTCTACCCTATTGATGATGACTTCTCCTAATGCATTTCTACTGCTGGGATCTTTCAGCATCTCGTGAAAGATATTGTCAATCCATCTCTCACGAATATGCTTGTGGACTTTCTCATTTAATTCCAGGTGAATTTTGGTAAAGTCTTTTGACTTGTCTTCACTATTCATAGAGAGAATAACGCTAGGATCAATGACATCTACATATTTACCTGCTGGGATTAGCTTACCATTGATATAGGTATCTTTGATAAGCCTTGCCTTTTTGACAGCAAAGCAGGGTTTTGTATAATCACTCCCTTTGTCTCTTATTATCTGAGATGTAGCCGTTGAAGGATGAGTCTTGATATATTCAATTCTCACTTTCTCAAAATTAGGATTAACATCTTCGTGATACTCCCTATATTTTTGCATTAAAATATCCTTGGCTACCATAGCAGTCTGTATTGCCCATTGGATGACAGGACTATCTACATTGTAGGAGTTAAGGACCTTCCTTGAAGCCCATGACATATCCCTTGTGGAGCTTACATTTCCTTTTACTCTGCCCTGGATCTCTTTGACAGCTTTTGCTATCAGTCTATATTCATGATCCTTGAAGAGATCATCCTTACTCATCTTTGATTCAAGTATAGTCTGTCTGTGCTTGTAGATCTTTAATAAGTCAGCAGCAGATATATGATCTGAAAATATGAGTTTAGCTTGTCTCTCTGCCATGGTCTTTATCCCATATACACTTGGATCCTGGCTATCCAGAGTGGTAGCAAGTTCCCTTATGTGCATATTTAGGATAGCTGCATAACTCTGGGCATAATTGTCAATGAACAGGGATTTATCGGAGAATACGCTTTTAAGTGAATCACTACGTAGGACATTATCAAAGTCTGTAACTTCGGTCATCATCTTAACAATCTTCAGTGCATCTTCGATATCAGTCACCATGAAAGATTTGATCTGATCTTTATGAATTTCAATAGTGCCTATGTTCCGTATCCTGACATCTGGGTTCCCTTTCTTCATAGCCATCATCTGCATCACTAGCATCAGGTTACGGATATTATAAGCCCGGGCACCCCACTTCTCAGAACCTCCCTTCCGGGTGTACTCTGCATCTGTCATGATATCAGAAAGAATGTTCAACTCATAGTTCCCACTAGTTCTGGCTCCAAGAGGTTTAGAAGTTATGTCCAGAATGGAGACAGAGAGTTGCTTCGCTTCATTGTCATGAATCACCACTAATGGATCGAAGCCTTCAAAGTCTTTCTGATAAAGTCCTCGGATCTTTAAATCATTGTGTGTAGCTAGTTCAGAGTAGGGCATAATCTCTTTGATATTGAATTGAGAACCGATCATAACGGTGAGCTCACGTACTACATGGTCTGTGAACTTGCCTTCTCCAAAGATCTCTTCCGCAATAGTTGTGGTAGCTGTCTCCTGGTCTTTCGTCCCTGAAGTAGCAATAAGCTCATTGATACGGGCGACAAAAGCTCTCATGTTCTTTTTGATGTCTGTCTCAAACATAGTATATTTAGGAACAATATCTTTGCGGATCTCTCTCTTCAAAGCTTCATCATTATCTTTGAACTTGGCGATAGGATATACAGCTTTGTAGCCTCCTATCTTCCAGGTATAATTTGCTTTAGCATTAGGTTTCTTGATGTTGTTAAAGATCCATTCTGTAAGCTGGTCCTCATCCAGATTTACCATCTTAGTAGCATCTCTCTCTTTAGAGTTGAGCATAGAAGCAATATCCTTGAGATTGTTAATGCTGGTAATGTTAAGATCCTTGGAGAACTTGAAGATATGACTGATAGCCTCCATCTCTTCCGGAGTGAATACTATCTGCGTCTCCCCATTAAGAACAGCTTCCCTCATGTCGTCAAAGAACTCATTGAATCTATAGTCATGACGGTTCATAAATTCTGGCACTCTCTTGTCTGAAAAGAAGAAGTTACGTAGCGTATTCATGATGCGTGAGATAAACCCCTTCACACCGTTCCAGAGACGTTGTGTAAGCGAATAATCCAGAAAGTGAGTGTTACTACCAGCTAACTTAAAGAACGTCTCTATGGAACCCTGAGAGCGAAATCCACCTACTGTAGCCAGCATCTCTTCAATGATATCCTCTTTTGTCTTCAACTCCCTATATTTCCCTTCTATCGATTCATAGAGAGCTACATAATCAGCGTTTCCTTCTGCTACCATCTTCTTCACATAACTCTCCATTTCTTGATACAGTTCAGGGTTCTTAATCTTCACCACCTGGTTCCAGATATGTTGCATCTCATGGAAGAGGGTGTCTCCATTGATACGATCTACGTTATAATGGACGCTATTTCCTTTGACAAAGCCCCGCATAGTCTTCCCGTAACCTTTCTCTTTCATTGATGTAGAAGTCTCTTCAACGAAGTCCAGTTGAGGAAAAGCAGATTTGAGTTTCCCTATGATCACTTTCATCTTCTGGTTAGTGATAGCTTTATAGCGTCCTTTACTAAAAGATGTGATCCATGGATAGAAAGCCTTTGTTCCATAAGTGGTGTCATTCTTAGTGACAGGATCTACCTTTTTCATCTTATCTGAGATGATCTCTCCTGTCTGCTCATTCATCTGCATCTCATAGAGGGTTCCATCTACATCCATTTGATTATGGAAGTCCATACCTGAACGAAAACCATCAACAGCCTCTTTTTCTACAAGCAAATCAACCCATCCTTGTTTGGTATATGTCTTACCCCTGAAGGTAACTTTACATTTTGCATTCATCAGATTAACATTTTATGTTAGCGTTATTATCTTTTGTTCTTCTGGTTGACCTACTGTCGTAGTCATCCTGCTCAGGCATTGAAGCATCTGCATTACCCAGGCTGATGAATTCCTCCATCTCCTCATCTGTCATGGTGCCATCATCTCTCTTTGTCATAAGCTCTATGATCCTGTCCTTCTCTATCGCCCTGGCTTCTGCTGAAGCAACACGTTTCACTCCCATCTTCTCTTCAGCTTCCTCTATGGTCATCGGTATTGTCTTCCATGTTACCTTGGAGAAGGTGCTGGAGTCTATTACCATCACCTGGCCGGCACCATTGACATAGTATAAGTCTCCTGAATAACCATGTCCTGCAAAATACTCTGACGTTACCCTGGCGATTTCATGATTCCCTGATGCCAGTAACAAGGTGTTAAGTTGCTTTGGAGTCAAGGCTACATACTGAATTGCTGACAGAAACTTATTCTTCATGTCAAAGCCACCACGTGGCGCTACTACCCATGCTGCAGAATAGGGAAATTTGAGATCTTTCTTTGTCTCATCGTAGAGATAGAGTTGTGGAAAGAACCTGGCACCCCTACGTTCATTCTTCATGATAGCTTGAGGGTAGTACTTGTTCTTCTCGTCTTTCTTTGAGAAGTATCCGGCTACCTCTTTTTGCATAAGCATATACTGGACAGATCTTGTGATGAACTTGTTTTTCTCTGTCTCATCATCATTGATAGTATTGAGATATCCTTTGAAACGGTTTATTGCATCAGTAAGCCCTTTGTCTGGACCGAAGACTTGCTTACCGATGATATCCAGGATAGATCCTTTCTTATAACCGAAGCCAGTGACAATGATCTGCTGAAAGGCGTACATATCTCTGACATTCTTTGGAAGCTTTATGAAAGATCTGGCATACATGGCTACCCTTGCAGGAGACATATTGTAATCATTCATCCTGACAAAGGAAGACTCTTCTCTTCCGTCTTCTGTCATGTTCTGGATAAAGTCGTTACCTGAGAGTGCCTGAAAGAATTTCTCTGCCTCCTCTTCTGTAAGTGCGTTATCATACTCTATCAGTGCCTGCACTCCAGCATCCTTAGACATGTTGGAGACATCTCTCATGAACTTATGGAATGAAGGAAACTGGTTTACGAATTTCTGGCGGCCTGTTGCTGAGTCCAGATAGACTTCATCATAGATACTCAGGACTTTCTTATGTCCACCATCGTCAAGTTCTACAGGCACACTGATATTTACTGAATTTTCTGAATGGAAAAGTTTAAAGAAATGATCCAGCAGAATATCTGCTTTGACATTTTTCATCTTATAGAATTGGTCTTTGAATGGAAACCATGCTTGCTTCTGCATCTGATGAAAGAGCTTCTCTACAGATTGCATGATAGGATGTGTCTCCCAGGATACTTCATTCAGTTCATTGCGTGTATCACGCAGAGCTTTTATGAAGGTCACCAGGTTAGGGAAGCTTCTGACTACTGCAGGAAGATTCATCTGCTTGACAATCTCTGCTTCTATGTCTCTCAGTCTGGTTGCCTCTTCTTTATTTGATCCTTGACGAAGATAATCATTATTATGTGTCTCGTAATAATCGATATGTTCTTTTGCTGATATTTCTTTCCCTGAGAGGAAGTCATCCAGAGACATGCCTAGATAGGCCTCTATCTCTCTGATATAAGCTTCATTGTCATAGTCAAGTACAGGCATCTCATTCCTGATCTTCTGTATACGAGAGAGACGGAACATAGCCTGAGAAAGGTAAGCATAAGACTTCAGCTGCTTGAGGGCTTCTGCATTCTTCTTATTGATAATATCCTTGCCAACAGAAGAGGTGAGTTTAAGAAACTCTTTATAGGCAGGATCATTAGAAGTTTTATTTCTGGAATAAAAGTTCAGAATCTTTTCATATTTAGATTCGTTATCCAACTTGGAAATATCTTCCTGTAAGAACGTTTTGATATCAGTGGTAGCTTCTGTAATCATCTCACCTAGCCGTGTCTTTGCCTCTGTTATATCTATCGCTTGTGAAACATTCCCACGGGAGTCTACCTTCTCTTCAGTCTTCACACTTGGCATCAGAGCTGTAATCATCTTAAAGATGTCGAAGTCTGCCCGGGAGTTCTGTACCATCTCACCCTGATTCACCTGTTGGAAAGTTTCCCGTACAACATCAAGACTAAAGAAGTCTACAATCTCATCCAGCGTCTTATTCATAGTGATCATGGCACCCAATGTACTAATAGAACTATGAGATACTCCGATCCTTCCAAGGATAGAACTCTTAGGGTTATCTAGAATGGCCTGTATTACGCCCTCCCAGAGCCGCTGGCGAGAGTTCTCGTCCATGTTGATATAATCCCCCGCCAAGTACTTAAAGTCTCCCAGGATGTCGCTATTTGACTTTGATACCTGACTCATGAATAGATATGCCATATAGGAGTTGATAGCGATACCTATACTGTCTGCTCCATCAAGCATGATATTATGTATGTCAAGATTGGAAGCAGCATGATTGTCGCTCTTATACTTTGCTGTTGCGTCTTTCTCATCTGCTTTTTTGGCATAGGCGGCAGTAGTAGACTTGGAGAAGATGAAACCTTGGTTGGCAGGATCTTTGTAGAATCCCATCCTCTCTTCCAGCCCTATGTTCTGAAGTCCTTCAATACTCCCATCGATAGGCATCTGGTAGTAACCATCTTTTTCGGTGATCTTCTTCCAGTAAGTACTATCCTGGTCAATGTCAAAGTCAGCATCAGAGAGTACGTTCCCCATTGGGTTAAGATATAGGTTGTTTCCTCCATCATCAATGAAGTAGATTATACGAGCTATCATACCTGATCCAGGTTTGTGTAATGGTACCCGGGAGGCAATGATATCAAGAGACTTGTCAAAGGCTGTGATATACTTCTCATATCCTCCCCATCTATCTCCTTCACGGCTAATGATGTTATCCTTCTTCATCATCCTTCCTTCAGCAAAAGCATTTTCCATTCTGTCTGCTATTTGCTTAGGTGTGAGATTACGTACATTTTCCCTCTCCCCGTTTTTATAGTTCAGCGTATAGACATTATTGATATTCTCATTGACATTAAGACCAAACTGTTTCCTATATGGGTATGGAGCGATGACTTCTGCAGGAGTAGTGATTCCCTCTCCTTTTAGCATAGGAGCAATCTGACTGAGAGTATACCCTTCCGGGACTACATCAAAGTCCAGGTAGTTTTTCTCTGCAGTAAGGATCGTTTGCCCTGGCCTACTTCTGATCTCTCCCTCTACCTCTTCCATAGAGAATGGAATACCATCCTTGTAGTACATAGGCATCGTGGTAGAGCTGCAAAGATTTAATCTGAGACCAGCCATCTTTGCATTGATGATCCTGTTGATATCCTTTCTGTAAGTACGCTTCAGTACCTCCATGACCTGTGGCAACTCCTGGGAGATCCTTTCATCTGAGATCAACTCAGCAGAGTTCTCCACGTTATTCATTGCCTTAACGATGTTCTCACCTTTCTTAGAGAGATAGGCAAGTAACTTAGTAGTCTTATTCCTGTCTGCTACATCTACTACCATGGCGGCTATCTCAGCTTCTAGCTCAGCCTTTCCCTTGTTGTAGAGTTGTACTGCTACTTCTCTCAGAGCTTCTCCCCTGGCTGCGTTTACAGCACCTAGTCCGTACATCGCATCCCCCTGCATGGGAGTTGCTAGCCTGTCAGAGTCATTGATGTCCTGATCCGGATTTAAGATGAATCCAAACTGTCTGTTGTCGATAGGCCTGGTGACAAGATCTGAACGTGCTTCTATAGAGTCAGAGATATAAACATTTACCTTGTTGACACTCTTCTTATGGCAGGTCTTGTTACGGATCCCCTGCACCAGGTTCTTTTTGATCTCATTACTCCAGTCACTCTCATCTACTATCCAGTTGCGGAGATTCTCAAAAGCTCCTTCTGGATCATATACCTTCTCATTGAAGAATTCCAGAAACTTGTCATGTAATACAATGTCATAGGCTTCCCCAAACTGTTCTTTCATCAGCCTGTCTGTAGCATCCAGCATCTCTTTCTGCATCTTACGGATGACAGGAGAAGCAAGATATGCCTGGTTACGTGGAGTGATAGCAGCCTCTTTTCTCTGTTCATTGATCCCTGTAGATTCGTTGGGACCTGTCATTAGGTCTTTGTACTTTGTCTTACCTACAGGGCCATGACTAAATCCTCCTGTGCTTACCTGCAGAAATTGGTCATAAAGCATCCCAAACCATGCTTCACCATCAGCTACACGTATTTTCTCTCCTGTATTTGGGTCTGTTACCATCATGTCCTCAACAACTATCTCCTGGGATTCTGCTAAGAGACCATATTTCTGAGAGAGGTCTATGCTGGACATTGGTGTATGGTCCGAAGCAGCTCTCTTGGTTTTTGTCATCACTCCATCAAGATCTTCTACAGTGCCATAGGCTATATTGGAATAGGCTGTGTTGGCAATATGATATCCATAGAAGTATGCTTTCATGATAGGGTTCATCTCAGTGACTGTGCCGGTATATTCTCCATTGTCAGTGATATAATATCCCCTGTTGGAGAGTAGCGTATTGAACTCATCAGGCATGTGGTATCCGATCTCTTTCATCTTTCTGGCGAAGTCCTTGAATTCAGAACCAAACAGCGCATCTCTTTCGGCAGTAGTAATACTGAATTGTCCTTTTTTAGAAAACTTCACGAAATTATCATGGTTATAGATGTCAACAGATCCCAGATGATGCCATACAGTATTGTTACCCAGTTGAACGGTGATACTCCCATCATCATGTCTTTGTCTTACATGATAGTCTTTGGTCTCATATAATCCAGAGCTGGTAAACTCCTGTACCTTGGAAGCCTCTATCTTTATCATGGTATCTCTTATACCCTGGTCGGAAGGATCGAACTTGCCAGTGACAACAAATTCAGGTAGTTCAATTGATGACTTAGCAGCAAACTTCATCCATCTCTTGCGGGAGTTATCATGAGCATGCGCCTGACGATGAAACTCTGTAGCAATAGATTTGTTGATGATAGTCTCATTGATCTTAGGATCTATCATCTTTCCATCATCCATCGTATAACTCAGGTAGACGAATTCTCCTATCCGTGGAGAGAAGTTAAAAGTATTCAACTCTGTCTTACTCTTGTCAGCCAGGATAGTAGATCCAAAGATGTTTTTCTGTATTCTAAGGCCATAGGAGCGCTTTATTCCATCAAGCCATACATTGAATAAGGCTGCATGAAGATCGGCCTCTACAAGCTTCCCACGGCCCTTAAAGTCGGCAGTCATGCCTGTGACCGTCCTCTGTTCTTCCATCACTATGCCATTCTCTTTCAACAACATATTCAGAGCTTGTTTTCCATCATGCCATTCATGAGCAGTAGGATCTATTAATCCTTCTTTTAGCTTACGGTCAAACTCTTTCCTGATAACTTCACTGCCATATTTGAATAGCCTTGAGTTAGAAGAGGACTGTTTGATATTAAATACTCTCTTTTTGTCAGGAGTATTATGAAAGCGGTTCGCTCCTAGTCCTTTGTTATGAAGAGAGATTGATCCCAGTGCGGTAAAGGCCTTGAAGTAATCAGTAGGTTTAGGAAGTGTAACCTTTTCGGTATCCGCTTCACCATACTGACCATCCATATTGGAATTTTTGACAGTATTATCTTTGCGAAAACTCTTCATCTGCTCATAGAAGCCTGTCTTAGCCAAGCTGTTCATCTCTTTGTTCAATGCAGAGATCTCTTTTTTCTTTCCTGCAGTAGTAAGCGTATCATCCGTTTCCTTTTCCCTGATTCGCTGGAGTATTTTGTTTGCTTTAGCAGAAGCCTCAGCATTGGTATGTGTGCTCCAGTACATATTCATCAGAAGCTCTGCCAGAAACTCTTTGGATTCTATTTTCCCCTTGTAGGGAGAGTCACGCTCCATGATTTCCCTGATGCCAAGACTCTCGTTCTTGTACATATCCGAGATTGTGGTCTTTCCTACATACCCAAGTCCAATGATATTGATGACGTTCTTACGAATATTCTGGTTATCAAATAACTTTGTAAACTCTATGCCATTCTTTGTGATCCGGATTATAGGAGAAGGAGCTTCATCCTTTTTAAGTCCCTTCGTCCAGAACAATCCATCCTTGGTAACTTTGAATATCTGTTTCTTCTCGTCACCCAACCCGATAGCATCTTTCACAAATCCTTTTACCATACCATACTCAAAGACATCACCATAGATACGCTCTATGATCTTTGCTTTCTCTATGTCTTCATCTACCACTGATTGATTCACTACCTTATAGGACACTTCATCTCTATTCCTGGAGACCTTCACATAGACATGACCTGGTGATTCCAAATCCTTATAGTAATTCACCATGCCTACCAGAAATGCGTTGATCTCCATACCACGAGCCTTCATAGCTTCCTGATCACTATTCATCAGGATATCTACCATAGTCTGGAAGTCTACCTGAGTATCATCCATGCTGGAAAAGAATTTATGGAGAACACTAAGGACATTATTCCTACGTGCATTCTCAGTACGGACTTTGTCTGCTATCTCAAATAACGCATCTTTGAATTCTTTGAAAGTATCGATATTCTCATACTTGCTCTTTCGTGCTACAATCTCACCAGCAGCAATGAGGGCGATATTAACATCATCTGTATCGACATAACCGTTAGACTCTCCAATGATCTTGTTATTTTTATCAAACCGGTATTTAGGAGTAATATCTATCTGCCATTTCAGAAATGCTGTCTTACCCTGTTCCGGGTTAACATCACCTTTGCTTTTGTACTGAGTAGAAACGCTGGTCTTCTCTATGGACTTCTTATCGAAGTTCATTCCTTTGAAGATGCTCTTTATGAAAGAACGGAAGACTACTTCATCGGAGAGGTTATAGTCCAGATATATTTCCCATTCTTCGTCAGTAAGTTTCTGGCTTGTCTCTCCTGTAATAGTCTTTATCTGACCATAAGGAGTCTCTCTCTCTCCCAACATCCTGTTTTCTTCATTGATATATTGTTTCTCCAAGGAAGCATATGCTTCAGGAAAAGCCTCGATGGATCTGCCCCAGTCAATATTGCCATCAGTATCTACGGTGGCATTATGGAGATTAGTAAGGGTATTCAGGTCTGAGCCTATAATACGTTTGATAGACTGAATAGTATGTGATCGTGGGAATAATCGTGGAACAGTTTTGACCCATGCCCGGGAGTATAACTTAGCATCAGGAGTGTCATCTTCCTGCTCTTCGATATCTTCTGTCATATCCTCTTCATCAGTACGCATGACTTCATCTTCTGAAGCATAGGCAGGGACTTTAGTATCTTGGAACTTGCCATTGTTGATCTGATAGAAGAGATCATCTATAGCAGGCGAGAAAGACTGGAACATGCCAAACATCTTGTTCATGAAAGCTTTGAACCTCTGAAGGATCCCCTTGGGAGTGTACCATGGCTTCAAGTCTTCTGTTTCTCCGAACTTCCTTGCCATCCACTCTTCTGCCTGTAAGTTATTGATAGCGCCTTTATAGCCACTATTTCTCATAGCTATCTTGCTTTCAGAAAAGAGTAAATCCCTACTCTTCTGGTCTATCATATAGTTAAATACCAGATGGAAGGCTTCGTGCCTGAGTGTTGGTTTTTTGATACCTAGCTTATAGAGATTGAGATACATCTTACCGTTCATCATCAGCCCGGAAAGTCTCTTACTGTTCATGGTGAGGTCCTGTACGATGCCATCTACAGCGATCTGTGCCCACACACTGGGATGAAACATGCTACTCAGGAGAGTCTCTGCCTCCTTCAACGAAAGGTACTTTGTGTAGCTGGAGGAGTCTTCTTCTGATAACTCCCTGGCATCACGGATATTCTTCTTCCTTGCAGCCTTATCAGTCTTATCTATCACCGTAGGCTCTTTGAATACTACCGATGCATACGGGTAGTTAAGTCTACTGTGCATGACAACGAGTTGTTCTTCAGAAGGAAGTCCATTCATGCTGGAGATATTGATCTTGTCAAGCCCAGCAGTATTGAATGGTATCTCAAGTTCTCCTGCTCCCAGCTCATCATAATTCTTGATGAACTCTTTAAACATGGTTTCATATACCGCAGGAGATCCTTTTTTAGTATCACTCTTGGCAACACCTCTGAGGATCTTGTCAAAAGACCTTTCCTTAAAAGAATAGTATTTCTCTGTTATATTGTAAGAACCATATTTATTCAGAAAGTCTACCAACTTATCAAAACCTTTTTCTTTATTATAGATCTGGCTTGCATTAGCAAGGATAAACCGCTTCATCCATGCAGCATTCATATACTGATTGAATTGAACCTTTCTTAGATCGTTATCTTTATTGGTCACGTCCCATCCTGCATTACGCAGGACATCTGCTTCTATCTGGGACTGTAGATAGTTTTTTGTATCAATCTCTTTGAGTTTCCTTCCCCGGAGAGAGATATAAGAACCATCTGTAGAGACTTCTCCCATCCCAAAGAACACAGCCTTCTTTGGCTTACCGTGCTCATCTTTATGATTGGAAATGATCACTTCGTCAAAGACAAACCCTCTTGCTTCCCAGTCTGAGATGAATTCAGAGAGTGTCTTGCTCCCAGAGTTATCATGTGGAGCTTGTGACTTATATTTGGAGATATTGTCAAGGATAGGTTCGCTATTAATAGTGACTTCATTTTTGGTAGATGTCCTTGATTTCTCCTGGGCATCTTTTATCATGGAGACAATATACTTGTTCAAAGAACGCAGACCTTCATTGTATTCATTATCTGTATCATTAAATCCCTTGTCTATCATCGCAAAGAGATCTTCTTTTGACTTACTGTAATCGGTGATGTGTTTGTATTCACGTTCACCTTCTGTCTCAGTAGGATAACCACTTTCTGCCCGGGCTAACTGCATGACATATTCCAGCCCACTACCTTCCAGGTCTCTTCCTGTAAGGATCTCTCTTACGATAACCGGCACTTCACTGTCCTTGAGTATCTTCTCAAACTGGCGACGCATGGCTACACTCTTAATCTCAATCTTGAGTGCCAGAATATCTGATGCATGGGATCCTTTCGTATCTATAGTAGAGATATAGACAAACTTTGAGTTGAAGTACTGTCCTATCATCTTAGACAAAAAGACATTTGCATGGACTCTTTCTTCTTCGCTGTATTTCCCTGTATACTCTTGATTCCCTACGGTAGTGAAGGTAGTGCTGTAGATAGCTCTATTTTTTATCCATTCTCTTGCTCCTCTTGAATACTTAGGAGGAGTGGAGTCGGTAGGTTCTTCTGTCTTTGGTTCTGTTGTCGTTGCTGTAGGAGTTTCTTTTGCAGGTGTTTTGACTTCATACCTTACAGAGTCTTCATCTGAAGTATATTCCAGATCTTCCAGGCTATGGGTCCCAATAGCATGAGTGGTACCATCGACATCTTTCATGGTGTCATACCGATACCCTTTCAGTCTTCCATCTTTCAGGATCTCTGTAGCTACAAAGAACTTGCCTATATTTACTTTTGCTCCCCCGGTGATCTTATATGTAGGTGAATCTAACGTGTTGGTAAATTCATTGATAGGAGGTTGTGAAGTTACCGGCAATTCTCTGGTATCTTCTTTAGTTGCCGTTTTAGGTGTCTTAGAGGCCTCAGGTTCGTCTTTCTTCTTATAGTTATCCGGATATACGATTGAGGACTTAAGTTCGGCTACGAGCCTCTCTCTGGCCTTTTTGATAACATCTGCATCTTCGACAGGTTGTGTGCCTGGCTCTACCCAGTTTACCTGTTCAGGAGATAGCATGTTCTTTACTTCTGGACCTACCACAGCAACAAAGTTGGATGCCCTTCCTACCGCTGTATAGATAGCTTTGCCTATATGCTGAGAGTCTCCTTCCGTGTTGGAATAATCTATGGCAACATATGTCTCCCGGTATCTTTGTCCCTGAATAGACCTGGGTTCATTCTCAAGATCGGCAATCATGACATCTTTTGTGACCTTGAAGATGTTTGGATCTGACTTGTCGAGTCCATAACGCCTTAGTAAGACATCTCCATCTTCATTATTGTCCATAATGACAAGGGCCTTATTTGTAGAGGTAGAGTTTTTAAAAGCCTCAACAATCTCCTCTCTTGACTTATAGTACCTTGCACCGATCTGTTCATCACCATTCTTCTGAGAAAAGACATTAGGCAGCTCACTGTATTTTGACAATGTGCTGGTAACTTTGAAAGAGTAGGCGATGTCATCAATAAGGGCAATCTCAGAGGAATACTTCTTCACAACCTTAACAGTCCTGTATCCGAGCATGTATGCCTCTGTCCTACCCTGCCCCTTTGGATGCATCTGAGAGTCATCTCCCATAAGGATAATCCTGGCCTTTGTTCCTTTCAGAGCATCGATGATCTGTGTAGCGGCAATATTGGTAAGCAAAGAAGCCTCATCCCAGATGATAACATCGTGAGCAGTGATTTCTTTCTTCTTGTCGCCAAAGAACTGATCAGTAGTATATGGAGTCTTTATTCCGGGGATAGCCTCCTGCAGGTCTTTGATATTTAGTGACGAGATGCCTACAACAGTGATATTCTTTTTTGCTCCAGGATAGTAACTGAGTATCTTGACAGCTTCAGCTACGATCTGTTTTGTCTTTCCCGAACGATATTCTCCAATGACAAAAAGTATGCTTGACCTGAACTTCTTCTGTTTCTCTCTGTATGCTTCAGGAGTTTTCGTTTTGTCATAATGGGAGATCTCTGCTTCCAGTATCAACCTTTTGAGATCCTCAAGAGAGTCTTCATCATTTACCATGAATGAAACAACCTGGTTGATAGCCTGCCTCTGCTCAAATGTAGAAAGTTTGTCTCCGGCATTCTTCGGATCTTCTAAGTATTCTGTCCTGGCAATTTCCACCAGCATAGGATCTGCAGACATGGTAGTAGCCAGCAAGCTGATCATGTAATTCCTACCCTCATTCTTTGTCATAAGCGTCATCTCATTAATAACAGAGAGACCAGCGACAAAGTCTTTTTCTTTATTAAGTGGATTGCTGACATAACCATCTCCATAGATGGTGACACCTTCATAGAGTTTGTCAATACTTCCTTTTGTCAATATCTTAGCCTTATTGTCAAAGAGGATCTTCTTAACCTTGAGAATCTTGTCTTCATTGAGAGTGAGTTTACCAATAGTTACATCGGTATATCCTGTATCAGAGTCAATGACATCTTTCTTGAATTCAACGATAGAGTCGATGAGTTCCCTGAATTTGGCATCATGAAATGTGGTTGCTATCTTTTTGAAAGACCATAAGGTAAGGTTACTTTCGATGAGTCTTCTGCGATCCATATAGTTTCCCTGGAGCCCAGCAGCTTTGTCTATCTTGGAATAGAGACCTTCATAATCCTCCTCAGTATCTACCGCTCCGGGTCTTCCAAGAAGTGCCTGCAGTGAACCTTTGAGTGACTCCAATGCTTTTGCAGAGAGAATTGGATCCATTGGTTTGTCATCTACCGAAAGGTGTGGAGAGATCTTCTCGTCTTTCAAGGCCTCCTTGCCATTGAGTGTATTCTGAAGTACGCCAATGATACCTATCATACGATTTACTTCATCCTTGAGTTTTACAGCATCCTTCTCAGCAAAGTTATTTGTAGCCATAGCCTTCAGTTCGGCTACCTGCTTCTCAAAGTCTTTATAGTAAAAGCCATCTTCATAGTTCTCATCAATATCAATCCCTTTGGTATTCCCTATTCCTGATATCTGATCATTGATCCCGGTGATAGCATCATTGATCTGTTGCGCCTGTGTCTGTTCAGATGTTGGAGTACCTTGCACGCTTCCAGCAAGATCCATGTCAACAAGTTCATTGATTCCTTCCAAGGCTGTATTCAGAGACTCCTGAGCGTTTTGTTTCATCGCATCAAGAGAAGGACCATTCTCAATACCCGATATCAGGCTGTTGATCTCTTGTGCCAGTTTACCTACCTGAGTCTGTATGGAGGAGAGATTCTCTTTGGTAGCAGTCATAGACTTAATGTTACCAAGAAGATCATTGATTTTGGTAGTATTGTCGGAACTCAGAGCTTTCTTCTTTGCAGTTTCTGCCTCACGGAGTATCTTATACTCTTTGAGAGATTCTTCCGTCCTTTGTATACCCGTATACACGTCTTCCAATACGCCTATCATCTTTTTATTGAAGACCTGTGGTATATTGGAAAAGAATTCCTTTGCATATTCCTGAGTTGTTGTCTCTGGAACTGGTTTACCCTGATCAGCATATTTCTTCTTAATGATATCTTCAACAAGTTTGATCCGGATGAACTCATTCTTCATCTTCTCATTGTAAGCCTTGCTATAGTCACTTCCCTGTTCAGGAAGGATAATATCATTGAGATTCTCTCTGGCAGATTGTATCACACCACCTTGCCCTACCTCTCCTGTTCTGTTAAGTTCAGCTAACTCTTTTGCTTCAACATCATTTAATGTCTCCTTGCTGGACAGCTCAGCTACTTTCTGCTGGGCTGTATGAAGTTCCTTAGCATAACCCAGGGCTTCTCCCAGAAAATCTGTATCATCGGCAATAGCTTTGAGTACTGCAGGAGACCGGATGCCATAAGCATCTCTGACCTCCACAAGCACCCTCATCTTTTCTTTGATCTGCTGGCCGGCAATATCATTCAGGGAAGGTACCTGACCCTCTTTGTCTGAAGTGATCGCATTACCTTCACCATCAATGTGATCATATTGGAGAACTTTCGCTTTGACATATTTGTCTACTGCTGAATAAAACTCTTTCTCTTTGCCTTCGGCAGCATACTGATCCATCGTTCTTTCCTGAGCCCTTTTTCTCAAGGTAGTAAGACCACCCATAGCGCCACCAAAGAAACCCAGTACATAACCCTGCCACAAGCCTTCAGGAGCTCTCTTAGCGATGTTCTCTGCCAGACTGAGACTAGGATTGTATTCACCGAACATACCCTTTCCTGGGGCTGCATTAGGATCCTTATTGACAGCTATATAGTCATTGATGGTCATCACCATATTCTGGAGAGGATTGGCTACTGCCTCTTCTTCTGCTTCTTCAAAGGCTACTGATGCCAGCCTTCCAAGTTTGGTAGAAGGATTCTTCAGCACCTCAGAGTACCACTGGGATACTGTTGAACTTATTCTTCTGACAAGACCAGCACCTTCTGCCGGAGTCATCTTCGCAACATTAATGCCAGCTTCTTTTATGCCAGCAGCCATATCAGTTGCTATGACATCATTTAGTCCTTTACGGAAAAGGTATGGGTTTATTCCCCTGGAGATGATTCTGGGACCAAGGAAAGTCTCAGTAGCAGCTTCTATCGTTCCCACAATAGGAGCTTGCCATGCGATATCTAACGGAGGAATACCATTTGCTTTTGCTGACTGGTTGTATCCATCTGCAGCAAGAGCGCCAAACACACTATAGGAAGTAATGATATTCTCCATAAGTGCCGTAGAGCCCTTGATAGCAGCTCTGATGCCTAACTGGGCAAGTTGTACTGTAAAGAGTTGTGCTGCAACCTGTCCTATAGCATTGACGGTAGAAGCTACATTCTCAAAAGCATCTTGGGAAGCTTCCATAGACGGCTTTATCATCATGCTTCCAGCCACGTTCTGTATATTCTTTCCTGCAGTCTCAAATGTTCCTGGCATATCCTCTCCATACACAAAGAGGTCAAAGAGGTTATCGGCTAACTCAGCACCAGTTCCAAGCGCGGATACCGCACCAGGTATGATGCCATTGTAGGCAGCCTTGAGTCCTGTAGCAAGGAGATTTTCCTCTAAAGGTGCAGCTCCCCATGCTCCAATGATACTCTGTCTCATCACGTCAGGATCTAAAGAAGTAGTCTCCCTGAAGATAGGAGTGCCATCTTTCTTAAAGTCAAGTACAGTGATATCCCTTACCCCAGGTGTAGGGACAAGGCTAAGAAATCCTTGTAGGAAATTAGGAGACTCATAAGCTTTCTCCTTACCATCTTTCCCAATGACCCTACCATAGAGTTCAGCCATCCTCTCATCGCTCTCTATACGCCTCCCATGCTCGTCAAAGCCTGGTCGTGGCTGTATAGTTAATCCCTGTGCATCTGCATTGGCAAAGATAGCGTGTTCATTATCCTGAACAATCCTGTCCGGATCTGCATACATCCACTTGTCTGCGACATAACCATTGAACTTACCTGCCTTATAGAACTTGTATCCTTCTTCAGCCGTTTTATATATCTTCGCAAACTCAGTCTCATTCACTCTTCCAGCAAGGAATCCCTTATCTCCCAGGTATTTCTCTTTTGCTTGTTCCAGCGGTAGGAGTTCTACAGTACCACCTTTGGTATATTCATTGATCTTATCGGTAGACTGTCCTGTAGCATGTAACAGGAAATAGTCATATTTTGGTTTTCCGTTAATCATCGGTATAGTTATTTCTTAGGTTTGTCGCTAGCTTGTTCGAATACGCTTGTAGTCTGTGCTACATCATTCGCTTTATCTTGTTGTTCTAAATTCTGAAGCCATGCAGCGTAAGCATTCTTTCCTTTCTCGAAAATTGATATATTGTCATATCCTGGAAGTCTCATAGGTTTACTTGCATCATCTATTGGTATATCGAGATAGAACAATTCATATTCTTCTGCCATCTGTTTAGCTTTTTCATCGGTAACTCTCCAGTTCAGCTCAGGGAAATCCCTATCAGTCATAAATGTTATCTCAGCACCAGTATGATCCCTCATAATTTTACGTAGGTTCTTTGCGTTGTCTTTTGGCACAGCTACTACAAAACGAGATGTTAGATCCTTGCCGTTTTTATGCCACTTACCTCCTGAGAAAGTATTACCATACTTGACACCTTGTGTACTCCCAAGTGTGTAGGTCATATTGCCTTCATCGTCAGGAGTATTCATTGGAACAGGCTGAGGCATTACTCTCATTTCTCCTACTACCCCAAGAATTTTTACCCCATTTTGTTCAAAAATCTGAACATTATTAGGGACTCCATTGTAGTAAGCATAAGGTTTGATTGACTGGTTATCCACAGTTACCGCAGTAGATGTGAACCCTGCTTCAAAACTGGCATTTGCCTCCGTAAGATATCGTGGATTAGGTATTGTGTATTTAGGATACTCCGGGGTAGCGATAGGAGATACTACCTCGCCATCTTTTACCAGCAAGAAGTTTGGTTCAGGATCAGGTTGTTGCCCTTTTGAACTATCAACAAGGTTAATAGAAACATTTGTATTGGGACCGGTAACCACATCGTCTCCTCCTCCTATACCACCGGAACCGGATCCACTTGTCTTGATCCTGTCTATTGTCATAGTACGGGCAACTTTACCAGGGACCATCAAAGCAATCATCGTCTCAGCATAACCTTCCTGTATTCTCTTGAGGTCTTCCTTTTGTTCTCCTGTCAGCTTCCTGCCATTAGCATAGGCATTGATTACCTTAGTCTCTTCATCGGTAAGGAGATATCCCTGACCTTCAGTAGTCATCTTAAAGAAGTATTTATCCTTATTCTTTCCTTCTTGAATAGTACCTCCACGTATCATGTCTTCATGAAACTGACTCATAAGATCTGTTCTGGCACTAGGAGTCATTGAATACCACATTGTATTAGCTATCTTCCTGAGCTGGGTCTCGTCATCTGCTGTCTCTAGAAGTTGTATCCACTTGTTACCATCTGCTTCAATAGTACCAGCATTAACAGATGACTTGATATCTTTTGAACTACCCTGCATCATAGTGTTGAATTCCGTCAGGAAGTCACCGGAATATCCTACAGAAGATTGGAAGTCCAGTCCTCCCGGTGCACCATTAGCACCAATGCCAACAATCTGTTTGTTGTATTCCAGCATCTCATTCTGTGTGAGCATGCCTAGTCCTCCATTCTGCTTAGGTCCGATATAGGATGACCATAATCCATTCTGCTCGGTTACCATGATCCTATTGGCACTGTTGCCTGGAGTATTACTATTTGCCTTACCCCAAATATCTTTATACTGATTGAACCTTTCTTTCAAGCCTGGTTCCTGGGCACGCAGGGTCATCTTTGCCTGTTCTATGGCAGCCAAACTTCTGTTCCACTCCACTTGTTTTTCAGCAGGAGGAGTACCACCATCATTCATATAGAAGTCAACCATCTCTCCATTAATCTTAGCTTCCTGTCCTGATATTGCCAACTGACCCTGTTGATAGTACATCGCATCCGCTTCCATCATTCCAAGACTTTCTTCCTTTTTACTGGAAGAAGATCCTGAAGATGAGCGTGAGGACGATGGCATACTCGATCCTCTCTGTGGAGAACCTTCAGTAGCCCTATAAATTGGAGGAGCAAATACTCCCCAGTGTGCTGGTATACCCATGATATGTGTTATTAAAGGAAACAGGCCCCAGGAGAGACGATCTAATAGCAGTAGATACATTGTACCACTCTTTACAGATCATTCCCTCTTAGGGCCTGTAACTATGTTAAAAGAACTGTTTAATTCGGCAAGTCAGCCTCAAGATTCATTTTTCTCATTGGAGGCTTTTTCTTTATCTCTTCAATAGTCTCTTTGGGCTTCTCAATAAGGTCCTGCATGAACTCAAACTTTGCCCTCTGCTCTTCTGTTGGTTTATAGAATCCGATAATCTCCGCATACCTAACGATAGGATAAATCCTCCCATCAAGATTCAGCACATGGGTTCTCTCAGGAATAGGATATCCTGTAAGTAATGCAACATCACCCTCTTCAATGAGAGAGTCATACTCCAACCCTCCGTTGTTAAAGACTCTTGGACATTTGATTACCAGTGCCTGGAATGGATGCTCAGAATACGATTCCCTTGAACCGGTCTCCTGACCATTGTGTGGATTGTAAAGTTTTAATCCACTACGACTGGGTTTTATGTGGAGAAGATCTATCGCCACGAACCCGTTTACTGCCTGTACTTGATCGCTGTTCATATAGTTATTTAATTAGATTGTACGAGTAATTTGTAGGTATGTTGACATTTGCGAGCATCAAGGATGCTTGTACGCACATCTGCCATTGGCATATTGATGTCATACTGTCTGCCGCTCTTCCCAATAATACGGGTATAAAGCAATCTGTCTGGAGTATCTTCAGGTCCGGAAGATTGAGTTATAGCTTCGATAGAATCTATATCAATGTCAAATATTGTTTCATAGACTCTTTCCATATCTTCACAGGTTTCAGGATGTGTATACTGCTGGTATGACCATCCCGGTAGGCTTACGTTCATAATATTTGGTTGTGTTAGTACATGATTACACCTTTTTTACTCTTGGTGACTGCTGATCCCTGAGCACCACACTCAGGACATTTAGCTTTACAAGCACAACCAGAGTGAAGAAAAACATGCCCACATGAACAGTAGTATTCTTTCTTAACTTTTTTAGATATAGTAGTCTTGTCAGTCATTAAGCATCAAAGATAATGTAGTAAATTCCATAATCAAAACTAACGTTAATAACTTATGACTTTCCATGATAGAGATTATACAAGACTGCCCGTCTCATTTCTTCGTCTTTCTTATCCTGATCTTTCTTAGATAGGTACTGCTCTGCTGAGAAAAGTGAGTTTCCTCCAGCTGCCATCCTTGCTGAATCCTGAGCTCCACGGATCATCGCCACCTGCTTGTCTGCTTCTGTCTGCTGAGCTGTATGACTGACATCCATCTCTGCTTTTTTCATAGCATATTCATTGCCTATCCTGGCATTTTCCATCCTCACCTGATTCCCAACCTGTAAGTTCTGTCCTGCTATGGTACGATTCCTTTCCTGGTTTCTTTGTAGAAGAGCCGGACCTATGCTAGCCAACGACATCCCATTCTCTCTCATAGTCTGAATAAGAGACATCACATCCCTGTCATCACGATAGTTATCAGGATTGATCTTTTCTGCTGATGCAAAGACAGGTTCACCAAGATTCACCTTTGGTACCTTGTATTCCTCTGCCCTGGGTTGTACTGCTGCCAGAAACTGGTTCATGAGATTACCTGCTAGTCCTAGTTCATTAGCTCCAACATTGAAAGGCTCTTTATTTTTATCTACATGTGTACCAGGAAGTACGTCAGCATTATATACTTTCTTATTGGGATAATAACCGGAACCTGCAAGTAATCCTGCTTCGGATATTGATCTCGGTTGCATCAGGGTAATAGACTCTCCCATAGGAGCACGTGGACCATTAGTGTGAGGCTCTGTCACTGAAGGATGTGTAACTGATGGAGTTGTAGCATAACCAGGTTCTCCCTCTTTAGGAGCAACCGGTCCAATAGGTTTTGTTTTTTCAAGTTCTGCTTGTTTGTTCAGTACAATTGGTTTATTTCCATAATGTTTATTATAGAGATAGTCATAATGAGCCTTTTTATCTCCACCGAAAAATAATCTTGTGTCATTCTCTAGTTGTGCAGGACCAGCATTTTTGGAATATCCTTCACCAAATATACGTGCTGCGATAGCAGTATTTAAGAGTGATGGACTACCAATGATAGTTTTCTTAATCCAGTCTCCAAATCCTCTTTCAGGTTTTCCATAGAGCCCATATTGATCATTCGGTGGATTTATTGTTCCTACTATTGCCATATCTACGTCTTTTACATCAGGTAATTGATTAATGATACTTTCCAGGGGTTCTCCGGCCTCCAGACGAACTTTCTGTTCCTGGTTGATCACTGCTGTCCCTTCGGGCATAGAGAGTCTCTCAGCGCCTCTA
>Ga0268276_1001284_pt1 | contig 25374 bp, 18 predicted proteins | sample saktaG_4_FD_190145 | JGI IMG/M metagenome (GOLD analysis project Ga0268276, IMG submission 190145) | Saline water microbial communities from Sakinaw Lake, British Columbia, Canada - sak_2010_1_5_45m | ecosystem: Environmental > Aquatic > Non-marine Saline and Alkaline > Saline ... | reverse complement strand
ATATGGGAATCGCCATGTGCCATTTCGAACTCTCCGCAAAGGAAATTGGTCTGGAGGGGAACTGGAAGGAAGACAAACCGGATATCCGAAGCGGTCAGATGGAATATATCGTAAGCTGGGTACACCTATGAATCAGATGAACCCTTTGGGCGGAGCTTTACGTGTGCTCTCCCGGAAAAGCAAGGACTGACCAGCTGAAGCGGAAAGCCGGGTGCAGGTAGCACTCAAAAAAATGACAGATTTCTGACCTAAAATGTGGTAAAAGGCTGGCTTAGTTTTTGTGAAGTTAACTATTTGTGCAGCGAATCTTTTGGATTGACTGAGGGTAGTAGAAAGGAATTTATACATATGGTCCAAAACAATGCCTCTGCCCCATCTGATTTTATCAGGGATATTATCGAGGACGACCTTAGAACCAGCAAGCATAAAGGACACGTGGCGACCCGATTTCCGCCTGAGCCTAATGGATACCTCCATATCGGACATGCAAAGTCCATCTGCCTCAATTTCGGTATCGCCGCCCAATACGGGGGCACCTGTAATCTGCGTATGGATGACACTGATCCGAGCGGGGAAAGCATGGAATACGTCGATTCTATCATTCGAGACGTGAAATGGCTGGGGTTCGACTGGGAAGATCGTTTATATTACGCCTCTGATTACTATGAAAAACTGTACCAGTATGCCGTCCGGTTGATTAAGAAGGACAAGGCCTTTGTTTGCAGTTTAAGTCCGGAGGAGATTCGGGAGCACCGGGGCTCCTTCACCGAACCGGGCAAAGAGAGCCCTTATCGCAAACGATCGGTGGAAGAAAATCTCGATCTGTTCGAACGCATGCGGGCCGGAGAGTTTGAAGAAGGGTCCCACGTACTTCGGGCAAAAATTGACATGACATCTCCTAATATCACCTTGCGGGATCCTGTCATGTACCGGATTAAAAAACAGACTCACTATAGAACCGGCAATCAGTGGTGCATATATCCTATGTATGATTTTACCCACTGTCTCTCGGATTCCATCGAAAGGATCACCCATTCCATCTGTACCCTGGAGTTCGGAAACAACCGGCCTCTTTATGACTGGTTTCTGGATGAATCGAACGTCGAATGTCATCCGCAGCAGGTCGAGTTTGCCCGTCTCAATCTCAGCTTTACTATTATGAGTAAACGTTTGCTAATTGAATTAGTGGAAAGAGGATCTGTCAGCGGATGGGATGATCCGCTGATGCCTACCCTGGCAGGGATGCGCAGACGGGGGTTTACCCCCGAAGCGATCCGCGACTTTTGTGACCGTATCGGAGTAGCCAAAAATGACAGCCTTGTCGACATGGCTTTACTTGAAAACTGCGTCAGGGATGACCTGAATGAAAAGGCTCCGCGTGTTATGGCCGTGCTCCGACCACTCCGTGTGGTCATCGATAACTACCCGGAAGACCAGGTTGAGGAACTCGATTGCCCCTATCATCCCAAGAATCCCGAAATGGGCTCCCGGAAAGTGCCCTTCTCACGGGTACTCTATGTAGAGCAAGACGATTTCATGGAAGATCCTCCAAAAAAGTTTTACAGGCTCACTCCCGGCAGGGAAGTGCGTCTCCGCTATGGGTATTTTATAAAGTGCGTGAGCGTAGTCAAAGATCCGGACACGGGAGAGGTGGTCGAAGTCCACTGCACCTATGACCCGGAAACGCGAAGCGGGTTTGCCCCCGACGGCCGGAAGGTCAAAGCGACCATCCACTGGGTATCGGCGGCTCATTCTATTCCGGCGGAAGTGCGCCTTTATGACCGCCTTTTTCGCGTGGCCAATCCTCTGGAGGAAGGTGCCGATTATACGGCGTATTTCAATCCAAAATCATTAGAAATCCTCAGGTCATGCCGACTGGAGCCAAGCATAGCGGATGCCGAACCGGGAAGTCGGTTCCAGTTTGAAAGGCTCGGCTATTTTTGTGTGGATACCGTTGACTCATCCTCTGACACCCTTGTCTTCAACCGAACGATAACACTGCGGGATTCATGGGCAAAATTTGCGGAGAAAGAAAACAGATAAGCTTCCGAAAAGAAAAACGGGTTTAGCCATAGACTTGGCTAAACCCGTTGCTATTCAATGGCTGGGAGACCAGGATTCGAACCTGGATTCACGGAGTCAGAGTCCCAAAAAGCAAATTATTACCAAGTGCTATTAAGTGATGTTAATCAAAATATATATCTGAAATATTAAGGAGTTACTTGCCTTTAAATGCTATAAAGTGTTATTAAGAAATACCGCTTATACCCACCTATATAGGCACCAAATCCCGGACGATAGGCACCTATATAGGCACCAAAAAGTGGGTGTTTTTGTCTCACCCTCGGCATACGCTCATCAATAGGTCGTGTGCTCTGGTTTTTTCTTCTCCTCACACAAGTATGGCTCTCCGGGGCAAAGACGGAGCACAATAGCGTGGGATATCTTCTGTGTTTGGTTCTTCCACCTATTGAAAATCGTTAACGGAGTTGTGTCATATAGCAGCTGTCATCAATGTACAGGTTAAAATATGAATTGAAGATCTAATAAAGCTGTTTACACTTTGTGTTTTGACGATACTGTTTTCGATAGCAAACGAATATCCTTAAAAACATAGCCACTGATTCTTTCATCAGTATAGCACTGCTATCATTCGTAAAAAATACAACGTATGAATAGAAGTCATGCTTTTGTATAAATGTTTTTATTACTCTTAGAATGTTTCCTATCAAGTAAACACGTTACCATTGCCATCTTTTACCATCAGGTGTAAACGGGTTAGTTAGGTCATGTTCTGGCTCATCTTCATCGTAACGGCGGTATTTGAATCGTATTTCTTTATGTATCCAGAGAAGGGATAGCACAACATTGTAGCGATTAAGTGCTACTGAGTGTTCCATTATATCTGCTTCTTCATCTATATTACCTGCTATCCATGCGGAGGCAGGTACTTTTTCTGACTTAAGAGGCAATTCAATTCCATCGAAAAAGTCAAAAGCATATGTATTTGGACTCAATTTTTCTCCGACCTTTACATGAAACTCGAAACTGTTTGATTTTTTATACCACCTAACAAAGTTGTCCTTACTAACTACTACAGCGCAAGGTACTGAAGATAGTTGGACGTATCTTAAAGCTGTTGCTGTTAATGTTGTCCTAAATTCATCGGCTAGTTTTGCAACAACATCTATACTTGGTGACTCACTCCCGATATGATCGGAGAAGATATCTTCTGGCATTAGAATGTTAGCAGCGAAATCATTTGCTTCGATTTCTTGTGATTTGCTTTCGTTCCAGAGGAACATGTCCTGTTCGGTACATATAATCAACTGAGATTCGTGATGGAGTTCAAAATGGCCTAGCTCGTGCGCGATTGCAAATCTTTTCCGTCCCCGCTCGGGTATTTCTTTGTTAACAGTGATGATGCCGAGCCGACCCCTTCTTATCAGCCGCCCTTCAGATGTTTCCAAAGTCCTTTCTCTAACAAACGCACCACGCTCCATTGCGATATCTCGAATATGTATCTCAGAAGGGTTTAGTATCCTTAGACTTTTTATTATTTCTTTAGCCTTCAGGAATGGCAATAATGAGCTAGTCTGCATGGGTATTTTTTAATCCTTGATCTCACTCAATTTTTCTAACAGGTTTAAATCAACCATATCTTCAATTAGACTCTCAAGGTCTTTTTCAGATATGGTTTCCGTCTTTCGAAAATATGCTTCTGCATATTGTTGGGCCTCTAGACCGTAACCACCTTTAAGAATTTTTCTGGCTTTGTCCCACATATCGGATGCCTTCTGCCCAATCTTTTTGGATTCTGATTCCAATAAGTTTTCGAGTTCAAAGCGCTTTTCTTTGGCCGCACCGCGCCATGCCAATCGCCTTTTGGCAGATCCGTTTTCCACTATTTTTTTTACATTCTGCATCAGTTGGACGGTATTTATACCCTCATCTTCCAATTCCGCCAATAAATCCTTTCGTGTAAGCTCTTCAGAATCGCTCATAAAATCAGAAAGGGATTCCAAAAATCCTTTTTTATTTTCACTTCTTACGAGTTTATTTCTCTTCCCCATTTTTTTCTTCCCATTCATCTTTTTTTAGGATTTCGCTTATCTTAGTCGTCCTCCGTAGGAGCTTCTTTTTTAAGTTATTTACTTTTGACACTTCCCAACCCATTTGAACTGCTATAACCTCGGGTTTGTCAATTCCCTCCTCAATACACAAAAGGAGCATTTCAAGATCATCCTCGCCCTTAACCAATTTGTACAGTGCGTTTTTCACTCTTTGTTCAACAATTTGTTGCTCGCGGGATATCAGTTCCTCTTCAGGATTTTGTATTTCAACAAACACCTGTGTTGTCATTGGATCGTCATTGATATTTGTTATGGTCTGTTCATCACCCGGTTTTTGCACTCGTCTGACTATTTTGTGTTCCATTGAAGAATAAAGGTGCTCCAGGTCACTGTTTACAATCCACATTAAATGGGTCAGCAAATTTGGATACTTTTCTGGGTCCCAGGTTCTAGTTCCCTGCCACACTTTATGAATAGCGTCGCAGGCAATATCTTCAGGCGTTTTTCCACCTGGGAGTATGCTTGAGTCACCTGATTGCCAAGTATACCGCCTTGATCTCCACATTGCATAACGAGTCAATCTCAAAATGATTTCTTCCCAGTCCGCTGCTTCCAAAAGATCAAGAACTTTATCCTCTTCCATTTGTTTCATTCCTATAAGGATAAACCGAGCTTAAAAAAAATTGGTCATTCCGTGGCAAATATTTGAACTTATCGGATTATATATAATGAGAGGACGAACTGAACAATACCAAAGTTAATGCAAGTACTATAGAATAATCGCGTTTTGATTATGCATAAACCTAGGCAATGTGTCAAACAGAATGAACTGCAAAGATTTATTAGCACTAGCTTCAATTTGCCCAATACTCCGTGCAGATATGAGGCTCATAAAATAAATAAAAAACTATGATTAGGGGGTAATAGGAAATGGCTAGAAAAGAACATCATGTGGTACCAGATCCTGATAGTGGTTGGAACATCAGAAGAAATGGATCAAAGCGCTCTTCCAGACATTTTGACCGAAAGCAGGATGCAGTCGATCGAGCTAGAGAACTAAGTCAGAATCAAAATACTGAACTTATAATTCACAACAAAGATGGCAAAATATCCAGATCGGATAGCCACGGTCACGATCCATGTCCACCAAAGGACAAAAATTAGATATTACCATTTAAAGCATATAAGGCGGGGCACATACTGTATGGTCGCCTTATTAAGGAGAATACCCAATGAAATTTCAAGGAGCAGTAATCAAGGAACAAGGCGTTACTTTTGCTGTCGTTATTGTTAAGAAATCAATAATCGACAATAGGTTTGAAGCCAACAACGCTATCAGGTCTTTTCAACCATTATTTCCAGGTATTCCTGTAGTACTGATGGCACAAGATTATAGAGGCATACCAAACTATTATGGACGAAGAGATGTTTCCCGTTTCTTGGCCAGTGTTCCACCACACGCTATTCCGTGGAAGGAATACACAGTAAACTAAACGATGGCAAGTGATTCATTTTAAACTATAAATACACAATAGTTAGGTGAGGAGATTATAATGAGTATCAGAGTCGTAAACTATACTTTCGAGGGGCCTTACACCTCGACCAACAACCTCCAAGATCGGGCCGGTGTATACGCAATACATTGTTATAGAGAAGGGAAATACTATTTGATCGATGTCGGCGAATCGGCCACTGTAAGGTCCAGAGTCGAAAATCATGACAGAAAAAAGTGTTGGCAACGTAATTGTCAAGACACTCTCACAGTGTCAGTCCTTTACACGCCTAATTTACATCAATCCGGCAGAAAAGTAATCGAACAGGAAATCAGGAATAAACATACTCCTCCATGCGGTAAAGCTTAATTGAGAGGTAAAATAGTAACTTAAAAAGAATTACAAAAAATTAGAGAATGTATTTCCAATGCTCATAACGCTGAAATTTAGGTAAACGCTCATCAACGACTGCCCACCCTTGCCTTGTTGCTTAAGAAAATCATGAACCCTTGAGGAAGATAAAGGGGGAAAGGTGAAGTCTGCTCTTGAATTATCTTCAGCCATTTCAATAAATCGCATACAGGAAGGGAATATCATAACTCCGTCGTCACTTTTATCAGTTAAGATATCTGCTTAAAGACGTCACCAATATTATCAAGCCAAAGATGTCATATATCTTGCCAAAGGTATCTCTCCAGCTTTTTGGTTGAAGTGCTCTCCACGCCTTTAAAATTTGATCGGATTTTTACCGGAAAATGGTTTTTTATGCAAATCGTACATTTCTTTACCTTCAGAATCCCCTGATTCACCATCAAAATCGGAGAACCCTTGAGAAACATAGGTTTATAATGTTTTATTTGTAGTACTCAGGTGCAAGCAAAATTACTGCAAGACCTTATTACTAAAGGAATTCGTAAAATTAGGCGGTGGATTTTGGAATCCCTATTCAGTTGCAAAATAGTGGGAGTTTAGATATAGTCCCAAAATATCTGGAAGTTACGTTTGCGGTAAGAAAGAGCAAATAGCCTTTTCCTCCAACCTGAAACGCACTTGCAGGATGCTCTCGAGTTTTGATTTCTACAACCTTGTTTACCGAAGGATCAGGCTGAAATCAGAGAGGAAGATCTGTAAAATTATAAATCTCTTGATGTCGGTGAAATCGGTTCGTTAAGGAATGGGTCGAGGACATGCCAATAAACAACCTAAAAAGCGCAAACAAACTTTCCACCAACATCCTCAATTACTTCGCCGCATTTACAGAAACAAGGTTTAATTTCAGAACCCTTATAAATTACCGGTGGACAAATAATGAGATGACCCTCGATTTGGCAATATTCCAGGAGTTTCAGGATACACTCTTAGCAAAGATAAAGACCGGAGACAGAACGCCACTTAGCGTAAGAAACAATGAGCATATTCTCACGCTTTCCGGGGGTGAAATTCTTCCGGAGATTGATAATGTCCTTGATGAAACAAAGAAGGACGTGCTGGATAGATATTTAAGCAATGCGTTTGCAGTTGAATGAGATGATTAAAATATGACAAAAGACGAATTGATCAAACTCCTTAATGGGCATGAATGGAATAATGTTGAATTTAAGAAGGCTCAACGCGGTGTGCCTGAGTCCGCCTATGAGACCGTGTCCTCTTTTTCAAATACCGGTGGCGGCTGGCTGGTGTTTGGTATCAGGGATTACGACGGCCATTATGAAGTTGCGGGTGTTCTTGAGGTTGACAAAGTTCAGAATGATTTTTTGAGCGCGCTACGTGCCGATAATAAAGTGAATCACGATATTAAGGTCGAAACGGAATTAATCGATGTAGAGGATAAGATAGTTCTGGCCTTTCGCATACCCGAGACATCTCGGCAAGACAAGCCAATTTACCTGAACGGCGATATCCGCCGCTCATTTATTCGCAGAGGAGGTTGTGATCAGCGTTGCACTATGCCTGAAATCGAGCGTTTCCTGCGGGATGCGGCTGAGGAGCGCTGGGATGGACAGGTTTTCAGCTATCCACTGGAGGAAGCCTTTCATCGAGAGTCAATCAAATGGTACCGGGCATTGTTCAACGAAAGAAATCCCGGTCATGATGAATCTCTCAATGATCAGGAATTTCTCCACCAGTGGGGTTACTTAATAAGAAAAGATGAAATATTACAACCTACCAGGGCCGCCATTCTTCTTTTCGGATCCCCGGCGGCAATTCATCAGATGCTTCCCCGACCTACCCTTGATGTTCAATGGATTCCATCAGATCTTGGTGAACCACTACCAGAAGTTCGCTGGTTGGACCGTATGGTTTTTGAGGACAATCTCATCATCACGTGGCGTGGACTGGTTACCACCTACATGCAGAAGGCAGAAAAACCTTTCCGTATCGATCCTCACACCTTGCTGAGAAATGACGCGCCACCAGATTACAGAGTATTCCGTGAAACTGCTATAAACCTGTTGATTCACCAGGATTATGCCAGTCACGGTTTCAAGGCTGTAATCAAGTTTTACCGGAATGTGATTCAGTTCTGGAATCCGGGAGATGTTTTCGGAAATGCCGATCATCTGCTTGAGCCTGGTGAAAAAGAAGTGCGCAACCCCCAGGTTGTGGCGGCATTTCGGCGACTGGGGCTCTGTGAACAGGCAGGCACCGGAATGCGGATGGTGTTGAATCAATGGCAGGCATTGGGACATCTTGAGCCGGAATACGATAATGACCGCTCGCGCAAAACCTTTGAAATACGTTTGCCTTTGGCAAAAGAACAAGTTACCGAACAAGTTGCAGGTGAAGTCACGGGTGAAGTAACAGATGAAGTCACGGGTGAAGTTCAGAAATTCTTAAAAATACTGCATACGCCTATGAGCCGCTCAGAAGCTCAGATCGCTCTCAACCTGAAAGGACAAGCAAACTTCAGGGATCGCTATTTGAAGCCGGCTCTGGATTTAGAACTTGTGGAAATGACGATTCCGGATAAGCCGAGAAGCAGCAAACAAAAATATAGTCTTACAGATAAGGGCAAAGAATGGGTTGAACAAAACCAAGCGGAAAAATGTTAAAACGGAAGATAACTCCTCTTGAAATTCCTGGTATCCCTGGGAATGCTTTGTTTTTAGGCGCATTTATTAGTTATCATACGAGGGATGGGACAATATAACTTATTTCCCCAAAGACTATTGTTTAGCTATACATGGTACCCCCACACGCGAACCCCTTTTCGCTAATTAATTGAATATATTAATAAAATGATGCGCGATAGATTCCTAAACAAAAATGGGGCCAATGGAAAGGATACTTTAAATATCAGAATGAAAATCTATGATTATTACAAGCAGGAAAATTGTGGAAATGGAAGCTGAGTAAGGCATAAGAACGTAAATTATGTATTGAGGAGTGCTTCCTGCTATACGTACCAAACTGATGCTTGACAGATAAAGAGTTGTTGGTCATCATCTGACTGTTTTTCTTATTGATTTAGGAGAAGGAGGCAGAAATGACGAACAGAGGTAGTGATATACAGAAGACATCCCTATCTTCTGAAGGTTTTAAGATCCCCGCCACTAAAACTCCCCCTTATTATCAGACGCGTTTACGTTTTGCGTCACGTCATAAGGGAAACGTAGAGACGCTCTGCAAGATTTTGAAGCGGCTTGCCCACATGGACCTTCCGGGGAAGGATCATGTTGCGGCCTATCTTCGCCACTTGACCCGTCGTAACCGCAGACCGAGGACACTGGAGGGTCGCTGTGGCGCCATAGTTCTTTTCCTTGGCATGATACGGGACAACGGCAAAACACGCCTTGAAGAAGTCACAAGAATAGATATGGAGGCGTTTATCGAGCATGAGCAGGACAGAGGCAATAAGATTACGACGATCAGGACAAAGCTTGTGAGTGTTCAAGCCTTTCTGCGCTATCTGGTGGAGGAAGGGATTGTATCCCCGGATATTTTCGGCAGGAGGATCCGGTTGCAGTTGCCGGAGCGGCTGCCGCGGGCCATGGATCCTGACGATCTGCGGAAGCTGCTTTCCGTGATTGAAGACATCCGAGACCGTGCCATGATCATGGTGTTGTTGAGAACGGGAATGCGGATCGGTGAGTTGCTCAATACGAAGATGACAGACGTCCATATCAAGGAGCGGAGGATAGAGATTTACGAAGGCGAGAAGAACCGTCTGGGGAGGGTGGTGTATCTCAGCGACGATGCGGTCATTGCACTGCGGAAGTGGTTGAAGGAGAGGAATCCTTGGGAGGAGTACCTTATTTACACTCGGATGAGCATAGACACGATGTCTTACAGCACAGCCCGGACAATCTTCCAGCGATATATTGTGAAGGCGGGATTAACTGACAAGGGATATTCTCTGCATACGCTTCGCCACACGTTTGCCACGGAGTTTCTCAACGCCGGCATGCGCCTGGAGTGTCTCCAGGTGTTGCTGGGTCACCGGAGCATCGAGGAGACGCGGCGGTATGCCAGGCTTACCGATAAGACCCGCGAGGAAGAGTATTTTAGGGCCATGGCCAGGATAGAAAGGAGGGACAGTGATGGTGATGACCAACGCGATCATGAACTGGCGGCGGTTTTTGAAACGGAGGAACTGTTCGCCCAATACCGTTAAGAACTACCTGAACATCATCAAGCATTTTGTTATCTGGGTGGATGTGCCGGTTGAAGAGGTGACGCATACAACAGTATCACGCTACATTGATTATCTCATGAGGAAAAGGAAGGCGCCCAAGACCGTCAACTGTAATTTGAACGGCATCCGCCAGTTCTATCACTACCTACGTGAAGAGGAAGGTATGGCTATCACCAACCCCATCAGAAAGAATCACACCCAGAAGATGTCCCGGCCCCTTCCCCGGCATTTAAGAGACGAACAGGTGGAGGGCCTCTTTAACGTTATTAAGGGGTTCCGTGACCGGGCCATGTTTATGCTTATGCTCCGTTGCGGGTTAAGAGTGGAAGAGGTTGCCAATCTTACCATGGGCGTCATAGACGTCAAACGCAGGGCCATTTTGATTGAGGACGGCAAGGGTGGGAAAGACCGGATCGTCTACATGAGCAATGATGCGCTTCATGCCTTGGCATCCTATCTGAGGGTAAGACCTGCATCCAGGACAAGAAAAATCTTTCTGGCGGAAAAGGGGCCATGTACGGGACAGCCCATTTCCATCCGCGGCATTCAGAGGCGCATGGAATATTATGCCCGCAAAGCGAGGATCAAAGTCTCCTGTCATCATCTCCGGCATACGATGGCAACACAGATGCTGAATGCCGATGCCGATCTCTCCACCATTCAAGACCTTTTGGGGCATAGCAATGTTAAAACCACGCAACGGTACTGCCGGATATCAAACCTCAAAGTAAAGAGGGACTACTTCAATGCCATGGAGGTGATCATGCAGAGAACGGCTGGCAACCCAGATAATCCTTGACGAAAGAACAAAACTATGAAATCTTAAATAACATCTAACACACTAACATCAATAAGAAAATCAGATTATAGTACGTATAGCTTCCTGTACTACACAAATCTTCAACCTCGATGAAAATACATGACTTCTTTTGGTAATAAGCAACATTGGTAGTGCATTGAATGGCCATGTTGCGTGATCTATGAGGCTATAAACCTACGTAAATAATAATCTTCTTCATCTTTAGATTCACAATGGTATGTATTCTTAATCATTTCCCTCAGGGTCTCATTCTTTGGACCCATTTTTTGTTCTGCTTCAGACATGTCGGCTGAAACCAATTCTTCCCCTGTGAAACCATCTTTTGGCATTGGGTTTATTGTCCATATTTCACCAATGCTAACTGAGTCACCATTAGAAAGTTTTATGTTTCCGAGCATCTCTTTTAGCTTTTCCGGTCCAGCTCCATACATCAATGCAAGATTGATTTGCTTATCAATTTTCACATCAATTGCTGGTTTTTCCTAAAGAAAGTTACATCACACTTCTGTCCAGTCATGGATAGTATCAAATTTTGATGGCCAATTAATCCTGTACTTGAACCGAATACTTTTTCAATTTTTTCCTTCATTTCTTTAATATCCATATCCCACCTCCATTAGTGAAATGCATAACGAAAAACTCAGATGAAATAAACGCGATAGGTTTTGCAATCAGGTTCAGTGACATATTGGCAATCCTCTAACAGCTACTCTCTTCATGAGACGGCTAATTGTCCACATGCTGATATGTTTTGCACTATCTTCTCAACTCAGGATATCTGCAACATCGCAAATCTCCCAACCGTTCTTTTTAAGATCGTTCTCATGCCCTTCAATATTCGACTTTTCGCAAGCGAAAGCGAGCAGATGTGTGGGGCGACTCATTGCAACATGAGCAATTTTCAAATTCTCAATATGCCTCGCCTTCCCTCGCTCACGTGAAGGATACTTTCCTTTGAGGAAAGGAAGCAAACGGACTGAGTCCGTATCCCCATGGTATTTTGTTTCCATATACAATGTTGCCGTGTGTGTCTGACCTTTTACTGAATGCACCGTGCCAACTTCAATCTCGATACCATCATCCCGGAAGGTGTTAGATGCCTGCTCCTCTGACTCCGAAAATTCCAGATCGTTACTTGTGAGAAACGTTTTGAGTGTTGATGTCAGTTTATCATGCCACTCATCCTGGAAATATGAAGCGATAGAATCTCTTAGCTCATCTCGCGAAATTTCCCGGCGCTCAAATTTCAGGCTCCATTCGGAAACTAGTAACAAGAGAGCTTGATAGACAGACTCGTTATTCTGCCGCAACCAAGACAGGAAGGTGTTCGGCGTGAATGGCCTGTTGCTTTCAGGATGACGATCCCCGGCAATGTTTAAGGCTCGGGTAAGACCTCTCAATATGGCATCGCGATGCACCCTAGATCCCCCGGTTGCTATAGCGGGTTCCCCTTGATTCTGTAAGTAAGACAAGAGATTCGAAAAATGTCGGCGGCGTGTTTGAATTGCCCTCCGATAATTAGGCAGGTAAAATCGCAAACAAAGTTTGCTTATGTCTTCCTTATCCTTTCCTATCCATCCAATCGCCTTGAAAACAAGAGTTTCTCCTTCTATAAAATCGTTCAGTTTGTGCGTTCTTAAAAGCTGGGCGAAGGCTGGCAAGACCTGTGGCTCTTTTCCCTTATCAAAGGTAAGCAAATAAGGCGGTAGGGAAGTCCGGTTAGGATTCGGCTTAAGTGAAATCTGGTCATCAATCCGGACGGTTTTGAGAATGTTGGCTATTGATGGCCCGTAGCGCATTGTGTCCGAGAAATGTAGTGGGTTTGGCCTTGGTGTCCATTCAACTTCCTTCCGGACACTGAAGCTATAGATAGCTTGGTTGGGATCGCCGAGATACTGGATGGTGATATCTTCACAACGGGGAAAAGCTGCGTGCAGCATAGTAAGTTGGTCCGTGTTGGTATCCTGCGCTTCGTCAACGAAAACGTAGCTGAAACGGTGTCGAAATGCTTCAGAGAGAGTCGGGTGAGTTTGAAGATGCCAAAGGGCTAATGGGAAAGCGTCTTGGTAGCGTAAATACCCTTCCTCCAACAGCCCATACTTGGCCGAATGAATGGCTGTATAGCTCTCACTATCCCTATCCCCACGCAAGAATGTCTGGCCTGTGTCGCCACGTAAGTAGTGAACGAGATCGCCATCGAATTTAAATTGAAGGTTCTTAAAGAAGCTGATTTTATGCGGCAACTGTTGAGACCAACCTAACTGTTGGACCTGACTCGTGAGTTGATTATAGATAGCACCGTTTTTTTGAAGACCGCCAACAAAGATTTTCCATACCCTTTCGTCATAGAGATCTTCATCCATCTGGATATGCCTCAATCCGAATCGCGCTACGTATGCAGGGATAGCCAGGAATCGATTCGCAAACTCTTGAATGGTTCCGAAAAAATTAGGATGGTGGAAGAGGGCTTCGGATGCCGCTTTAGCATGATCTCTGATCTGATCGATTGCGACGTTCGTATGGGTCAAAACGCAAACACCACGACCATCCGAGAAGGGCATTCGGCTGGCAAGAATTAAGAGTTTGGCAAGAAGGGCCGTGGTTTTTCCACTACCTGGACAGGCTACAACATCCCGGGAATTCTTACATTGGATAAAGGCACGTCGTTCGTCGTTGAAATTGCAGCCATCGGGGAGGAGTAGCCTCTCGGCCCACTCAATATCAGGATTTGTTATCTTCATCTTCAGACGTTTCAGGCAGGGATTCTGTCACATGACAAATTGCATTAACCAAATATCGAAGCGGGATAGATTTCAAAAAGATCGTTCGATCTTTCTTCTTGCGCGACGAATTTGCTAGCAATGATGCAAACTCTTGAGCAACGATGGACTTGGATATTTCGCCCTTGAGCATCGTTTTGCCGTAGATTTCCCAAGCTATTTTCTGTTTGCATCGCTTATCAGTTTCCCATTTGGATTTCCATGTCGCCAAATCCTCTTCTACTTTTTTGATGACCTCCTTCAACTTACCCTCTTTCGGTTCACCTGTATTTGCGTTCTGTTTCTTCTGAGCCCACAAAACTGCTTGGTAAAATCGCCTATTGAATGTGGAAAGGGCAATCTCGTATTCCAAGGTCCAATTCGGTGAGATAAACAGTTGGAGGTTGGGATCACTATAACTCTGCTCACGCTTCAACCGACGTTTTTTCTTTTCTTCCTCTATAAAAAGGGCGCTATGGAGTGTTTCCTCATTTTCGTAATACTCAAGAGGCTTTACATCTAAGTCTGTCACGACTGCGACTTTTATGCCCATGCTCCCCCCATCCTTACGCAAAAAGATCTTCTCATAATGGGTGAATGCTGTGCTCCCGATATTGACTAAGGATACACCGTACCGGTGTAAAGGGCGGCCGATAATGTCTGCAATTGTCGGAATGAGAAGGTTCTCCGCATCCCCCTCCACAAGCATGACACCACGCGCAAAGAATAGATTAGCCTTTGTGGCGTCCAGAAAGCGATGGAGGAACTCATAGTTCTTAGGGGCGAGCTGTGTAAATGTAGGCCCCATGGGAAATACCTCCGTACCACGACAGATGATAACTTTCTTCAGATCAGCAGTTGCTCCGAGTGTCGTGCTGTGTGTCGTCAGAATATATTGCGCCGAATCTTCCCTATGCGTAAGGAATTGAATCAGCCGGAGCTGAGCTTGGGGGTGGAGATGAGCCTCTAATTCTTCAATCATGGCAAGACGCAACCCTTGGAAGGTGCCGCCTTGGAGAAGCAACAATTCAGCAGCGATATAGAGAAGATTTAGAGTTCCAAGTCCAGTAGGATTGTCTTCCAGTGAGAGTTCAAGGCGCTTCAAAATGTCTGCTAGATCGCTACCAGCTATTTTTACCTTAGCCGAGCGCTCATCTCCTTGGGCAAAGAAGCTATCTAGGTAGGTGTTGATCGCGCGCAGCAAGGCGCTTGCCCCTGTCGTTTCGCCTTTTTCACCGGGTTGGAAATGTTTTTTAATTTCCTCATTCGCTGCAGCAACTATTTCCTCGAGTCTGTGGGGTTGTTGAACGCCATCAACACTCGCTTTCTGAAAGTGCGGATGGGCTCGCAAAATTTGGGCAAAACGAGATCTTCGACCAGCAGTCAATTCGTTTTCTGCATCTCTTAGCGGTTTGAGGTAAGTTACCCTTAACCTGGAACGCGCTTCACCCTCAATCGTTGTACCGATTTCATCAGGTCCTGCCCGGACATCGGTTGCAATACGGTCCGCTTTCCGTTGTGCGGTCATACGGAGATGTAGAATGTACTCTTTCTTGCCATCAATTTCCTCAAACCCAAGCCATTCGAGAAACGGACCTGCTTCAGCATGCGTGAAGCCTCGAAACACGCATTCAATTTTCAAGCTGGACGATCGCGAATCGCCTTGCCCATAGAAATCCGTTTCATCAAAGCGAATCCACTCCCCGCTTTGGGTGCCAAGTGCATAACGAATTGCATCAATGATTGCTGTTTTCCCTGAGTCATTCTCTCCGATCAGGATATTGAGACCCGGCTGGAGATTGAGAGAAAGCCCGGGGTCTGGCTTCTCGGGATCTTTTCCTTTGGTCCCGTATTTTCTGAAGTTCCAAAGCCTCAATTCTGATAAATGCAAGTGCTCTCCCTCAAATTCATTCTCAGTTGTTCACAAAAAACAAAAGCCCTATCTCTCGTTTTGAGAAACAGGGCTGTATGACGATCAGTCCATAATCACCCCCTCCGGGGATTACAGCTGTTCAAAAGCACAAATGATACGTTCAAGACCGATAGAATGCCCTAAACCACTAACTCCATTATAGTATCTTGTCAAGAAATATTAAAGTGAGACTTTCAAGCGGTAAGTGCGCCACGAGGCTGCACATGAGATGAGGGGAGGTCCCTCGAAGTCGGCTTGCAGGAGCTGGCTTCAAACCACCTTAAGCTGCAGTGGTAAAGAGCCATTGTGGTTAGCGTTAAGGAAAAGGTCCCGCAAGACGGGATCAGGTAAGGTTCAGGGAGGCGAGCGCAAGCGAACTACTTCTGAGGTGTCGAAATGAAATGGACGATGTCAGAACTGGGGGTCTTACCGTTCTCCAGGATAAGTTCAAGGGTTACCTGCTTACTGCTTGGGCGGCATCCGGCATAAAGGTAGCGCGAACCTGATCCAGGCTCTTGTGTGGAACGTGGGAACCTGTCGTCCCGATGTTAAGGGAGAAATTCAAGTGGAAGACCCACAAGAATGAGAGTACCGATGCGGGGCACGGGGGCGGACCAACTCGTAGTAGTGTCGAAGTTCCTGTAATGGGAATGGAGCGAAGGGGTTGGATCATCTGATTTTATTGTTTGGTCAACCAGAGATGGGAGGAGCCAGGGAATAAGATAAAACCGCTGGGTTAGCCTGGCGACTGGATGATAAGAGCCGGATGACGGGAGACTGTCACGTCCGGATCCGTGGGAGCGTGGGGGTGAAATTCCCCCGCGCCACCCGACTAATCGATTTTCTCCTGAAACGATTCTGAGGCTTAGTAGGTGTTGTCGAGGGCCGGCGCATATCATTTTTTCATGAACCGGACTCACTCAGTTCAAATACAAAGTAACAGGTTGGGTGGTCGGGCCAGATCATTGAATGCTGTTTGAAAGGCGCAAAGTCTTGTCATGCCATTCTTGAGTCCCACAGAATCTGCATGCCTTCCTGAAATCGATGTTTGACATAGCTTGCGTAACGGGATAGATTTCCACTGTTAATTCTTAAATTTTTAACTCATTCTTTGAGGAAGGCAAAACCGGCAAGGTTCCCGTGGGCTGATTGCCGCTGCATTATGAATGTCAGACTGTACCCGGAATAGTGACAACTTTTGATAACAGGTAATGGGCAACACTGTCTGAACAACATGTCCAATATATAATGAAAGCATGATGAAAAGAAAAAATCCAACATCACCAATCAGGCAAGGATTTAATTATCAGGATTTCTGGAGCTTACGGCTGTGCGGTGACTGGCTTATAAGTCCTGACAAGTATCGGTGGATATGGTTTGAAACAAGTCCGTCGGAGAACCTACAAGGCGGCTTCTTTTTGGATGACATTGTATTATTGGATAACCATGGCGAATATCATTTATATCAAATAAAGCATAAGCAAAATCCCGAAGATGATGCATGGAACTGGGATGATTTTCTCAAGCAGGAGAAAGGCAAGAGGAATCAGTTAAAAGATTCGCTGATACAAAAATGGTTCAAGTCTTTTAATAAGCCTGATTTAAGGGATAATATCGGGTATGCAGCTTTTATAACAAATGGGTTAGCTGGTGATGACGTCAAGAATTTTATTAAAGGCGATAAAATCGATATCCAAGCAATACAAGAAAAATCCCCTGAACTTTATGAAAAAATCAAGGCTCAGCTTGAAAATGAAGATAACATCAAAGAGTTCTTCAATAATTTTTGGTTCTTATTTGGGCGTAGTGATACAAGTCTGTTTGAATCTCAAATAAGAGATTTCTTTCATGAAAAGCTTAGAGCCACAGAAAGTGGAGTCAATAAATTATTATTGCAGATTCATGCTGAAGCCGGTAGGCAACATACAGTTCCATTAATTCTCGAACAAATAAAGCAATGGTGTGAATTTGACCAGCCCCGGCCTCTAAATGAAAAGTTTGAAATACCAAACGATTTCGAATTCTTTGACGGCATCGAACACAAGAAAATCTTTCAGGACCTTCTGAGCACATGCGGTGGGATTAAGGTAATTTATGGGAAGCCAGGCACCGGAAAAAGCACCTATCTTTCAAAGCTCCATGATTTATTGCGGGGAAAATGCATAATATCTATTCGTCATCACTACCATATATCTCCGAATGATCCCGACCCAATAATCCGATTAAAGACACAACGCGTTACTGAAGCATTGAAAGCTCAGTTCAAGGAGTATTCTGAAGAACTTGGGGAGCTGTCTAATAAGAATTCAGGGAACATTCAATTATTTGAATACATCTCAGTGCTTGCTGAATATGCAAGAACAAAAGGCAATTCATTTGTCCTCATAATTGACGGGCTTGATCATGTATTAAGACAAGGCCACGACGATGAGCTTAAAAACTTTTTATCAGATATATGTCATCCACAACCCGGCCTATGGATAGTCTTCGGAATGCAGGAAATTGCAAAGAAGTACCTGCCGCAAATAGTCTATGAAAAGGCCCCTGAAAAAGAATGGATTGAAATAAAAGGCCTTAGCATAGGGGCCGTAGATAGAATTTTTGCGGCAAATTCAATTGGCCTTAATCTGCCGGAACATAGAGATTTGTTATGCACGCTTAGTGATAAACTATATCAGGTAACAAAAGGCAACCCGCTGCACCTGAGGTATACTCTAAAGCAGTTAAAGAACCAGTTAAGGGATGGTCTTCTAACAGAGTATTCCTTTAACTTCTTACTCCCATATGACGATGATATCATAAATTACTATGACTCCTTATGGAGAAAGCTTCCCCCCTATGCAAAGACCGTTGCGATAATAATTTCTTGTGTGGAGTTCCAGTTTAAAAGAACTCAGTTGGTTGATCTAATTTCCACTTTTATACAGAACCCTGCTGAAATTACAGAATCACTCTTGTCTATTTCACATTTAATGTTGGAAAAGAATGAAAAATTATCCGTTTATCATAATAGTTTCCGTTTATTCTTGACAGATCAGGCTGAATATAAAGAGCAGGAGATTCGATCTAAAAGGATAATAAGAACGTGGTTAGAAGCATCTGAATGGGAAGATCTAAAGTGGGCTGAACTTAGAAGGCTATCATTCTATCTTGGTGATGCAAAACCCATCTTACAAATTGACCGGGCATGGCTTATAGACGCTATATCTTCGATGCGCGAGCCCCGTTTAATAACTTCCCAGCTTAGTTTGGGAAAGGAGGCAGCTTTCAAAACCAGCCGGTATGGTAAAGCACTGGAGCTATCAGTATTGGTAAATACCTTCGAAAACGCGCCAGAATTTATTGCGGATGCCTGGAAAAAAATATGGAAGGTGGCATACAGAGCAAGCAATCATGATTATTTGGACTTAAATCTGTCTGAATTAACAGCTGACCAAATTCCAGTTATTGTGAAGGACGCCGCTGATCACGGGGACCTTAGCATCCTTCCGGATGCAACCGAGAGGCTTAATCATTTACACAGGGATTTAAACATTAGGGACAAAGGTGAAATAGGCGGCAGCCTGCCACAGGTAATTGTGAGTATCATTGAAACAGTCACATTAGACAGACAGCACAAACATAAAAGGTTGTTTCAATATATAGACCAATTTAGATCATCAGGATGGTCTGCAGATCTATTCACTCTGTATGTAGACATATTATTAGGCTCCGAAGATTATAGTAAGCTCGATGATTTCCTGAAATCAGGTTTTACGGATCTTGAATTTCAAGAGATACTGAAAAGATGTGCGGAACATGATAACACGTCAAGAGAAAATCGATATATAGATCTAATATTTTCACAGCAACATGGGTCTTTAAACTATTCTTGTCTTGTATATTTACTTCTGAGAGAAAAACCTATCACTGGCACCCCATCGCTGCCCTCATATGACTTATTCCCTATTGAGGTTTCTGAATATGAGTCAGGCAAAAGGGAAGAGCGATCTAAAATATTTTCTGAAATTTTTATTTTAGGGATGATTTATACTCTTCAGGGAAGAGAAACAGAAATCAAGAATTGGATTAGTGAAGCGAATGACAGATGGGCATTAAACATAATGTCTCAATTGTTTATTGCAGCAATGGATATTTCGAATGAGATAAAAGCCAATGAGAAAATAAATGTCAAAGGCATATTTGAATTCTTAACCCACGTACCGCCTCTTGTATGGCTTGAAAATAGGGATTTATACGAACTTCAGATATGCCTGCAATATTCGTTGTCAGCCATTCTGCGATTTCTTTTGAATATAAAATCATATACGGATGATCACGTAGAACTGACTGAGGATGAACTCAACTGCATATTGGAAAGCACATACTACAACAGGGTTCGCCTTCTCGATTTCCTTCTGGCACATAAAAAGCCATTACTTGCAAAAAATGCTTACGAAAGTTTTATTTCTCAGGAAAGCGAAATATGGCAAAAGGATATAACTGGGTTTCCAGAAAGGTCTGAACGTTATGCTGATTTAGCAAGCTTGGCAAATATGCACCGTGATGCAAGCCAAAGGGATATATTCCTCAAGTTAGCAGCAGATAACCTGCTGGGGTACGGGTACCATAAGGACCTGTTCCTTGACATAGTTCTTGAATCCATAGAATCATGCCACATAGCAGGTTCAAAGAAAGCTGCTGGTTGGATAACAAGACTTGCGCCGGCTATCGAAAATGTCACAGAATATACCGACGGTGACGAAACAAACTACATCCCGAAAAGTTTAGCGGAAATCCTGGCCGTTATTGACCCGACTGCATTATATAAATATTATTATCAGAATGCGGATGACGAAAACCTGTTTCTTGCCCAAGACAGCTTTGCCTCTGTAATTCAGTCCCTCAAATTCGAACAGGATATAGATATTGCACTGGCAACAACTGCATTAGACCAAAGGTCATTTGAAGCGCTTAAATCAATAACAGCTGGCAATCCAAACGCCAAGAAATCTTTTGATACCATTAACAGCCTTTTTGGTGAAATCGAATTCAAAAAAGAATCAAACGAATCAAGTGAGCCAATAATTAGAGAGAGAGCTGATTATTCATTAATAAAGCCTGAGCAGATTACGGTGCATCTGTCGTCTATAAAAACAAAGTATGACCGTGAACAATATCTGGCTAATTGGCTTATCTACTGGTTATCAGGAGAGGAAGCGGATAAGCGTGCCCTGTATGATACTTCCATATCTCTCATACAAGAAGACGGGATTCATCAGGCAGAAGGGAAGATATTGGATATCCTGTACCCTTTGGCCTACCAGTACGACAAAGAAAAAGCATTTGAGATATTATGCTGGGCTCAGGCTAATTATGGCGGGTGGGATAGGTATTTTACAGATAAGAAAAAAGCTTTCAGCCGGTGGGAATTTGTCAACAAGCATTTTAGAGAAAGATACATGGATTTTTTCGAAAGAAGCATATTATATTCTGGAATGCAATATGGCCGGGGAGGAAGTTATTTTGTGCCTGTACCGCGCGCCGTTGAATTCTTTGCACTGTTCAACAATTTAGGAATAATGGAAGAGATTACCGAATCAGCTGCATCCTCAATAGAATCGTTGATGGCAAACCTTCAACTTCCAGAATCTAAATGGGTATCCGTGCCATGTATAGACCGGTTCGATATATTACTTCAAAGACTATCATGGCCAAGTCCTTTGGTCAGGGAAAGGGCTGCATCTGCTATTGCTGAACTATTAAATTACGGGGAAGAAAGACAAAGATATTTTGACCGGTTCTTGGGTTTCTTGAGAGATCAGAAGCTTGAAAGTTTAATTGCCGTAGCCCTGTTGCCAGTCATTAAAGCCTTAGAAAAAGGGGATGGGCTTTCCACTTACGTTGATTTAACAAGCCTATTAAACGCCATACCATGTACTTCTATTGTAATAGAAAAGCTCGTTTATGAAATATCACACCTGCTCAATCAGGAAACAGAATTCAAACCCAACAGGCGGCCTGCATTAACGCCCCCAACTGACTATGAACCTCATAAATTTTTCACTAAGCATATCCAAGGATTTCTCGCACCGATATATAGCGATCAGGCAGATCGGATAGCATCAGATACAGGTGTGAATTTTACGACCTATTGGGCTTTTAATTCGCAGGAAATGGCTAAAGAACTGTCCATAAAAGAGCAGGTCGGCGACGCAATGAATTTTATGGGGTACCATCCTCCAAGAATGCTTGGCATGTCAACAAAATTAAGTGAGGTGTATAGATCAGCTTTCCTCAGAACAGTACAATACTTTCTTGACAAAGGGTTAATCCAAATTGATATGTACCATCGTTACTTGTTGGCAACGTTGCCCGTTGAACTATCATTCTGGAAAATTAAGACAAATAGGGCTCCAGGCTGGTGGCCGAAACTTCAGCATGAGACCGGAAAAGAGTCATATTCGGATGAAATCGTCAAATTTGCATTTCCATACGATGATATTGAAGCCATTGTCAATAAGAATGGAAAAACAAGAATACTGGGTATCAATGGAACTGTTGAACCCCAAAAAGGATGGCAGGAAGGAGTCTCAGATACATCAATACACTTGGCGGGATTTGCTTATAAGGTAAACGGGCCGAATATCCCTGACCCTAAAATTGTTGCAAAACAAATCTTCTATGAAACATTCATATTCACTGTAGCAAGAATGCTCCCACGACCATTCAATATACTGGAATGTCCTAAGCAATATTTGCCGAGTCAGACACGGCCTACTGCAATTGATGATATGATAATTTATCCACTGATAGCACCAGTGATGGGCTTTGCAATCAATCTGTGGCAGTGGTTCAGGGGAGAGCATCCATATATGCTTCTGTTCAAGCCGGCATTGGATGAAAATGTGCTGAGATTAGAGGATAACGGATTAGGCTATTACATGAATGGTAATCTGGTTGCATATAGCCAAGACTGGGCAGAGGGTATTCAAGAGAGGGCTGATCTTGAAGCGCCACATGGGACGTTCATTGAGATTGATACCAACTATCTGAATGAATATCTGGATGGGATTGGATTTAGGCTTGGTTATGTCATGAGGACTTCACATAAATTCCGTAAGTATAGTACAGACAAGGAACAAGCCATTGAGGACTATAGATTTATCGGCGTGAGCCAGATAATAACATAATTTGTCATTGGGTACCGCCGTAAAGCCATTAAGGAAAGAGGAATGTATACTTTTATCAGCTAGGCATCTAACTTCAAAAGAACAACAGGAAGTATCAAGGGGTAATCGACTGTTCTCAAACATTACTGACTGAACTCTGCTATAGAAATTAATCGGCCTCCCTTAATGACTTCAATAAAGTAATGGGTAATCTCTCGGTACAGTCAAGGGCGTTGATAAGTAGGTGATGCCAACAATAATTTTCTTCATTGAACTGAGGAGGTCAAATAGCCGCCACATACCTTACTGTTTTTGTAATTTTGTTCTTATATAGAAGCATTCTAAAAGATATGCCGAAAAATGGTTTAAAAATATTACTGTTTGGATACTTTTAGTTTACATATCGAAACAATACCAAACTAACGCTTGCTTTTGGTTTATATTTATGATAATTTGTAAACTATGAGCATACATGGCACCTATAAAATAAACCAGCTTATAACTCAATGGCCCAGAGGTACGGTCTTCACAACCGCTCATCTTGAAAAACTCGGGTTCAGCCGGGGCTTAGTAAAAAGATACACAAGCAGCAGGTGGCTCGTTTCCCTTGGCCGCGGGGCGTTTATCCTTAAAGGTGATAAGGTAAATTGGTTAGGAGGTCTCTATGCACTTCAAACTCAACTTCATCTCTCTATCCATACCGGAGGCAAAACTGCATTAGAAATGAAGGGGTATGGTCATTACCTTTCCGAAAAAACCCGGCGAGTTTTTTTATATGGGAGTGGCAATCATAAATTGCCTGCCTGGTTTATAAAATATGACTGGGGGGTCGACGTTGTATACTCTTGTACAAAACTTTTTCCCGAAGATTATACAAAAGGATTTTCGGAATTTGCAGAAAATGAATTCGCAATACGAATATCTTCGCCGGAAAGAGCCATGATGGAAATGTTATACCATGTCCCCAACAAAGCCAGTTTTAACGAAGCTTTTTTAATAATGGAGGCTCTAACAAGCTTGCGGCCTGAAACAGTTACGGAACTTCTCCAATCATGCAACTTCGTAAAGGTGAAAAGGCTTTTCATGTATATGGCGGAAATGCATAATCACCCATGGGTTGAACAGCTCAATCTTTCAAATGTTGACTTTGGAAAAGGGAAACGAGTGATTGTACCCAATGGAAAGCTTGATAAAAAATATCACATAATGGTACCCAAGACTCATGATGAGGTCCTGTTTTGAAAAACACTCAGTACTTTGAGCAGGCAAAACTCCTTCTGAAAGCATTACCGATCATCAATTCAGAAAGCGTTTTCGCACTAAAAGGTGGAACAGCAATTAATTTTTTCTTGAGAAACTTACCGCGAATTTCCGTCGATATAGATTTAACATACACTCTGGTAAATGATAGAAATACGGCTCTTTCCAACATAAATGAATCATTGCACAGAATATCAAATAAGATTAAAAGGTTTTCCCCCAACATAGTTATCATACCTAAAAGACTGCATAACAGTGACCAATTGCAGGGTCTCATCCTGAGAGAGGGTGACGCCACGGTTAAAATTGAGCCTAATTTAGTTCTTCGCGGCACCGTTTATCCACCTGAAAATCTCAGACTTTCAGAAAGAGCACAGGACCTTTTTGAAACTTCAATGGATATTAGATCTCTATGCATGGAAGAACTCTATGCAGGGAAAGTATGTGCGGCATTGGACAGGCAACATCCGAGAGATCTCTTTGATGTCCAATTGTTGCTACAAGAAGAGGTTTTCAGTGATAAAATGAGAAAAGCATTTATAGTATATCTCATCAGCCACCCTAGACCAATACTGGAATTACTTAAACCGGGATTTATTGACTTTAAAAATACTTTTAAAAATGAATTCATGGGTATGACAGTAGAAGAAACTAATCTTGACGAACTTATCAAGACTAGAGAAAAGCTGATTTTCCTAGTTAATAATGATTTAAAGCCAGATGAAAAGCATTTTCTTTTATCCGTGAAAGAAGGTACCCCTGATTGGAACTTACTTGGTTTGAATGGAATCGATCAGTTGCCGGCAGTTAAGTGGAAGCTCGTAAACATAAACAAAATGAGTCGAGATAAACATAAGACAGCCCTGTCAAATTTAAAAAAGCACCTTGAAATTTAGACCTGTTCCATAAATTTGGCTGATAAGTACCCACTGTGCCAATTCATTTCTCATTAAGCTCATTTTTTAACTTCGGTGAGAATGTAGATTCCTGCCCAAACCTGCCACCCATTCCTGAGGAAAGTTTGCCACTTTTCAGGTCATTTCAGGAATGCAAAAAATAAAGCTTAATCATCCTTTTCCCTTCAACAAGAGGGGAATAGAGAATGCGGAAAATAAAGAGGTACTGATCGGGGAAAAATTTTATTGACATTGATGTAACTCTATGATATACGTCCTAAGGACGTATATCATAGAGTTACATGGGACATTTATGAAATTATCTCAAGCTACAGCATCACACCTCTTAGATTTAGACCAACCAGTCATATCTG
>Ga0268276_1001283_pt1 | contig 25377 bp, 27 predicted proteins | sample saktaG_4_FD_190145 | JGI IMG/M metagenome (GOLD analysis project Ga0268276, IMG submission 190145) | Saline water microbial communities from Sakinaw Lake, British Columbia, Canada - sak_2010_1_5_45m | ecosystem: Environmental > Aquatic > Non-marine Saline and Alkaline > Saline ... | reverse complement strand
ATAAAAGAACTTGCAGCATTATCAGGTCAGACAATCCTCACGAACGATACATTGCTTTTTTTCGATGAGATACAGGTATGTGAACAGGCCCTGACTTCCTTAAAGTATTTCTGCGAAGATCGTACCGATTATCACATTATCGCTGCCGGCAGCCTGCTTGGAGTTGCTCTTAACCGGGAACATTATTCGTTTCCTGTCGGAAAAGTGGAGATGATCATCATGTACCCGCTCGATTTTGAAGAGTTCTTATGGGCCGTGGGGAAACGGGAACTTTCTGAATTGATCAGGGATTCATACAGTTCGGATACTCAGATGGCACTTCACGATACCGCTCTTGATCTCTACCGGCTGTACCTTGTGGTGGGGGGTATGCCGGGTGCGGTTCTGCAATACAAGGACCGTCAGGATTTTGATCTTCTTCATTCGGTTCAGAAAAATATCAGTGATGCTTATATCGCCGATATGGCAAAATACGCAGCCCCACAAGAAACGACACGGATTATGGCGGTGTTTCGCAGCATCCCTGCCCAACTGGCAAAACCCAATCATAAATTCCAGTACCGGTTAATAAAATCCGGTGCCCGTGCAAATTTGTATGAATCAGCCCTCAACTGGCTCAAAGAATCAGGTGTCGTTATCATCTGCACCCGAGCTAAAGAAGGCAGACTTCCCCTTTCTGTGTATGGGGAATCATCCTTTTTTAAGATCTACATGACCGATACGGGTCTGCTTTGCGCTCATTTCGGCATACCCACACACTTAATTCTGCAAAAAAGTTCACAACTGGATAGTATCAAAGGCGCTCTCACAGAAAATTACGTCTGTTTTGCCCTTCTTGCAAATGGATACACGCCCTATTACTGGGAATCGCCGGGAAATGCAGAAGTGGACTTTATCATTCAGAATAAAACCGGCGGGATCGTTCCCATCGAAGTAAAATCTTCAGAAAATGTGCGATCAAAAAGCCTTGCACAGTTTATGGATCTCTACCATCCGGAGTATGCCATACGCATATCCACAAAAAATTTCGGATTTGATAATACCATTAAATCGGTTCCCCTGTATGCAGTGCACTGCATTAACGAATGAGGGGGGAATCCCCCCCGCTCCGTGACACCTTCACCGCACATTTTTCCTGCAACGGTTCCGCACCCGCACCGCACCGCTGCATCGGGAGTGGAAGGGGTCAGGTCCGGAATCAGGATCTCCTGAGCGCCTGACAGGTTCCGGATATAGTGTTAACACAACAATTATGACCAATCGTGGCCTCAAAAGAGGAGGAGATTGGTCTACAGGAATTTGCTGTGTCAACACTACTCAAAGAATCTGCTGAATCTTCTCGTGATTGTTCCTTCCTGATTTCGGAAACAATCATTTGAGAAAACCCAAGTTGCTTTAAAAGCAGGGTTTTCGACCCTCTGTGCAACCCACCGCTGTTCATCACTTTTAACCCCAGGATACAAGGCTCCTCCCGTATCCGAAGAGTGCTGCGTCGCTTTTTCACGACCTTCTGGAGAAAGATCAGATATGTGAGGGAAAAACACGCCCAAAACGGGCTCCGATTCTCCTGACCGGGATCCGGTGGACAGAGTAATCCGGGTTACCTGTCCGCCGCACACAAAAAGTCGGGGATAAACGGTTGAAATGCGAAAAGACGCGGTTTAAACGGGAAAATAAGTGCTCAATAGCGGTGTTCTTTCAGGGCGGTTTTCTGGGATGTATTTCAGTCCGACCGGTGCCGGGAAAGGCTGCAGAAACCCCCCATATCGACGTCATATAAAAATGATTAATATAAATATGTTATCCCCGGACACCAGACGAGCGTTGTGGGGATTTTGTGGTGCGCTGGCGAGCCGGTGAAGGAATGGTGGTGACCCGGCGGACTGTCGGGGGGTTTTACGTCCAGGGGATGATGGGAAATTACATCCCGTTGTTAGAGATCCGTTGAGTTTGCAGGTTTTTTTTAAATAATACACCATGTTTGGTGTGTATTTTTATGAGGATCTGTGGTCAAAATTGATCCCCTCTTTTTCCCCCCCTCACATTATCCCGATAATCATTCCGCCCGGCACTATGAAAAATGGAAATGACGGGGAAGTGCCGCAGAAGGAACCCCCCGCTTCCTTTCAGAATCTTCTCGTGATTGTTCCTTCCCGATGTCGGAAACAATCATTTGAGAAAACCCGGGTTGTAGTAAAAGGAGGGTTTTGGACAATAATTTATTTTCTCACACCGCCGTGACAAAATTAATTTATACATCTATGTTACTATGTTCATGCATGAAGACGATTACTTTGCGGGATGAGGTGTACGACAACCTGGTTCGGCTCAAGCAGAACAACGAGAGTTTTTCCGATGTCATCAAAGACCTGCTGGAGAGAAAAATTACCAATATCGAACCGTTTTTCGGGGCATTGAAAGACAACCCGGTTCTGGACGAGATAGAAAAATATGCAAAAGACTCGCGGCGGAGGGCACGGGTAAGAACATGATTGTCCTCGACACCTCGTTTCTCATCAATTATTTCCGGGGGCGCAATCCCACCGATATCCCGCTTGCTGACCAGCAGGTGGCCGTCACGGCAGTTACCTACCATGAGGTGATGGTCGGGGTCAAACGAAAGAAGGCAAAGAACGAGGAACAGTTCTTCAACCGGTTTTTCTTAACTATCCCCGTGCTCGAATTTGACAAAGATGCAGCGGAGGAATCAAGCGGTATAGCGGCACGATTATCATCGTTTGGCGTTGTGGTGAATCCGCTTGACATCCTCATTGCAGGCACGGCGGTGAGCCACGGGGCATCACGAATTATCACGGATGACCGGGATTTCCTGGAGATCGGCAAGGTCACTGATATTGAGATGACCGTGTTTGAATGAGCGGGACGATTGAACTGGACCAGACGGCGGGGACGGCGTTCAATATTGTCGTGAAGGAAAAGAAATAAACCGGAAATGAGCATCCGGCGTCCCCCATTGAATCATTTTTATGAGAAATTATCAGAACGAGAACGATTTTTAAAAATCATAAAAAATCCAAAAAAAATCCCGCCATGCCGCGACACCTTCACCGCACATTTTTCCTGCAACGGTTCCGCACCCGCACCGCTGCATCGGGAGTGGCGGATGTCAGGTCCGGAATCTGGATCTCCTGAGCGCCTGACAGGTTCCAGATTATGTGCAACCCACCGCTGTTCATCACTTTTAACCCCTGGATACAAGGCTCCTCCCGTATCCGAAGAGTGCTGCGTCGTTTTTTCACGACCTTGTGGAGAAAGATCAGATACATGGGGGAGAAATACACCCGATACGGGCTCCGATTCTCCTGACCGGGATCCGGTGGACAGATTAATCCTGGTTATCTGTCCGCCGCACACAAAAAGTCGGTGAAAAACGGTTGAAATGCCAGAATACCTGTTTAAAACGGGAAAATAAATGCTCAATAGCGGTGTTCTTTCAGGGCGGTTTTTTGGGATGTATTTCAGTCCGACCGGTGCCGGGAAAGGCGGGGGGAATCCCCCATATCGACGTCATATAAAAATGATTAATATAAATAAGTGATCCCCGGACACCCGACGAACGTTGTGGGGATTTTGTGGTGCGTTGGCGAGCCGGTGAAGGAATATGGTAACCCGGCAGACTGTCGGGGGGTTTTAAGTTTGGGAGGGGTGATGGGAAATTACATCCCGTTGTTAAGAGATCCGTTGAGTTTGCAGGTTTTTTTAAAAAATACACCATGTATGGTGTGTATTTTTATGAGGATTTATGTTAAAATTGACTGCGCGCAAAAGTTGGAGTTCCTCGTACGTTGGTCATAACCCATCATCGGATTCAACATCTGCATGCCAATCGAATATGACCCGTGGACGTTTACGCATGGTCTGTTGTGGGAACGACGTGGTCGAGATCGCCGTTCTTATCTGTGTTCCACGGGAGTTTTAGTGCACCTGTTGGAGAGAGAGATACCGCGAGAAATAACGAGAACAGACGGGTTGAAAACTTGCACAACGAGAACGGGGCGAAATACGGGAGTGGACCCCCCCAACACACTGTCAACGATGTTTTTTTTAAAATCTCATCCCTTCGGGATTCGATTCATTGGACCTGTCGATCGTTGCGGAGATGATTTGGGAGATAAGAGATAAAAACCAGTGAACTATTCCATTTGAAAATTTTTAAGAAGTGCCTCAATCCTGTCTATCAGGAGTCCCGCCTGCCCCACGGCGAATTCTGCTTCTGTTGCTGATATTGCACCCGCAGTGTCATACACCGAACTATGCCGTTTGCGCCGCATACGGTCAAACACGATAGCGTCTTTTCCTTCAAGGTACAACTCAGCAAACTTCACTACAGATATGTGCTGGTTCGCACCGTCCGGGCGGTACCCGTGTGCAAACATCAGTGCCCGCCCTGCCTGGAGGATTGCATTATATGCAATGGTGTATGCCCAGTCGTGATCATTTGCAAGGACAGCACGGGAGGTTTTCGCATCCCGGTGAGCGAGCGCCATCGCGCCATCAATTTTCTTCCGGTCGAACGGGAGTTTTTTGATAAGTCCTTCCCGTTCGAGATCCCGGAGAACTGCGTTCGTTCGAAGGCTTTCTGCCTTCTCCTGCGTCGGGTCTGATGACCCTTCCGCATTCTCCTTCCTCACCCCGCGGGCTTCGGAATCTTCAATCATCGCAGGCTCCGATGATCATTATCTTTCGCTCGTTCATTACATTCTTTACGAAAGGATCTCCGGCCCGCTTTCGTTTCCTGAGTTCGTCGCTGTGCATGAGGGTGTAGTTGATCTCCCGGTTGATGGCCCGCTCGCTCGTATGGATAAGGGGTATCAGTGAATTTTCATTGACATCACCGACGATGAAAAGGTCGATATCGCTCTTTGCCCCGGCAGTCCCCTGTGCGAATGACCCGTAGATGAACATGCACTCGATATTACTGACCCGGGCGAGGTCTTCTTTGATGATTTTTGCGATCCCTTCGGTCTTCAGCACGATCTTCTGGAGTTCATCGTAGATGAAGAAGTCCCGGTTCACGGCATAGTACTGCTGGTTTCCCTTTTTCTGGCCGTTGATAAGGCCGAATGATTCGAGGTTTGCAAGCTCGCGGCGCACTGCATTGTAATTCTCGCCACACATGCGGACGATCTCACGGATGTAGTACTCACGCTCCGGGTTGAGCAGGAACAGGGTGAGGAGCTTCACCCGCGTGTTTGAAGGGATGAGCGCTTCCAGCATGAGTACATAATGTATTCAATTGAGTAAAAAATGTATTCATTCAACGGGTCTGGGTTGCCTATCCGTGGTAAAAGAAATGAAGATACAATGAGCAGGTCTTAGACCTCAGGGGAAACATCACAAAGAATAATCGCCCTGCAAAACCACGGGACCAACCGGATTATCAGCATGACGGCCGTAAAATTCCGGATACGTTTTTATCCGGTTGATATAACGTTTTGAAATCTGCCCTGATTGACGGTTGATGGAATATAATTTTATCGACTCTGTCTGAAATGTACGCACCCGGATGATCGGTCATCCTGAAGTTGGATTGGCACGATTTCTATTCTCTGTGCCGAATTAGGTTCGGCGCAATGCCAAGTCACTCGGGCTCCGGCTCGTGATAGGTCTTGGCGAGCAGCTGCAGGGTCGATTGAACTGGACATGACGGCGGGAACGATGTTCAAAAGTGTCGTGAAGGAAAAGGAATAATTACCCGCGACAGGGAAGCAAAGCACAGGACGAAACGGCAAACCCGATCGAAAAAGTCGGCTGGACAAAAAAAATCTATGAGCAGGGACATCTCCTGCCCCTGCCCCGTTGATCTCTTTTCTTTAGTACCCGGCTATATAGTCGAGCACCCGGTCCCAGATTACGAGTAACCCGGGGATGATGATGTAGGCCAGCAATCCTGCTCCAAGGAACAGGAGTGTTATCTGCACTTCGGTTTCCATGATCTCCGACCTCCCTCACGCCAGTGCCGGTACGGTGTCCGCCCAGGTCTCGATCTTTGCGAGGATCGCGTTGTCTGAGTAGGACTGGACCGTGACCCGGTCCCGGCTGAACGTCACGTTATACAGCTCGCCGTTCGCGTCATGGCACCGGACCGTTGCGGAGAACGAGTCGTCCGCCGGGTCATGTGCCGGTGTGCCCGCGTGTGCTGCTGTCAGTTCAGCTGAAGCCATCAGGGCGGTTGCGCCGGCCGTGTAGCCGGCCACGCTGTTGAACCGGTGGGTGCCGAGTCCGGCAGTTGCTGCCTCCGTGTCCTGGTACACGACCCTGACCGTGTATGCTTCCCGTGTCTTCTCAACCCCCGGGTGGTTTGTTCCTGCGGTCATGTAGTCCACGCACTCAAACGGGTTTGTGGTGATGACCGACTGTACGATACCATCGAACGTTGTCACATCCGATATCGGGGCCGCAAGGTTGCGGACCGCGTTCTTTGTTTCGTTGCTCTGTACGAAATCTGCCATGTTTTTTCATCTCTGAGTGGGTTCTTCAGAACCCCGAAGACGAGAAGAATTCGCAAGAATTCTTCGAGTTCCGAGAGGTTCTTCAGAACCCCGAGTTTTGTCTGGTTTGGTTTGATCCAAGAGGTTCACCGAACCTCTCGTTTCTCACCGGTATCGCGGGGGCCCCTTTGACAGCGAAGGATGGCGCTGCCATCCTTCTCGTCCACGGGGTTCTGCAGAACCCTTTGGACATATACATATAGGCGGTGCGGGGTATTGGGCATGGCTGAATAAATTTTGAAAAGCGGAAATGGAGGCTTTTGTGTTGCTGGTTTGGCGATTGGGGCTTGGAAAGTGCGCGGAGTGTTTAGGCAAAATGGGTGGGGGGATCGGTTGGGGACATGGGGATTACCTGATGATGAAAAAATGGATGGGATGAACGTTAAAGTATTCGGGATAACACTGTCTTCGTAAAACACGAAGAAATAAAATAATAAATCATCTGGGATTTGCCCCAAAATCCGCCATTGTCCGCTGTGACGGGTTTGCCCATTCTTTCAGTTTTAGGACAATGACCTGACGGGTTTTGGGATATTGCTTGAATTTCGCTGTCGAGCAGTACTTTCCGTCCCGTAACTCCAGATAGCCGGAGAGTTCTGTCGTCATAAGAACATCCATCTCCTGCTTGATCTTGTCCATAAGCGATTGCTTGGCATTAGCCGGAATAAGGGGAAATAAGCGTTCGAGCCCTTCCTCGCACATCTGGTAGGGGGTCTTTCCCTCTGATTTTGTATCGAAAAGCTGGAGTACGATATCGACAAGCCCCCGCCGGATCTCAAAGTTTTTCATCTCGGGAACAAGACTGAACGGGATCTCAGGCAGCCGTTTCATGTCCTTCCCTTTCGTGTTGATGATTGCAGTGCGCAGCGCGGCATCATTGATGAACCGGTCGTTCCTCACATCGAAAGAATCCTTCACAACCATCTGGCAGTGATCACCGTCATTGTTAAAGCATAACCTGCTGCTCATTGTTTCCGGTGGTGTCGGGTAAGCGGTACAGCCATAGGTCGAGAGGCTCCGTGAATCGAGATTCTTATATGAATCCAGTTGTGCTTTCTTTGAACTGGTATCGCAGGAAAGTTCAATCACCAGCCATCCGGCAGACCCGCACGCAAAAATATCCGGAGTCCTTGAGGTGCCTGTCTTGTCCATGAGAGGAGATTCAACACGATAATTTGTAAAACTTGATGCAAAAAAAGGGCCGGTAAAATTTACCCTCACCTGCTTGTGAAAGAGCTGGATGGTATTGCGCCAGAGCACGATGCGGTTGTCAGTCTCAGGCAAACATCTCAACCCCGTCAAAGTAGATCGAGGTCTTGCCCGCGTTGTCTTCGCCCTGCACTGTAGCGATCCTCGGCGCTGCGTTCACACACCCTTTACCCGGCACCGTGAGGTAAGCATAATCAGTACCGACATCCATGAAAACCCGGTCCCATGTATGAAGGTCAACACCACGGAATCTCCGGAAATCCAGTTGTGACTCAGTCTCCACAAGCCAGAGATTCATTGTGCCCCTTCCCATTGCCACCGTCCGGGAGAATGAATCCAGATCAATATTCTGGGTGAAGTCCAGCTCGAATGCCCCCATTTTGGTATCGCGGATCTTTGTTGCTTCAAGAAGTGAGTCCTCATACCGGTTTGCCATATCGGAGATCGAGAGCATAACTTCCTCTACATCAACCGCACGGTTGATAGTCACCTTACCAGTGCTGTACCATTCTGCGGAGATCGCGACCGATCCCCCGCTGATCTTCTGCCACCGGGTACTGTAGATCGCAAATTTTTCTTTGGCAATTGAGAGCACATCATCCAGTCCCGGAATCTGCCGTGAAGCCCCATACCATGCTTTGAGGCTGAAATTTCCAGCATTCTCTTCAGGGGTGAGGCCATCGGAAAATTTCAATCCGATTCCCTTTTCCTTCCAAAATTCAATGCCACCAAAATACATCAGCTGGTTCCGGGACAACCAGCACCGATCAATCCCATTGATGCTGCTCACCCAGTTTGCGACAGCTGCATCCGATTCCCCTGCATCAAGAAGGCTGTAGAGTATCCAAACCCGGCTCCGTGTGGAATCAAGGAAGAGCGATCCCGGTAAATGTCCGCCGTCATTCACATACCAGTGATCGACATCGAGCTTCTTCCACCTCCCGTATTCAGAGGGAGAGGGGAGATCACTGATAGGAATGTTGCTCTCAATCAGGTAAGCTTTTAATTGGGTTGAATAGGTCGCACCAAAGTGCGATAACGATTCTTCGTTGTCCTCAAAACCGGCTTGTAATAATGTTTTTAATTCACTAAATGTTTGAAGATGGTGCATAGAATACTCTCACAGATATCTCAAGCGCTTTTTATATTTTAAGTTGATAAATAGTTTCTCTCCTTTCTCGTTATCTATTCTTTTCTCTCCTTTCAGAAGTTCCAGATATCGGTGGTTGGTTATAATCTTCTTCCGGAGAAGACTGTCCGCAAGTTGCTTTTTTTTCTTTAACAGAGCATCGAAACGGTCTGATTTCTCAGTATAATCATAAGTCATGTAGACAAGGAACATGAACTCATCATCGGTCAGATGGTCATAAACCGACCGGATAAACTCGATGGATTGCATGAGCTGTTCGAGGTTCTCAGGGCGCATCTCTTTCTGGACCGACGATTTGAACCGCTTTCCGTCATCGGACAGGTAAATGCCTTTGTTGTCGGCAACAAATAAATCCGAATTGATCTCAATAATGCGCTCCGCACTGTTTGAATACGGGCCAAGCCGGTGAGGGATAAAGTCAAAGATTGATTCAAACTGTGGCATCGCCTTAATCAGCAGAAACAGCTCTTTCTGGAAGTTCACTTTGGAAGCGATTGGCTTATCCGCTCCGCTTAACAGGAGCGCAATGAGCTTCCTGCGGAACGCCTCTTCCTCATCGTAACTTAGTTTGGTTTTCTGCATATCCCACACAGTATTTGGAATGGTTATCTAAGAATGTTATGATACAATGGCGGGCGCGGAGCGAAACTATCCGAACTCCCCACTGATCCAAAAAGTTTTGTCACTCCTTCACCCCCATCACCCGCTCGACCTTCAGCCGTGCGTCCGTCGCGCGTCCGGCAACGCCGCGATCTACCTTCTCGAACTCCGGGTCCACAAAATCATCGACCCGGTTCACGTGCGATCCGTCGTCCGTGATCCGTGAGGTCACGATGAGCCGGTAAATCATCCGGTCCTTCCCACCGTCCCGTTCGACAAGGTGGAGCAACCGTTTTCTCGCGTGGTCGTTCATTTTCATAACCGTTTGACGACTGAGTTCGGCAAGCCGGTTGTCGATGTCCTCCATCCAGTCCGGGACATCGTCCGTGCCGAACGGCGGCAGAAATTCCACGACAATGCCGGGATCTCCCTGGTAGCGGAGGAAGTGCACATGCACCTCGACACCCCCCAGTATGACCTCATTTCCTTCGAGCGCCATCTTCATGGCCTCATCTTCCATCACTGTTACGATCTTTGTCATGACATTCCCGCCGGTTCGTGATTTGTTGTGATCATCTGTCCTTCCGGACATTCAGCCGGACCCCCGGAAAAAGAGAGGATCCTTTCTTCAAGCGAGAGTCCATCGAAAATGATGGATCCCGGGATTTTAGGAAAAACGGAGTTTTTCCGTGCTCTGCAATCTGCACCCTGTCCCGGCAACCGATTACTTGCCGGAAAGCGTCCATTAGCGATCATTTTGGAGGTCGTATAGCTCCCGGTTTGCACAATCGTAGTCCGATATTGGCAGATCGTCCTTTCGATGTACCGGAATTCGCCATTTTGTGCAACCTGATACCCTTCCCGGCTCACTTTTTCAAGGGTGGGATGAGAGGCTCTCCGACGGAGACAGTATCCCCGTTGATCATGGGGGAGGTTGAAGTCTCCATCATCGATCCAGGTGTAGGGATCCTGGATCATCCGGGCCGGAAGTGAGATCCCAAAATCCCCATTTCCCCATTCCCGGCAACCTGCAGGCCGGCCCCGTGGTCGATCCTTCATCAGAAAGCGTCCATTAGCGATCATTTTTGAGCCCTTATCGTTCCCGGTTTGCACAATCTGATCCTGATACGGGGATATCGCCCTTTCGATGTACCGGAATTCGCCTCTTTTTGCAACCTGATACCCTTCCGGACCCCTGTTTTCAGGGGAGGGAGGAATCAGTCTCCGACGGAGAGAGCTGGCCAGGGACAGGTGTCCGTCTTCAGGGAGGATCGGGGACACATATGATTGGCCTATCCTGTAACCAGGGGAGTAATATGGCATACTCACCCCTCCGCCGGTGCCTGTTCCGGAACAGGGTCCTTCTCAGCTACCGGAAGTGCAGGTGCCGGAGTTCCAGCAGGATCTTTTCCGGCCGGGTGCGCAATTGTTGGATCTGCAGCAGGAATTTTTCCCGCCGGAAGTGCCGGAGCTTCTTTTAGTTGTGGCAACTCCAGCGGATAATCGATCCCTGTCATGATTGATCCATCGGCCTGAAGCCCGAAGATCCGGTCCTTTCCGATCAGGAAGAAATGAAACGTCCCGCGTGGTGACCGTACCCAGAACTCGCGGGTATCGACCGAATTCAGCGGGACGCGGGCGAGGTGCCGGATCTCGCGCTCGTAGTTACACAGGATCTCCTTTGGATCGCTCATGTCCGAGAGCATCCGTTTCACCTTGACGAACGTGATACGGTCATCTGTGAAAAGGATGAAATGGAAATGATCGCACCTCCCTTCAGAGACCGGCATGACCTGCCCGCGTTTCATTGCAATCAGGTATGCTTCCTTAAGCGCGACAAGCGGCGGCCGTCCCCGGGTCATGCCACTCCCTCCGCTTCATCGAAAAATTCCGGCGCAGGTTCGTCGCGCATTGGCCTGAGTTCCTTTGGCAGCAACCGCGTCCGGACCGAGATGTTGTAGTGATGGTAATGCGTCCGCTTCACGCTGATGCGGTACACCTTCTTTCCATGATGACGGATTAACCGGGTAACGGCCTGCGGGACAAGGTAAAGAGGAATCTCGGTCATGCCCGTTGATTTGGATATGGTCATTTAGCATCGCCCCCACATTTTGATCGCCGTGATCCGCTGGTTCTGCCGGTTGATCTTTTTGTTAAGCTGCGCGTAGAGCCGGTCCTGCCGGTCATAGAGAGAGAAGATCGGGTCGCCGCTGCCCTGCGGACTTTTTACCGCAGGCATCATTCCAACACCTTTCTGCCAGTCCCGGTCTGCCTTCTCGCTTCAGGATTTATGGTCAGTTCGAGATCATCGACCCGGTACTGCAGGTCATTGATCATCAGGAGCAGGCTCTCGGTGACCCGGTCCTGCCGTTCAATCAATGAACAGACAAGGGTGCGGTTCGCCTTCTCCACAGCGGCATAGGGAATTTCCGAATCGTACTCCAGAAGATCCCGCTCTGTCCGGCTCCTGGCCGGTCGTTTTGGTTTCCTTGCCGGATCGATCCCCTGTCCGCGCAGTCCGGTCTTCCGTTCCACAAGTTTTGGGGCACTGCGTACTACAGCGGGATCGTCCGGGTTGTCACTGTGCAGGACGGTCGTTCGTTTTTCCAGCTCTGGTGGAGTCTCCCCATGATTCTTCATCCACGCAAGTTCGTTGTTCTCCTGTCCGGTCCCGGCCATACCGGACGCAATCTGATCCGGTTCGGCCACATCCCTAACCTTTATTTCAATGGTTTCCATGATGGTTATCTCTGAAATTTTTTGTAATCCTCTTCCGTTACCTACCTAAGCCGGGAGGTTCCGGTCCCGGTTATGAATTTATTAAAAAAGCCGGCTGCCTGATCACGGGCCGTGTGGAGCCGTGGCTGTTACAGCGCAAGGAACCCCGTTACGATGAATGGGACCTGCGGTAGACCACCATCACGGCAGCAGGGGCACCGTGCTCTAAAGAGCCGGCGACCGACGTTGTATATTAAAAAAGAGCAGTTGCAGCGAGGCACGGACGCCCAAAGAAATATTCCCGTGCCCGCAGTCCGGCAGATTCTCAACGGATGGGACCGCTACCGGCAGTCGAAGAGAACTTTCACCCTCTTCCCCGGCCATGCTCTTTATTGAGGGATCGGGCATGGCACGTCGAAGAGATCGCTCTTCTCCAGCGACGCTCTCTCCTGATGGAGAGAGCTTCGCTCCCATCATCGGGTCGAAGGAGCCTGATGACTCCTTCTCCCCCCTTGCTCTTCGCTGATATGAAACGAAGAGCAGGGCTCCGCACACAGACAGCATGGAGACATAGAAAAACCGGGCATAGCAATGCGCGACTTTTTTTTCGTACCCGTGCCGCCTCATCCTCCTCGCTGTTCTGGTGCAGAAATCTTCGGTCATTTGTGATTATTTTCTGTTATATAAGTGAGCTGATAAGGCTAATGGTCGGCGCGAACATTTTGGTAGTTATCCTGTGTCTGACAGGGGAATCGGGGCTTGAATCGGGCCCGGATATGTCAGACAACAGGCAGCCACGATCCGGGCGCGGCAATTTTTTCCGGAATTCCTGTTTTACGGAGAGATTTTTACTGTAAATTTCTCTGGTGCCGCACGCGATGGGAAGGTTATGAGAAGATTGCATCAGCAATCCTTGAGTGAGAGAAGATTGTCTCAACAATCTTCGAGCCGTGAGAAGAATGCAGAAAGCATTCTGCGAGCAGGTGTGGCGGGGAATGAACCCTCTTAAATACCGGAATATAATATCTGTATACAATTCAGGGAGCAGATATGGATTTTAAAATTGCAATCGAAAAGGATGAGGATGGCTGGTATATCGTTACCGTACCGGCACTCCCGGGCTGCATCTCCCAGGGAAAGACCGAGAAGGAGGCAAAGAAAAATATTACCGAAGCCATCGAACTTCACCTCAGCGCACTCGCACGTGACGGTATCCCCCTCTATCACCGCCCGGGTGTAAAAGAAACCTTTGTCGCCGTTGACATATGACGGACAAACTCCCCGTCCTTTCCGGTAAGGAGGTAGTAAAAGTCCTCGGCAAACTGGGATACACGGTCAATGACCAGAAAGGAAGTCATATCCATCTCAGGCATCCGGTCAGGCGCCCGCTTACCGTTCCCAACCACCCGGAGATAGCCCGCGGTACATTGCGGATCATCATTAAGGATGCGGATCTTACCGTTGAAAATTTTCTTGAGCTTTTATAATATCAGTTCCTTTTTTTCATGGACCGGTCTTATCAGGATACAGATTGCCGCCGCGATCCGGGCGCGACATTGACGCGCAATAAAAACGGTTGTACGATAACCTTTCCCGAACCGCAGGTGAGGAGAAGGTTATGAGAAGATTGCATTAGCAATCTGCGAACCGCGAGAAGAATGCGAAAGCATTCTTTGAGTGAGAGAAGATTTCCCCGAAATCTTCGAGCAAAAGAAAAAGGGTGCCGCAAAATTCTCCGGAAAGAGGGGCTCGTGCTGCAGTACCAGAACCGCCCGGGAAATTGCCATGTATCATTAGATGATGTCCCCCTGCCACCATCTTTTTCAACTATACTCTCAAAAGAGAACCACTAGGATATGGGACAGCGATGAGAACGTATTCCAGATCCAGATCAGATGTCGTGTGCCGGAGCCTGACAGCGGTACTCCGAAAGACTGGGGGTCCGGATGCTATGGTGGGACCAGATCCCCAAAGGGGCAGGACGACGGTCAAACGGTTGGGATAACTGATGGCTGCAAAAAAGAGAAAAGTGCCGAAAAAGAAGGATGCGGGCACTTCACGCCCCAAACGTCCCGTATCGGATGACGCAGAGAAGCGGTACCGCAGCTTGTTTGAAGGTGTTCCTATAGGTCTGTACCGTTCTACACCGTCGGGACAGATCCTGGACATCAACCCGGCTCTTGTACGCTTGCTGGGCTATCCGGACCGCGAATCGCTGCTGGCGGTTAGCGTTTCTGATCTCTATAAAGACCCCATGGATCGCAAGTTGTGGCTAGCCCTTATTGAGCGTGAAGGGATAGTGCGCAATTTCGAAGTGCAGTTCCGCACGTATGACGGATCGATTATCTGGGTACGGGATACGGGAGAATCCGTCCGCGATGAGAGCGGACGGGTCGTATATTATAACGGGAATATCGAGGACATCACCGAACGCAAGCTGGTGGAGGGGCAAATCCGGTGGCTGGCGAGTTTCCCGGAGATGAACCCGAACCCGGTGATCGAGATGGATGCACAAGGCACGATCACGTTTGCCAATGCAGCGACCCTAAAGACCCTCAGGGATCTGGGTCTTCCCGAAAACCCCGCATTGTTCGTTCCTGAAAACAAAGAGGATATTTTACGCTTGCTCCGGGAAACCGGGGAATTGCAGGTGAACAGGGAAATTATCCTGAACAATGAGATCTTTGCGGAAGATATCACCCTGAACCATGAGTTACGTGTCATCAGAATTTACGCCCGGAATATCACCGACCGCAAGCGGGCAGAAGTGGAACTGGTATCTGCACAGCAGAGCCTGAAAGAGGCGCATCATCTGGCACATATCGGGACTTGGAACTGGGTTATGGAAAATGATACTGTGACCTGGTCTGAGGAACTGTATATTATCGCCGGAAGGGATCCCTCACTACCGGCGCCCACCTATGCAGAGCACCCGCGTGTCTATACTCCCGCCAGCTGGGATCGTCTTAGCTCTGCGGTTACAAGAGCACTCACTACTGGTGAACTGTACAACCTTGAACTGGAACTTGTCCGTCCGGATGGCAGCATACGATGGGTTAATGCTTTCGGTGGCGTGAAACGTAACGATGACGGAAAGGTCATCGGGCTTCATGGCACGGTGCAGGACATCACCGATCGCAAGCGGGTGGAGCAGGCGCTGGAGAAAAGTGTTCAGCTTTTAAAGGATACCGGAGAAATGGCCCAAGTCGGCGGTTGGGAGCTTGACCTTTCGACCAAAGAGGTCTCATGGACAGAAGAGGTCGGCCGGATCCACGGAGTCGGGCCGGGTTATAAGCCAAAGCTGGAAGAGGCCTTAAATTTCTATGCACCCGAATCCAGGCCAGCCGTAGAGGCAGTAGTGAAGAAAACTGCGGAAACGGGCGAACCTTACGATCTTGAATCCCTTTTCAATCCTTCAGGCAGCAAAGATCAGATTTGGGTGCGGTCGCTTGGAAGGGGCGTTTACAGCGACGGTAAAATAGTAAAACTTATTGGGACATTTCAGAATATTGATAAATATAAAAAGGCAGAGGAAGTTCTCCGCGAGACCAACGAGTACCTCCACAAACTGATCGATTTTGCAAGCGCCCCGATCATTGTCTGGGACCCGGCATTCCGGATCACCCGGTTCAATGAAGCGTTCGAGCACCTGACCGGCAGGACCGAACAGGAAGGCCTCGGGCAGAAGATTGACATCCTGTTCCCGGAAGAGAGCAGGGAAGCGTCACTCGCGCTGATCAAAAAGACGCTGGAAGGCGACCGCTGGGAGAGCGTCAAGATCCCCATCTTTGCTGCTGATGGGACGATCCATACGGTGCTATGGAACTCGGCAAATATCCTGACTGAGGGTGCGGAACTCGTATCCACCATTGCACAGGGTATTGATATCACCAAGATGGAACGGACAGAAGAAGCGTTGCGGGAGAGTGGAAAAAAATACCGGGCCGTTGTCGAAGACCAGACCGAGTTCATCTGCCGGTTTACCCCGGACGGCATGCTCACGTTTGTCAACGATGCATATTGCCGCTATTTCGGGTTGAACCGGGACGAATGCATCGGGAAAGAGCACACGGTGTTACTTCCTCCGGATGCTGCAAGCCTGATGAAAAAACACATCCGATCACTTACATTAGAAAATCCTGTTGCAACAATCCGACACCGGATCATAACGCCATCCGGAGAGGTGAGGTGGCAGCGCTGGAGTGACCGGGCAATCTTTGACAAGAACGGTCATGCGGTTGAATACCAGTCGGTCGGCAGGGATATCACGGATGTGATAAAGGCAGAGGATGCGCTGCGGGGGAGTGAGGAGCGGTATCACAATATCATCGAGGACCAGACCGAGTTCATCTGCCGTTTTACGCCGGACGGTACACACATATTTGTCAACGATGCCTATTGCCGGTATTTCGACAAGAAACGGGAGGAGATCCTTGGGCACCACTTCAAACCAGTAATCCATCCGGAAGACCGGGAAATTGTTGCGCGGTATATTGCCTCATTGACTCCACGAAACCCCGTGATGAGTATCGACCAGCGGATCGTCATGCCTGACGGCAGCACCCGGTGGCAGCGGTGGAGTGACCGGGCGATCTTTGACAGGGACGGTCATGTGGTTGAATACCAGTCTGTCGGCAGGGATATTACTGAACGGAAAGAGGCGGAAGAGGCGATACAGCACGCCCTTGCAGAAAAGGAAATCCTCCTCCGGGAGATCCATCACCGGGTGAAGAACAACCTTGCCGGGATCATATCGTTAATCAACCTCCAGATCGGCTCGCTCACCGATCCCCTTCTTATCTCCCAGTTTAATGATCTGGAAACCCGGATACGGAGCATGGCGCTTGTCCATGAATCGCTCTCCGTAACAAAAGATCTCGCACGGATCAATGTCGCCACCTACACGGAAAACCTGACCCGGCACCTGTTCCAGATATACGGGAAGGCGACGAATATCCGTTGCAGGATCGACATGGGGGATGTCATGATGCCCATCGAAACCGCCATCCCCTGCGGGCTGGTCATGAACGAGATCGTCACCAACTCGTTAAAATATGCCTTCCCCCCAACATCCACATGCGTAGAAATCCGCGGGGAGCCCTGCACCATTACCCTCACCCTGCACCGCGAGGGCAACAATTATCGTCTCATGATTGCAGATAACGGCATTGGAATGCCGGAAGGGATCGATATCACTGCCGCCCGCACGCTCGGGCTGTACCTGATCAGGTTCATTGTGAATCACCAGATGAGGGGGAGTCTTGAGGTCAGCACCGCGGGAGGAACCGCGTATATGATCCGGTTCCCGGAGCAGGCAGTTAAGGAGCGTCATGCCGATGAATAATCCCCGTATCCTTGTGGTTGAAGACGAAGCCCTCATTGCAGCAAACCTCGTCAATACCTTAACCTCGCTCGGCTACACGGTTCCGGAGCCGGTCGCCACCGGTGAGGACGCGATCCGTGCGGTAAAAAGCCAGAAACCCGATCTTGTGCTCATGGACATCGTATTGATCGGGGAGATGGACGGGATTGTCGCCGCAGAGAAGATCCGGGAAATCGCAGACATCCCCCTCGTGTTCCTCACCGCCTATACTGATGACCAGCGTCTCGAGAAGGCACGGGTCACAGAACCGTACGGCTATATCATAAAACCTGCCAATAACCGTGAACTCAAAGCCACCATCGAGATGGCGATATACAAGCATGCGCTCGACCGGAAACTCAGGGAGAGCGAAGAGAAGTACCGCACCGTTTTTGAGAATACCGGCACCGCGACGGTTATTGTGGAAGAGAGCACCATTATCAGCCTCGCCAATAAGGAGTTCACCCAACTCACCGGTTTTTCCAAAGACGATATCGAGGGAAAGAAAAAGTGGACGGAGTTTGTAGTCAAGGAAGACCTGGAACGGATGCTCGCCCAGCACAAGCTGCGCAGGCAGAACAAGGAAAAAGCACTCACCCATTATGATTTCCGGTTTATCACAAAATCCGGTGATATCCGCAATATTTACGTCTCTATCGATATCATTCCGGGAACGAAGAAGAGCGTCGCCTCCCTGATGGACATCACCGAGCGCAGACGGGCGGAGGAGGCGCTGCGGGAGAGCGAGGTGCGGTATCGTGAACTTGCAGGCAGCATCACCGATATCTTCTTTGCAATGGACACAGACCTGCGGTATACTTACTGGAATAAAGCATCTGAAGAACTGACAGGGATTCCGATGCAGGATGCGATAGGGAAATCCATCTATAAGATTTTCGGGGATGTACCAGAGACCCGGCTGGCAGTGGAAGTGTACCAGGATGTGATCAAGACACAAAAGCCCCGGAGTTTTGAGAACGAATATCATCTGGAAGGAAAGGATTTCTTTTTTGAGATCAATGCCTACCCCACTGCGGGTGGCATTGTTGTTTTCACCAAGGACATCACCGAACGCAAGCGGTTAATGGATGAGCTGCGGGAGAGCGAAGAACGTTATAGAATTCTCACCGACGCTGCACATGATGCGATCTTTACGTTGAGTCCGGAGGGCGTGGTGAGGTATGTGAATAGTGGTGGTGCTGCATTGATAGGCATGCCCCCAGAAAAAATTGTCGGATTATCCCTCGGAAATCTGTATCGCCCCGAAATTGCACAGGAATTCCGGGAAAATCTGGATAAGGTCATCTCAACAAAGAGACCGGTCCGTTATGACGCAAAATTCTGGCACGAAGATCCGGACCACATAACCTGGCTTGATGCCCAGCTTGTTCCCCAGTTGGGTCCTGACGGGTCTGTTGTTCAGGTAATCGGGATATCACGCAGGATCACAGACAGAAAACAGGCGGAACTGTTACTGAAACGGTTTAATGAGGAACTTGACTGGCAGGTACGTTTACGTACTGCGGAACTCGAACACACCAATACATTGCTTGAGGCTGCAATTATCCAGCACACACTGGCAGAAGAGAGCGTACGGAAGTCCTTAAACGAAAGAGAGGTATTGCTCCGTGAGATCCACCACCGGGTCAGGAATAACCTCCAGATTATTTTAAGTCTCATCAGCCTCCAGTCCCGGAATATCAAAGACCAGAAAATGCTCGAAACAATGGGAGAGTTCCAGAACCGCATCATGGCAATGGCACATGTCCACGAGAGGATGTGCCGTGCCGAGGATGTCTCCCGGATCGATCTGTCTGAAATCGTCACATTTATGGGCACGAGCCTTTTCCAGTCCTTTAAGGTGAATCCCAAGCAGATCCGGTTGAACGTTGAAATAAAAGACCTGTATATTACCATCGACTCTGCAATTCCCATCAGCCTTATTATCAACGAACTCATCTCAAACTCAATAAAGCACGCGTTTCCCCAAGGGACATCCGGGGAGATCACCATTGCAGGACACCGGGAAGCGGATACCCTTGCGTTCTCCATCGGGGACACGGGGGTCGGGATGCCAAAAGACCTTGACTGGATGAGAAGTAAACAATCACTTGGGCACCGGTTGGTGCTGGGCCTGGTGAAACAATTGCACGGGACGATTGATCTTGACCGGAGTGCGGGGACGTCGTTTACGATTGTGGTAAAGGAAAAGGAATAATTTTCCCTCTTTTTCCCCGTATCTCCCGGTAGATTTTCTCTCTCTGCTGGTGTGGGTCTGGTGAGGGAATGCAGGAATGGATTGCAATCTTTGTACTATTTTGTTCCCTTACGCTCCTTAAACTCCGGTAATTCCCATTCCGGTAACGTGCTGAATCTACCGGTAAACAATATACGATCTCCACCATGGTGGGCAGGTCGTAATGGTATCATCTTCATAAAAAAAGGTGTTGCATTCCAGAGATGAAAGAAAAAAATACCCAGGAAAATTTGACATTTTTTAGATGAGTGTCTTTTTTTGTCTTGAATTTCAGAAACTGGCGGATTGTATAAATCGTATCTTAAGAAAAGGGGACAGCTATGTCTGTCCATGCATATGACACGGCAAAATGGTTTTTCGTAAACCCTGTAAAAGGGTTCCTCACAAACCCTGTTGAGACGCTCCAGAAATCGCGGGATGAACCGGTTGAGTACACACTCAAGTACTACACCCTCATTGTCCTGTTCAATGCGATCCTTACAGCGCTTATCGCATTGATCCTGGGGGGACATGGAACACTCAATGCCATGCACCAGCTCATGGCACAACTCGGCTGGGCATTACCGCTTATCGGGGCAATCGGTGCAATCCTTGCGGTTGTCGTCATCACCATCCTCGCCATCGTCTTTTTGTTTATCTTTGGAGTCTGGCTCCATATCTGGGTGTACCTTGCCGGCGGGCGTAAAGGTTATCTGCAAACGGTAAAGGCACTTGCGTACGGCTCGACCCCCGGCATGGTCATCGGGTGGATACCCTTTGTCGGGCCATTCATCGGCGGCATCTGGACACTGGTCCTTGAGTCCTTGAGCGTCCGTGAGATGCACCAGATATCCACGGGAAAGGCAGCAGCTGCCGTTGTCCTTGCAGTTTTAATTCCGGTCATTATTCTCATGCTCATGGTAGCGGCGCTTCTCCCTGTAATGATGAGCAGCATAGCAACGATGCCGGGTCAGTAAAAAACCAATCAATCTCCAGATTTTTATCGTTTTTTATTGCATGATTTTTTTTAAAAGCCGGAGGAGATGTTCCTCAAAGCATAGTTCCTGTTTTGATATCCTGCTATCCTTATGATCCGGCAGGCTGGATGCAATGAGATTACGGTGCTTCTTTTGGGGCATTTTTCCATAAACACTGATTGTATATTTTAAATTTCCGGATGCCGGAAAAATATTGGCTATTTCTTTTTTTGAAACATGAAATGGAAATTTCGGGAATGACTATGTGATAGCACGGGAGACTGGATACTGTCGGTCTAACGAACAGGTGAAAAGTGGGAAATATGACAACTATGGATGATAAAAAGGTGCTCAAGGCACTTGAACGCGGAACGCTGCATATGCTGGACGGCTTTTATGGAATCACTTCAATGCCGGATGATACCGGTGCTGGTCCGCAGGGAAACAATGATAGATTGTATCAGGAAGGGACCATCACTTCCGCGGTTCAACAGACGTCCGTTGAAGACCGGAATGCATATTCTTCTGACCGGTATGCCGGTGTGTATGGATTCGTTATTGCAAAGAACTGCATGAAGAGAAGTTCGATAAAAAATGCACCGGAACCATTCGGAATGGGGAAACACCGCGGAAACTAAGGCTATGTGAAAACATCACAGGACTAAAAAGATCTTCTCTGGTTCATCTTGTGACCGATGGTCCCTCCAGAGCAAAAAGATGAGCGTGTTCCCTTAGTTGAAACATCATTTACATTTTTCGAAACTTGGCGTAATGTTTATCAAGTCAAGGTATCTGTTACAGTGTACCAACAAATCCAGAACTTCGGACATTTCAATACCATGAGCGTTGTTCCAAAAACTGGAACATGGATCGTACGCTCCGGAGAGTCACGGTAGCTCGCGTTCACGCGGTTGGTATTTTCATCGTAAGGATGGGCGTAAAAGCACAGGTAAATGAGATCTTTCCAGAATACGACCTCAAAAGTAAAAAGAACCTCGTTGCATGACCCGGTCCGGGCAAAAAGGTATCAGGCATGGTAAAAAAACTGCTCATAATCCCAATCATCCACAGCGAAAAGGAGATGGGGTCATTAAAGAGCGACATCTCTGAGATGATTGACCGGAAATTCGGCAAGGAAAAACGGGACCAGCACCGCAAGGATGTCGCACTATTCTGGGAAAACCTCCGCACGATTGTCAATGATATCCTGGACTGTGTCGATGCTCATGCAATAAAAATTTACCAGGACGGCATTCCCATCGGCGGTGAAATCGGCATAAAACTCGTCGCGATGGGGGCAAAAGACGGGATCCCCAACCACCAGATTTTACTCTCCATGATAGAAAGGGGAGCCATCCTTGAAAAAACGGAGAACCCCGCTCTCTTGAAAGAAGAATATGAGATCGTAAAAGCAATCGTGAACGCAAAAACCGACCCGGAACGTGAATCACTCAGTGAAAAATACAAAAAACGACTGTATGAACTGACCATCGGGCGGGACCAGTATATCGCACAGCGGATCGGCGAATCTCTCCGGGACGGGATGTACGGGATCCTCTTTATCGGGGCAACCCATGAGGTTGTGCCCCATATCCCCCCGGATATCGAAGTGTTCGTCTGCAATTTTGTCAAAAAGGATGTACTGGCATGGCTGAAAGGCGGGAACATACCATCGGTTTCATCACCGGATAAAGAAGAAGTCCGGTGAGCGGGAATTTCTATGGCACGGGTGCAAAAAATAATCGATCGGGACCAAAAAAGCGTGATTGATTTCCCGGGCGGTCAGAGAGAGAGAAATCCGGATGGAACAGACGGACATGTCTCTCTCTCACCGGATGTTCCGGTGCCCTGTCCCCGGTCCTTTACGATTGCAGACGTACCCTTTCAGGATAACCCAACGCCTGCCACGAAGTCAATCCTGATCGTGGAAGATGAACCGGTTTTTGCAAAAGACTTAAAAGAGATTCTTATCTCGTTCGGGTACCACGTGACCGGGATTGCGTCAACCGGCGAACGCGCCGTCGAGCTCGTGGATGGGGCTCGTCCGGACCTCATTCTTATGGACATAGATCTGGGGTCGGGGACCAGCGGTATTGAGGCTGCAGAAAGGATCCTTTCGAAGGTTTCCATCCCGATCATATACGTCACTGCCTGCCTCGACTCTGCACGGGTAACACGCGCAAAAGGGACCAATCCCTCCGGATATATCCTGAAACCATTTGAGATCAGGGAACTCCGGACTGCGATTGAAATCGCTTTTGTGAAGCATGAAAAGGACGAACAACGAAAAAAAGAGTATGATGAGCTGGAACAGCGGATTGCAGAACGGACTGCAGATCTGGAACGAATCAACAAGGAACTCCAGAAGAGCGGGGAACACTACCGCAGCCTGTTCGATGGTATTCCGGTGGGGATCCACCGTACCAATCCGGCGGGACAGATCCTGAATGCCAACCGGGAGCTCGTACACATGCTGGGTTACCCGGACCTCGAATCGCTGCTGGCGGTCAATGTCCATGACATCTATGCAGACCCTGAGGATCGCACACGGTGGCAGGCGATAATCGGGCGCGTCGGGAGGGTGCGTAATTTCGAAGTGCAGTTCCGCACGTATGACGGATCGATGATCTGGGCGCGGGATTCGGGAGAAGCCACCCGCGATGCCAGCGGCCGGGTCGTATATTATAACGGGAACGTGGAGGATATCACCGATCGCAAGCGGGCTGAGGTCGGTTTAGAGGAAAGCGAGAACCGGTACCGCGCCGTTGTGGAAGACCAGACCGAGCTGATCTGCCGGTTTACCCCTGACGGCACGCTCACGTTTGTCAACGATGCGTACTGCCGTTATTTCGGGTTGGACAAAAAAGACTGCATCGGGAAACAGCACACGGTGGTACTTCCTCCGGAAGACCGCTGGAAGATGAAAACACACATCGCATCACTCACACCAGCAGATCCGGTTCGAACACTCCGGCACCGGATCATCACGCAGTCCGGGGAAATCCGGTGGCATCGCTGGAGCGACCGTGCTATTTTTGACAAGAACGGTGCGGTTGTGGAATACCAGTCGGTTGGCCGGGATATCACTGATGTTGTACAATCCGAAGAGGCGCTTCGTGAAACAAAAGAGTATCTTGAGAAGCTAATCCGATACGCGAATGCACCAATTATTGTCTGGAACCCCCATCTCCAAGTGATCGAGTTTAACCATGCTTTTGAGACCATCACCGGCATGACCCGTGATGAGGTTATCGGGCAAAACGTCGAGTTCCTTTTCCCTGAAAAGAGCCGGGAAGAATCCCTTGAGCTGATCCAACGTACGTCAGATGGTTTGAGTCTGGAGACTGTGGAGATACCCATTCGCCATTTGTCCGGGGAAATTCACATCGTCCTCTGGAACTCAGCAAACATCGTCAACCCTGAAGGAACTATCATAGCAACCATAGCACAGGGATGGGATATTACAAAGCGCAGACACGTGGAACAGGCACGCCTTGAAAGTGAGGAACACTACCGGCAACTGGTAGCGATGTCTCCCGATGCCATCCTTGTCCTGAACGATTTTACCATCATGGAACTGAATTCTGCTGCTCTCACATTATTCGGTGCACCCGGTCCCGGGCAGCTCGCAGGAGAATCATTCACGTCACGGGTGCATCCCGGTTCACAAAAAACCTTTGAAAAATGGATTCGCCAGGCAACGGACGGGAAAAAACCGGTCTCCCTGCTTGAACTGAAGATCGTCCAGCTCAACGGCACTGTACGTGATATTGAGGCTGCAGTTGTCCTCATCATCTGGCAGGGCCGGCAGGCAGTGCAGGTTATAGCCCGGGATATCACCCAAAGAAAGATGCTGGAAGAGCAGGTGAAAAACCAGCAGGAATCACTTGAAAAACAGGTGCAGGAGCGGACAATTGATCTGCTCCGAACAAACGAGCAGCTGAAGATGGAGATCACGGAACGAAAGGCAATGCAGGAAGAACTGACGGTCGCATCCAATGAGAAAGATCTCCTGCTGCGGGAGATTCACCACCGGGTAAAGAATAACCTCCAGCTGATCATCGGGCTCGTTGATATGACAAAGATGAGGACACAAGACACGGCAATCACCGCTGTCCTGACCGATATTATGGGAAAAATTCACACCATGGGGCTCATCCATACCCGGTTATACGAGACGAAACGGTTTGACAAAATCAACATGAAAGAACAGGTCACCGAACTGGTGGATATGACCAGCGGATTTTACCTCCATGAACACTGCACGATCGATTTTACTGTCGATTGTGCTGAAATTTACCTTCCGGTTGACCAGGCGATGCCCTGTGCCCTTGCCTTAAACGAGGTGCTGTCCAATATCCATAAGCATGCGTTCAAAGGGCGCAGGAGCGGTGTTGTGGAGATCTCCTCCTCAATAAAATATACGAAGCTTTGTTTTGTCATCCGTGATGACGGCGTCGGGCTTCCCAAGGGATTTGATATTAAACAGAGCAACAGGCTGGGGCTTAAACTTTTGAGGGCGCTCGTTGAACAGCAATTGCACGGATCACTTCTTATAAAAAGCGAAAACGGCACCCGTGTCGTCATAGAAATTCCCTTGGCACAGGAAGAAA
>Ga0268276_1001281_pt1 | contig 25399 bp, 18 predicted proteins | sample saktaG_4_FD_190145 | JGI IMG/M metagenome (GOLD analysis project Ga0268276, IMG submission 190145) | Saline water microbial communities from Sakinaw Lake, British Columbia, Canada - sak_2010_1_5_45m | ecosystem: Environmental > Aquatic > Non-marine Saline and Alkaline > Saline ... | reverse complement strand
CAATAAAATGTTAAAAAAACTGATCAATATGGATCCCAACGATAAGACAAAACAGAGTGTTGCCATGTATGTTGCAGCTTTTTATATCTTCTTTTCATCGGTTTTAATTTATGCCCGATTATATCAAAAGGAATATTTTGAAACAGGTGCTTATATTTTAATGTATTACGCAATTGTTGTTATTTCTTTATATCAGGAAAAAAAGTTATTGAGTAGTAGCTTTCAAGCATTGCTCGCATTACTCACTGCAATTCATTTGATATGGACCTATAATTTTCATGGACTAGTCAATGGACAATCCATTTTAGAATTCCTACCAGCATTTGTTAAATTACCAGAATTCAGTGATATATTACTGAGAACCTTATTGTTTATCCTCTTTTATTTCGTTGTTTATGCCATCGTCTCGATGGGACAATATATGCAGGAAGAAAGAAAAAAAGAACTGATAAAAAGACGTCAAGTACAAGGAGACTTCTCACATATTGTTGGTGATTTGTTCTCTGTTGTCTTTTCAAGTTCATATACTTTGATGGATAAAAGACATGCATATCAAGTTCAACTGATGAGTGAAAAACTGGCAAATAATTATGGTTTACCTCAATCTAAAATCGAAGAAATGAATGGTTATGCCATGGTCCATTTGCAATATCAAGAAATCAAAAACTTGCTCAATGACATGAACACTTTTGATGAACAATCCTATGATATGCTCAAAGATAAAACCGAACTAGGTTCTAAAATTGCCAAGCGTATGCAACTTGCTCAAAAGTGTGAAGATATCGTTAGAGCACACATTGAAGATACGGCAAATGAAAAATTCCTAAAGGAAATGTTGATTATTCAACCAGATATTATTGCTCAAATCATTTTACTAGCTGATTTATACATTACGATGCGTGGACCAAAATCATACAAAAGACCTATGGCCCATAATATTGTTATGAAACTATTTCAAACGGAACTTGCAAACTATTTTGATTACGATTTAAAAGAAAGATTTCTTAAATTTCACGATGAATTTGGTGAGATGTATAATAACTTCTAAAACCGTAAATTAGAAGACAAATATATTGACTTTTAATATAAAATCATGTATCATTAATGAGCAATTAAAAATAATAAGTTAACTTATTCAGAGCTATGGAGGCTAGTGACCGACGAAGTAGCAGCAACCTATTTAATTAGGTGCTTATCACGAGGGGTACAACCCATCAATAAGGAAAATCCAAAAATAGGCGCTTTTCCTTGGGGAAGCGTATTTTTTTTGAAATCAGGAGGATAGAAATGAGAAAATTATTTAGCAGTGAATCAGTAACCGAAGGACATCCAGACAAGGTTGCAGATCTCATATCAGATTCAATTTTAGATGCTTGTTTGAGACAAGATCCAGAATCAAGAGTCGCAGTTGAGACGGCAGTAACAACAGATTATTGTCTGTTGTTTGGTGAAATAACAACAAAAGCAGTCATTGATTACCACCAAATCATTAAGGATGCAATTCGTCAAATAGGATACGATGAAGTTGGTACAGGCTTTAATGCTGATCACGTCATTGTTGATGTTAAAATTAAAAATCAGTCTTTAGACATTGCACTTGGTGTAGATGAAACCGAACACAAGGAACAAGGTGCTGGAGATCAGGGATTTATGTTTGGGTATGCCAATAATGAAACTTTGGCATTGATGCCACTACCTATATACCTAGCGCACCGTTTAGCTGAACGTTTGGCTTATGTAAGAAAACATAATATCATTAAAGGACTACGTCCTGATGGGAAAACACAAGTCACTGTTGAATATAATGAGCATAATTATCCCGTATCCATTCATACTGTCGTTCTTTCAACACAACATGATGAATCTTGGACTCAAGTAGCACTGAGAAAAGAGATTCATAAACATGTTTTAGAACCAATCTTATCAGGTTATGATACGAGCCACACCATTTATGAAATCAATCCAACTGGAAGATTTGTTACTGGTGGACCTGCTGGAGATGCTGGACTAACGGGAAGAAAAATCATTGTTGACACATATGGTGGATATGCACGACATGGCGGTGGTGCTTTTTCAGGAAAAGATCCTTCGAAGGTGGATCGCAGTGCAGCCTATATGGCACGCTATATTGCAAAAAATATCGTAGGTTCAGGAATTGCTGATGCCTGTGAAATTCAAATTGCTTATGTCATTGGTGTTGCCAAACCAGTCAGTATTTATATTGATACGTTTGGAACAGAAAAAGTTGCTATTGAAAAAATTTATCAAGCTGTCAAGCAAAACTTTGATTTAAGACCAGCTGAAATTATAAAAATGCTTGATTTGAAGCGACCCATTTATGCTCAGACCTCTGCTTATGGACATTTTGGTAGAGAAAATGATGCCTTTTCTTGGGAAAAACTAGATAAGATTGCAATATTTAGAAATCTATTATAAAATAGGTACGGTGATGATATGATAGACTTAAAATCAATAGAAGAAAAGCGTTTAAAAATATTTGGTGAGTACAAAAAACTAAGAAAAAAAGGACTCCTATTTTTAATTCCAGCAATTCTTTTTTTCATACTTATTCTCGTTCACCCGATATTTGCACTATTTGGTGTGATTTTGCTCATTCCCGCAATTATCTATTTTTCAAAAGCCATGAAACAATTTCAAAGTTTCAGGGAAATCATTAAAAAGGAATTAGTGACATCACTTCTAAAAGAACAATTTGATGATGTGTTCTACGATCAACATGGATCTATACCTGTTTCTCGAATTGTAGCAACTGGTATGGTTAAAAGACCTGATAGATCAACTGCCGAAGACTATATCAAAGGTAGTTATAAAGGCGTTGGATTTGAGGTTTGCGATATTGACTTCAAAGAAAGAGTTGAACATAGAGATTCAAAAGGTAATGTAACCGTCACTTATGAAACTTATTTTAAAGGTCGTTGGTATATCTATACTTTCGAGCGTAAGTTTACTGAAGAATTGAGAATTGTCGAAGGTCATGGTTTTGGTATCAAGAAAAAGAATCTTGTCAAAATTGATACTGAAAGTATGGAGTTCAACAAGAAATTTGCGATATTTGCTTCAACACAAGAATATGGATTCTATCACATTACATCAAGCATGATAGAAAAACTTTTAGAACTTGAAAAATTGCATCGTGGCTCAATACTCTATTATTTTGTTGCTGATGAATTGCACATTGGTGTGAACGATCGAAAAGATTATATGGAAATATCGTTAAAGAAACCTATCAATGATGAATCAGTTAAAGCATTCATGTCTGATATCGAACTAATACCTGCAATTATTAATGAATTGCGGTTAGATAGTAGTAAGTTTAAAAAGACTCTTTAGAAAGGAGAGAAGAATATGTGGTACTATTACGTAATACCAGTTGTATTTGTTTTATTAATAATTATTATATGGGTGATTAGCACAATCAACGCTTTCAGAACAATGTTGGTTAAAATTGATGAATCAGAATCAAGCATCGATGTTGCCTTAACGAAAAGATTTGATCTGCTAAGTAAAATGTTCTCTGCCGCTAAAGGTTATATGAAGCATGAGCAAGAAACATTGACAAAAGTTGTAGCAATGAGACAGCCTGGTCATGGGGCTTCAATTCAAGAAAAACAAGAGTTTGCTAATGAAGTTACAAGAGGTTTGCAGTCACTCAATGTTGTTGTTGAACAGTATCCAGATCTAAAGGCATCACAAAACATCTTAAAACTTCAAGATGCTTCTTTGGAAGTTGAGGAAAATCTTCAAGCATCAAGACGCGTTTATAATTCAAACGTTTCGTATTACAATCAAAAAGTTGTTGTCTTCCCAAGCAATATTATTGCAAATTGGAAGAAGTTTGAAAAACGTGCATTTTTCGAAGCTGAAGCAGTTAAAAGAGAAGATGTTAAATTTGATTTTTAATAGAACGCCATTGGCGTTTTATTTTTTGTTCAAATGCGTTGATAAAGCCATTTAACTAAAAAGACTAGAACCTTCGTTTATATCGGATTCATACTGGTCTTTTTTTAATTATGTTAAAAATCCTTAAACAGCAATATCTCTTGTAAAAACACGCTTATTATAGTAATATAATAAAGAACCTAAAGGATGTGTTTGTATGTTTAAAAAGTGGTTTGACCCTGGCAAAAAGGAATTAAAAGATGCAAGAAAAATAGCTGATGTTGTCTTTTCATATGAAAATGAAATGGCACAATTATCTGATTTTGAGTTATCAGCAAAAACAGAAATTTTTAAGCAAAGATATAAAGATGGAGAAACCTTAGAGGATTTAATGGCTGAGGCTTTTGCTGTTGTAAGAGAAGCTTCAAGACGTATAACGAAACTATTCCCATATTATGTACAGGTCCTAGGAGCTGTAGTCATATATCATGGTAATGTTGCTGAAATGAGAACCGGTGAAGGTAAAACATTAACAGCAGTAATGCCTGCTTATTTGAATGCTATCAATGGAGAAGGCGTCCATATTGTTACCGTCAATGAATATTTGGCTAAGCGTGAAGCTGAAGGCGATATTGGTGATCTATTTCGATTTCTTGGCCTCACTGTAGGTTTAAATGTAAGAGATATTACAAGAGAAGAAAAAAAGGCAGCCTATGACTGCGATATTTTATATTCTACGAATAGCGAACTCGGATTTGATTATTTACGTGACCACATGGTTTTATATGCCAAAGACATGGTTGCTCAACGTGGACTTAACTATGCTATTATCGATGAAGTTGACTCCATTTTAGTTGATGAAGCAAGAACACCACTGATTATTTCTGGTGGATCAAAAAACAATCACAACTTATATCAAGCAGCTGATCGATTTGCAAAATCAATTAGAGACGAAGATTTTGAAATTGATTTAGAATCACAAAGCATTGCTTTAACACCTTCTGGTATTCAAAGAGCAGAACAAATCTTCCAACTTGAAAACCTATATGATTTGAAGCATGTAACACTTGTTCATCATATCAATAATGCACTGCGTGCAAATCATATCATGTCTAGAGATAAAGAATACGTTGTCGATAATGGAGAAGTCTTGATTGTCGATGGATTTACTGGTCGTATCCTAAGAGGACGTCAATTCTCTGAAGGATTGCATCAAGCTTTGGAAGCTAAAGAAGGCGTTCAAGTTAAAAAAGAAACTGTAACAGTAGCAACCATCACCTATCAAAATTTCTTTAGAATGTATAAGAAACTTTCGGGTATGACTGGTACTGCGAAAACCGAAGAAGAAGAATTTAGAGAAATCTATAACATGGATGTCATCGAAGTTCCAACCAACGCTCCAGTCATTAGAAAAGATGAACCGGATTACATCTATGCAAACTTAAAAGATAAATTCGAGGCACTGGTCAACGAAGTTGAAATGAGACACCAAAAAGGTCAACCTATGTTGATTGGTACAATTGCAGTTGAAACTTCTGAAGATATTTCAAGAATGCTTAAGGCAAGACGGATTCCCCATGAAGTGCTAAATGCAAAAAATCATGAACGTGAAGCTGAAATTGTTGCCAAAGCTGGACTCTTGGGTTCTGTAACAATTGCTACAAATATGGCTGGTCGTGGTACTGATATCAAGCTTGGTGAAGGCGTAGTTGCCTTAGGTGGACTTGCTGTTATCGGTAGTGAACGTCATGAATCAAGACGTATTGATAATCAGTTAAGAGGTCGTAGTGGACGTCAAGGAGATCCAGGGTACTCTAGATTCTATCTTTCAGCAGAAGATGAACTCATGATGCGATTTGGTGGAGAATCTTTCAAAAACAGAATAGAGATGCTTGAGCGTATGAATAACACGGGTGAAGCTTTATCATCCAAACTCTTTTCACGATTTGTGACAAGTGCACAAAAACGTATTGAAGGTAATAACTACGATACTCGTAAACAAGTTCTTAAATATGATGATGTTCTAAGAAAACAAAGAGAAATCATTTATAAAGAACGTCGCAACGTACTCGTGCTTGAATCAATTGAAGAACAAGTTCGTCATACAATAGAAAATAGTTTGACTGGCAAGTTGGATCAATTCATCCATCCAGTAGGAAAAAATCAATTTGAAATTGATGATGATAACATCATTGCTCAATTCAATGGCAATATCTTTAGACCTGACACATTAACCAAAGAATTGATTGAAAAAATGGATGAAAATGAATTGAAGACTTATATATTAGATCTTGCAAATAAAGAGATTGATTTTAAGAAAAATAATTTTCCTCCTGAAATATTCAATGAATTCTTAAAAGTTGTTATGTTACGTGTCATTGATACTTTCTGGATGCGACATATTGATGCGATGAGTGAACTCAGACAATCTGTATCTTTACAATCATATGGCCAGCAAAATCCACTCGTTATTTATCAATCCGAAGGATTAAGAATGTTTAATGAAATGGTCACAAATATCTCTACAGATGTTACAAGATATGCACTTCGTGCTCAAATTCAATACAATGTAGAACGTGAAGCTGTCGTAAAGAATACATCAACAAATGAAGGTCGTACGGATGCAAGACCCAAAAAGCCTAAAGTGAGAAAAAATAGAAGTCAACGTCAAATGCCTTGGCGATAAGGAGGTGGTTTTGTGGAAACTTACGAAGTAAACAAGGTCTTATCAGGATTTAAGCAAAGCATAGAAGATTTGACTAAAGCACTTCAACCCACAAAATTAGAAGACCAATATCGTGCTTTGAATCTAGAAATGCAAAAACCGAATTTTTGGAATGATACCAAACAGGCAAAGAAGTTATCGAAGGAAGCAACAGACATCAGACAAAAGTTAGATAGCCTAATCGCTCTTGAAAAGAAATATAAAAATTTGATAGATTGGTTTGAAGTCAGTGAAGAAGGTTCTGAAGAATGGGACATTCTTGAACAAGATATTGATGCATTACAAAAAGAATTAAGAGCATTTGAAATTGAAATATTGCTCAATGGACCTTACGACTCCAATAATGCTATTATTGAATTGCATCCCGGTGCTGGTGGCACTGAATCTCAAGACTGGTGTGACATGCTATACCGGATGTACACAAGATACGCACAAAAGAAGCGTTATAAGGTAGAAGTCCTTGATTACCAATCAGGAGATGAAGCTGGAATAAAAAGCGTTACAATGCTCATTAAGGGGCCTTATGCTTATGGTTACTTAAAGGCTGAGCGTGGTGTACACCGTTTAGTCCGGATATCTCCATTTGATTCAAATGCTAGACGACACACATCATTTGCATCGTGCGATGTTTTACCTGAAATCAATGATGATATTGATATTGAAATCAAAGATGAAGATATTAAAATTGATGTTTACAGAAGTGGTGGAGCAGGTGGTCAGTCAGTAAATACAACTGATTCTGCTGTAAGAATCACGCATCTGGCATCAGGTATTGTCGTCACATGCCAAAATGAACGTAGTCAATTAAAAAATAAAGAAGCTGCAATGAGTGTACTAAAAGCTAAATTGGTGCAAGAAGAAATCAAAAGACAAGAAGAAATGCTTCGAAACATCAAAGGCGAACAAAAGGATAATGCTTGGGGTTCTCAAATTAGATCTTATGTTTTTCATCCTTACCAAATGATTAAAGACCATCGAACGAACTTTGAAGTTGGACAAGTTGATCTTGTGATGGACGGCGAACTTGATGGGTTTATCAATGCTTATTTAAAAGCTGGTGATGAAAATGTTGAATAATGCAAAGTTACGAGAAATATTAGAAATCACAGCAGGAGTCATCTTGCTGTCACTTGGTTTCTATTTTTTCTTATTACCACTTAATCTTGTGATTGGTGGTGTTATGGGTGTCTCTGTACTTCTTCAAGATATCATTTCAGTCAGCTTATTTATGTATATAGCAAATACCGTCCTTTTACTCATAGGACTCATCTTTTTAGGCAAAGTGTTTTTTGTTAAGACAATTTATGCTACGCTCCTTTCGCCAACCATCATATGGATCCTTGAATTAACAATTGATAAGAACTTTTTTATGCAGCATATGACAGAAAGTCCTTTACTGATTGGTGCATTGTTTGGTGGATTATTCTTGGGTGTAGGATTAGGTATTGTATTAAGAAGCAATGCAACAACCGGTGGTATCGACATTATTCAAAACATGATGAAAAAATATTTGCATATCCCCTTTTCACTAGCCATGTATATCACAGATGGCATCATTATATTTATTGCGATGATGGTTAATTTCCAACTTGGGCTTTATGCGGTTGGATCGATGATTATCAGTGGTATGATTGTTGACAGGTTAGCTATTGAAGGAAAATCAGGATTTACAGCCTTTATCATCACTGATTTTAGTGATGAAATTCAAACTACAATTTATAAAAAATTAGAACGCGGTATTACGAAGGTACGTGTCATTGGTGGATTTTCTAACAAGAGTAAAGATATGATTATCTGTACAGTAGATCGGATGCAAATTTACCAGTTCAAACATATTATCAAAGAAGCGGATCCCGATGCATTCACTTTTGTTACCAGAACAAAAGAAGCTTTAGGACAAGGTTTTAGCAGGGAGGTAGCAAAGTGGGAAACAAAAAACTAGGCATTTTATTTTTATTAGGTATTTTTCTTGCTTTTTTTGCTGGATATTATATATCCATCATCATTCCAACAACACCATCTGCTTCCACAAATGATGTTTTTGATCAACTGACAACAAACTTTAAAAACTATTATTACTACAATATTGAAGATGCTGAAGTAGAAGCTGCATTTATTGCTTCAATGGAGGGCATTATTGAATCGTATGCTACGATGAATAATGACCCATATACGCGCTTGGTGGCTAATCCATTATCTGTAAGTCCATCAGGTGATGAGATGTTTATTGGGATTGGTATTAGCTTTTTGATGGAAGATTTCAATTTAAGAGTCTCTTATGTTTATGCTGGTGGAGCTGCTGATCATTTTCTATATCCAAATGATTTGATTATTGGTATCGTTGATGGTAGCGAAATCATCTATTTTGATACGTTATCATCAGAAACAGAAGTTTTATCTTACTTAGCGGGATCACTTGATGATGTCAAAACATTCATTGTTTTGGATCCCGACAACAACGAATATCAAGTACAATTAACTTATATTGAAATTCCTACACCAACAGCATATACGCTTGATTTAGGTGAAGATGACATAGAATACATTAGAATCACACGTTTTTCAGGTTATATCAAAGATGTTACACCTGGAACAGCCAAAGTGTTTAGTGATATTCTAAATGCACTTGAAGCAAGTAATCTTGAAATTGGTAGTGAATCAAAGACTTTAATCATTGATTTAAGAGATAATCCTGGAGGATCACTTTCAGCACTACATAATTCTGAAAACACAGCGATGATACCAGGAATTGCTCAACAGCTCTTGACACATAATGTTGAAGCACCATTATTTCAAATGATACCTAAAAGTGGTGAAATTTCTAATTTTTATGGAAATTTAACAACTCCAAAAACATATGATATCGTCGTATTAGTCAATGGTCATTCTGCATCAGCGGCAGAGGTTCTGGCTGCTGCACTCAATACTTCTGGAGGATATTCACTTTATGGAGACCTAACCTATGGCAAAGGTGTTTATCAAAATACATTGAATTTGTATGAAATCAGCAATATTCGCTATTCGTTGGTCTATACTGAAGGCCAATGGTACTATGATCAAGGCAAAAATGTTATTGAAGATCCTTTGGATGTCAATATCATCGAACAAACAGGTATCAAGGCTTTAGAGATGCCCGTTTATGGTGGAGAAGTAGGATTTAATCAAGTCTTAAATGAGCTCGGATATTATCAAGCATTTCTAAATTACTATTATAATTTAAGCGGTGTCAATGAACTCCGTACCGATGGTTATTTTGATTTAGCCACACAAAATATGTTTGAAGATTTCCAACTTGAACAATCTATAGACGTTTCAGGGAAGCTTGATCGTCAAACGGCTATTGTGATCCATCAGATTTACATGCAAGAAATTCAAGACTTGACCAAAGACGTTCAATTGTCAACCTTGATTGACCTCATTAAAACATCATGATGAAAACGATTAAAGAAATAGAAAAGAAAACTAAATCCTATCAGGTTAGATTTGATGACGAATGGGTGAGCATTGAACCAGAAATATACATGAAATTTCGTTTGAAGCTACTTCAATCATGGGATGCCAAATCCTATCAATCCATGATCATGGAAAACGATTATGTTCACTATGATAAATTGGGAGTTATGCGTCTTAAGAAGATGCAGACAACTAAGGAATTGAGCGATTATTTATTGTCTAAAGGAGCAAAAGAAGCGATTGTTAAGCAATTGATTGTTAAGTATACAGACAGAAAATATCTTGATGATTTTTCATACACTAAACTTTTTATTCAATTGAAACAAAACTCGGAAGGTCCACAAATGCTTTTCAATCAATTAAGAGAGAAAGGCATAGCGCACGACATGATAGAAAGTTTTACCAAACGTATTGATGAACATGCAATACTAAGCATACAAGTACCCAAAAAATTAAATTCAATGAAGAATAAATCAAAAAAACAAATCATTCAAACATTAAAAGGGTATTATTTGCGAAAAGGGTATAGTTTGGAAGCTGTTGAATCTCAAATTAAAAAGTCAATGTCATCTTATCAGGTGGATGAATTGGAACTCATAAAAAAAGAATATGCCAAACTATGCAAGAGATACAAGCCAGAAAACGATCAAGATTTAGAATACAAACTCATCCAAAAACTCTATGCTAAAGGTTTTAAGATTGAGGATATAAAAAAAGCAATCCAATCATAAAAAGCTCAAAATATGATAAAATCATAACAAGAGCTTTTTCTTTTGAGGTGATGTATGAAACTTTGGAAAAATGGTGTTTTTCACACGATGGTAAATGAGGATGAAACCAAGCATCAGATGGCAACCCATCAAGGTATAATTATAGGTTTCGATGAGCAAATTAAGCATTTAGAATATGATGAAATCATTGATTTAAATGGACATCATGTTTATCCAGGATTTGTTGATGCTCATCTGCATCTTATAGGTTTTGGTCGAAAGTTATCAAGACTTAATCTCAATAATTTGAAAGATAAGACCATTGTGCTAAAGATTCTGAAGCAAAGTTTTGATCAAAAACCATTGTTTGCTGAAGGTTATTTTGAATGTGGGATTACAAAAATGGATCTCAATCAAATCAGCAAGGATATACCAATATTACTTAGACATAACGATTATCATAGTGTGACTGTAAATGAATCAATATTAAACCAAATTAACCAAAACGAATCAGATGGCATTTTAACAGAAGAGATTGCGGAACAAGCAATGAATACTTTTCCCAAGTACACAAACCTAGAATTAACTGAACTGTTAGAAAAATCAATTGATCATCTCTATCAGTATGGTATTACAGGGGGTCATAGTGATGATCTTTATTATTATAATGGCTTTCTTGAGACGCTTCAAGTTTTCGATCGAGTTCTTTTACACAAGCCATTTAGAGCGCATCTACTTGTACATCATATGGTTCTTGATGATTATATTAGATCAGATCGATTTTCATTTAATCAAACGCCATATCTTCAAATAGGAGCTGTTAAAATGTTTTATGATGGCACCATATCATCTAAAACAGCTTTGATGATAGCTCCATACAAAGATACGTCTTCGCATGGCATAAGAATCCATTCTACTCAAGAATTTACACAAATGGTTCAAAGAACCAGAACTTATGGATTGACTGCTGCAATTCATGTGATTGGTGATCAAGGACTTATAGAAGTCTTAAAGATTCTAAAAGAAAATCCTCCCAAAGATGGACAGCACAATCGCTTGATTCATACACCTTGGGTTGATGAAAAAGCATTATTGATGATGAAAGATATGCCGATTTCAATTGATATTCAACCACAGTTTCTATCCAGTGATCTCCCTTGGGCTCTATCATATTTCAGCCAGATTTCACCATATGCTTTCCCATGGAAATCGTTATTGAAATGTGGTGTCAACTTAGCAGGAAGCAGCGATGCTCCAATTGAAATACCCAATCCATTACTAGGGATTTATGCAGCGGTCAAAAGAGAGTCTGATCATGACCAAAAAATCTATTTTAGTGATGAATCACTGACGAGATTTGAAGCAATCACCCTTTACACTAAAGGAGCAAATTATTCTGCTATGGATCAACGTCGAGGATACCTAAAAGAAGGGTATATCGCGGATTTATCTATCTTTTCTGAGGATTTAATGAAAACAGATATCAAAAACTTAAAAAAGAACATCGTTTACTCGACTGTGATTGATGAGATTATTGTGTATCAAAAACCATAGATTTCCTTTAAAGCCCTTGATGCAAGTCGTGTCTTTTGACATATGTCCAATTAGAATTTATAATAAGACTATCAAGAAAAGATATCAAGATGATTTGTTGTTAAGGAGTAAAAATGAGATTAGAAATTTGGTTGGATTATTTGAGTCCTTTATGCTATCAACAACAAAAGAGCATAGAACGATTTTTCAAATTATATGGTTTTAAGGATCTTGAATTGCTATATCGTAGCTATGAGATGATTCCCTTTTTTACGCCTTCAAAAGAGTGTACATTTTATACAATCTTGAGCAAACATCATGTCATAAGCATTCAAGAAGCTGAAAAAATAGCATCTCATATTCATTCAGATCTAAGACCAGTATCAGTCATAGATGCTCATCGCTTATCACATTTGGCAAAAAAAGAAAACTGTTCATTTCTTTACAATTCCAATGTTTTTAAAGCCTTTTATGAGGATCACAAGGATATCAGCAATCACCAAGTATTGCTTGATATTGCAGTTCAATCAGGCATGCAAGAAAATGATGTACGTGAAGTTTTATCCTCTGAGATATTCCTTTCACAAGTTCAATCCAACCGTGAGAATGCGATTGTCAAGGGCATATTTGAACTTCCACATATGAGAATTAATGGCAAGAAACGTTTAAATGGTTATTACGATGAAAAGTCATTATTAGATGAATTAACGCATGCAATTGCTCAATATGCAAAGAGTGAATACTGTGACGATGGAAATTGTCATAGAAAGAAGGCTCAGTGAGTCTTTTTTTTTGTGAATGATAGTATTTTTGTCACGTTTGTGGTATAGTGTATAAGGTTTAAAAAGAATTGAGGAAAAAAATGAATATTTTATTTAATGATTTACAAATTTTGGAAGAAACAAAGCAGGCGATAGAAAGCCTAGGTCTAGTGGAAACAACGGCGATCCAACATCAAGCGATTCCGAAAATGCTAGAAGGCCATGATTTGATTGGCCAAGCTCAAACTGGTACAGGCAAAACATTTGCTTTTGCGATACCAATCTTAGAACAAATCGATGTCAATGAAAAAAAAATTCAAGCATTAGTGATTTGTCCGACAAGAGAGCTAACGCTTCAAGTTTATAAGGAGTTTCTTAAACTCATCAAGTTTAATAAGGCTGTAAGAGTCACGTCCATTTTTGGTGGCGAATCATACAACAAGCAATTTAAAGCTTTAGCAGAACATCCACATATTATTGTGGCTACTCCAGGACGTACGATTGATCATCTTAATCGTGGGACAGTTGATTTTAGCAATTTAAAGATACTCGTCATGGATGAAGCAGATGAAATGCTAAAAATGGGATTTCAAGAGGATTTGGAAACATTGCTAAAAGACACACCAAGAACTAGACAGACAGCACTCTTTTCAGCAACCATACCTCCATTCATCAGAAAAGTAGCACAAAAGTATCAGAAGAATCCAGTGATTATTCAAATTGAAACACCTACTTTAACAGTCACAAAGACAGATCAGATTTATTACATGGTAAAAAAATCAGATCGTGATCAATTACTGTTAAGAGTGCTTGATTATCATGATCCAAATTCAGCAATTATCTTTTGTAACACGAAAGTTGATGTTGATGGATTATCGTCATTTTTGCAAAAACACAATTATGAAGCTGATGCAATTCATGGAGATCTAAAGCAGAGTCAAAGAGACTATGTTATGGGAAGATTTAGAGCAAAAAGACTTAAGTATTTGATTGCTACTGATGTGGCTGCAAGAGGTTTAGATATCTCCCATGTCGACATGGTAATTAACTACGAGATTCCATTTGAAGATGAAATTTATGTCCATAGAATCGGTCGTACAGGACGTGCAGGAAAATCAGGAATGTCCGTATCCCTGGTCTATCCAAGTTTGCGTGGAAAACTTGCCATGATTGAAAACTTTATCAAGATGAAGATTACACCAAAAGAAATTCCTACAGAAGAAGATATCTACAAGAAGAGTGAAGAAAGAAACTATAAGAAAATTAAGGATGTTGTCAGCAAAAATGAAAGCAATTTTGACAATATCATCGAACGTCTTCACGAAGATGGATTCACAGATGATTCTATCATTCACGCATTGTTATCAAAGATAACAGTTGAAAAAAAGACTTATGATCAAATTGAATCACCAGCAAGAAAAAGAAATGAGGATTTCAAAACAAGAAACAGAAATGACTCACGTGGAGATTCTAGAAATAGAAACGATTCTCAAGGCGATTCAAGAGGCAAAAAATCATATGGCACATATAAAAACGTTGTGATCAATTTAGGTAAAGAAGATGGACTTCGTCCGGTGCAAATGCTTGATTATTTCAAGAAGTATGCAGACCTTTATCCAAAGAATGTTGGTGACATAATTGTTAACCAAAATGATACTGAATTCCAAATCCATCCAGCAGCAATTAAACGTTTAGATGAGCTAAATGGAAAGATGTATAACGGTAAGAAAATCAAGATTAGCATTGGAAGAAACAAATAATACAAAAATAATAGAAAATATGTCTAATTCATGTTACAATAAATGTGAAATTCATATTTTTTTTATTTTATTAAAATAAAGGAGGACCCGATGGCACATCTCTTTGAAAGAATCAACAGTAATTTTTTTAGTGTGCTTTCCTCCCCTAATAAAAAGACATACATCGATTGTATTTTTATCATATATCGGGCAATTGATAGTATTGAGGATGCTTATCAGGGGGATAGAGAATTTATCATTCAAAAACTATCAGATTATTTTGACGAACAACCTTCAGAAGAATTTGTTGATGTGGATGATGATGAACCTGCAAGAACTTCTAGACAAAAATCAGTTCATGTCATTAATGTTTTAAAAAAGAACGGATGGATTGGTGAAGAAGAATTAGGAAACTATAAAACCTCGCTCAATTTATTTGATTATTCCATACAGATTATTGATATTCTTGAAAGTATTCAAAACAATCGTCAAAGCGAATATACTGGTGAAATATTCACAGTGTATTCCCTTTTGTCTTCCTTCAATTTGGATGAAGGTATCGGTGTTTTAGAGCAAGCTTATCAGAAAACAAACGATATTATTCGTAAATTGAAATCTTTAAAAGCAAATATTTATCGTTACTACTATGATATTACAAGAAAACAATCAAAACAGGATTTACAAATTTTGCTTGAAAAATTACTCATAGAGTATAAACAGAATTTCTTTGATTCAGCTTACTACAATTTGAAAACTACAGATAGCTTACCCAGATATAAAAGATCTATTTTGGAATCTGTTTCAAATATCAGAAACAGCGAAGATATCATGGATGGTCTAGCAATTATGGTCCAAAAAGTAAAAAGAATTGAGGATTATAACGAGGCTTATCTTTATATCGAGGAACGGTTAAGATTTATAACAGATAGTTTCACTGCTTTAGAACATCTGATTCTTGCCATTGATAGAAAGAATGAACAATACATCAGTGCAGCAGCATCAAAGATTCTTTTCTTTACCAATCAATCAGATGATATCGAAGGCATATTCAACAGACTCTTTAGAATTGTCCTAGGACAAAAAGATTTCGATTACTCAACGCTGTTCTTTCTAACACAAGCTAGAAATATCGACACGTCATCTCTTTACAATCAACGGCGAATGAGAATTGAACCCATCGCTGAAGAAATCACATTTGATGATAACATCATCAGTGATGAATATCGTCAAGAAAAGATTAGAGCATTGCTTAAGAATAATATCTACGGCAAAAAAGAAATTGATGAACATGTCAGACAACTCCTAGACGGAAATGCAACCATTGAAGCTTCTCAGATCAATCTTGAAACACAAGAGGATTTCGTCAGACTCATTTTAATTTTCTTATATTCAAAATCTGTAGGTATGCATTATGACGTTGAACCGCTCGGCAGGGAATGTAAAAACAATTTTGTTACCTTCCAAAACTTTAGAATTAAAGAGGTAAAAGCATGAATAAAACAGCAGCAGCCAAACAATTCAATGATATTTTCATTACTTTAAAAGAAGGTGAAAAAACCATCTTTTCTCGTATTGTCAACAAGCTTTTACAGGTTAACTTTCTAACGAAAAGAAAGCCAGGAGATACCAATGATTATCGTTTCATCCTAGCATATAAAGAATTATTTAAATCTTTCTTTGTCTTATCGGACTTTTCATTAAATGTTTATCGAGAAGACGAAGTCGTTCATATCTCCAATGATAGTTTCTATAATCATATGCGCCTAAGAAAAACTGAAAGTTTGATGATTTTAGTCATTAGAATCATCTATCAAAGAAAAAAGGATTTTGTGACATTAGATGAAAACGTCGAAATCTTCTTACATGAAATCCACGAAGAATTGACAAGAATCGGGTTTCTTGACCATAAACGTATTACCAAGGATAAATTAAAACCTGCATTATCATTTTTAAGAAATTATAATATCATCGATTATATCGATAAAGGTCTACATGATGATGCTCGAATTAAAATTTACCCAACCATCCTTTATGTCACAAACCTTGACAATATCAAAGAGGTTGTCCAGAAATTGGAAGGATATGTAGAAGGAGGTTCTGACGACAATGAAGAAACTGACGAAGATTAAACTAGTCAACTGGCATTTATTCGCAAATCAAACCATTGACATTAAGGACAACACCCTAATATCTGGTGAAAATGGATCCGGGAAGTCTACACTACTTGATGCTATGCAATACTTGTTTGTTGGTGGTAGAAGCGGGTCTAAATTCAATATTGCAGCAACAGATGATGCAAAGCGTACTCTAGAAGGATACATCAGAGGACGCATAGGTGCTGAAAATAAAGAATTTTTAAGAAATGGCGATGTGGTAACGCATCTTGCCTTAGAGTTTTTCGATGAACAAAGCAAGAAATTCTCAATTATTGGTTGTATTCTTGATTTGCCAAAATCATCAGCCTTGAAGGAAAGATTTTATCTTTTAGATAATGTATCTATCCACGACAGTTTATTTTTAGAAAAAAAATACCCAAGAGATTACAAGAGTATGAAGGCATATCTAAAATCTTTGGATATCGAGTTTACCCCTTATGAAACGCAAAAGAAATATCGTGATGCACTTGCGAGATTTTTCGGTATGGATGCGACAAAATATGCAAGAATACTACCGAAAGCCTTGGCTTTCCGTTCAATTGACCTTCAAGCCTTTGTTTTCGAATTCTTGCTTGATGATGATCCAATTGATATTCAATCACTAAAAAATAATGTTGCTCAATTGAAAAAGATTGAAATGCAAATCAAAAAGGATAGAGAAAAACTTGAAAAGCTTGATTTAATTCATCAAACTGGTGAGGATATCACTTTAAATAAAGAACAACAAGATATCAACAAACTCATCGATCAGCTGAACTGGGTTGAAAAAAGAGAATCTTTCATTAAACAAAATGAAGATAAATTAACACAAATAGATAAGCGACTTGATTACTTGCGTGAAGCAAAAGGTCAGATCGATGATCAAATTGAAGAAAACGATCGTGCAATTTTAAATTTAGAGCGCGCAAAAAACGATAGCGACCTATCAAGAACTTTGAGTTCTTACCAAGAAGCTCTACAAAAGAAATCATCCGAATACGAGCACCAAAGAGATGTTCTTTCTCAACTTAAGCAGATGTTACAAAAAGAATTTGATACCATTAAAGAACTTACAAACCTACTACCAAATACAACAATGAAAGAATTTGTGAGTTATTATCAATCAAACGAAGATCAACTTGCAGCACCTGAACTTTCACAGCAACTTACTACCCTAAATACTGAAGTTCAAGCCTATCTTCAAGCCTATCATACTGAAAAAGATAAACTTGAAGCTGAAAAGCGTGATTTATCCGAAGAAATTCGTGAATCTCAACAACGACTCAATCAACTTAAACGTAATGTCAAAACTTATCCTAACTATGTTGAAAACCTAATTCATGCCATCAACGATGGACTATCAAGTCATTATCAAAAAGAAGTACGCGTTAGACCATTGTGCGAATTAATCGAAGTCAGTGATGAAAAATGGAGAAATGCAGTTGAAGGATACTTGAATACACAAAGATTTGATATCATTGTTGATCCAAGTTATTTTAATGATGCACTTGATATCTATGACAAAGTTAAATACGAACAAAAGATTTATGGTGTTGGTCTTGTTAATACACAGAAACTGACTGCTTATGAACAACTCGTTCCAGGAACATTAGCTGATAAGGTAACATCTGATCATACTTATGCTCGCTATTATATTAATATGTTGCTAAACAACACGTATTGTGTGGATGATGTTCATGAATTGAAAAACTATAATCGTTCTATTACACCCACATGTATGACATATAGCAACCATACGGCACGCCAAATCAATCCAAGAGTCTATGAAGTTCCTTTCATCGGAACGCAAGCGACAACCATGCAAACTGATATGGAATCCAGACATCTGAGCATGTTGGAAGCTAAGATGGATAAATTATATGATATCACAGATAAAAACGATAAAATCATGCGGTTGTTATCACAAAGTAGAAGCAATCAGCTTGTTCACCAAGGACAAATTAGATATTTTGATTTAATCAAGCAAACTAGAAGAGAATACACACAACTTGAAGAACAAATCAACAGCCTTGGTAAGGATAAGAATATTGCTAAACTTGAAGAACAAATTCAAAAAGCTAGAGATAACCGTAAGCAATTACGCATCGACTCAGAAAGCTTTGTTGGTGAAATAGCAACAAATCGTGATGAACGCCAACGTATCATAGATTTAATTGATGATATCAAGGTTAAGCTTGATGAATTTTCAATCGCTCAAAAGGAACTCAGCCACAAACACCCAGAAAAACTCAGTCTTGCGAATACTCAATTCTTTGCTTTAAAGATGAAGCACAAGCAAGATCATGATTCGATAACGACATACTTGGCACAGTCTAATGTGAGCCTCAATTCACAAATCATCAAAGCAGGAGCCGATTTGGTCAACCAAATGAAGAGTTATATTGATCTTTTCCATTTTGGTGCAGCTCCAACCATCGATGATTTGGTATATTTTGAACAAGAAGCACACAAGATAAGAAACAATAATTTGGTGCGTTATGAGCAAGAAGCAACAGAACTTCGCAGAAATTCAGAAATTGGATTTAAAGAAGAATTTGTTGGTAAACTTAGAGCAAGCATTGAAAATGCACAACAACAAATTGCTGAACTCAATATTGCATTAATGGGTAAGACATTCGGTTCTGATAGTTATCAATTGACCTATAAGGCAAGTGATGATCCAGATTATCGACTTTACTATAATATCATTATGGGTAATGAAGCGATTAGCAAGCACACCTTGTTTACCGAAGGACTAACAAAGAAAAATGAAACCATCTTGATGGAATTATTTGAAAAGATTGCTTCTAACGATCCAGAATATGATCTTTTGACTTATAAGTACCTAGACTATAGAAACTATATGGCTTATGATATTGAAGTCACGAATAAGAATGGCAATAAATCACTTTTCTCCAAGGTTTCTAAGGAAAAGAGTGGTGGGGAAACTCAGGTTCCATTCTATATCGTTATTGCTGCATCATTCCAACAATTACTTACTAAAAACAGAAGAATTGATTCAGGTTGTATCGTCTTATTTGATGAAGCATTCAATAATATGGATGAATCAAGAATCGATGCGATGATGAAATTCTATAACAGCTTAAGCATTCAATTACTGATTGCAGTACCACCGCAACGTGTATCAAACATCATCAACTACGTCAATACAAGTTTGGTTATCGTTAAGGAAAATGATTATGCAATCGTTGAAACATTTAGGGATGAAAGAATGATTAGATTATAATTAAAAATGCCTTTATAGGGCTATCAATTAATATAGGAAAGGTGAAATCAAATGAAAAAGATTGAAGTTAGCGATTTACAAAAATTAAAAAATAACTATGAAAAGAAACCTATTCAACAAGCATTAAAAAGAGTTTTAGTAAAAAATGATTTAGCGAATTTATTTGACAAACAAGAACAAAAACCTTTAACTCAATTTCGCTTTTCAAACGAAATTAAAACCTTACCAGTTGCCAATCAAAAGCAAAGCGGAAGATGCTGGATCTTTGCAGGTCTTAATCTCTTAAGAGAAGTGGTAGCTAAGAAGTATGATCTCAAAGAATTTGAATTATCGCAAAATTACACAGCATTTTGGGACAAATTTGAAAAGATCAATTATTTCATTGAAGCCATCGATGATTTCTTAGATGCTGACCAAGATGATAGAACTTTACAACACTTACTTAAGACGGGTATTCAAGACGGTGGACAATGGGACATGTTTGTGAGCTTAATTGAAAAATATGGTATCGTACCCAAGGAAGCTATGGCAGAAACGACATCAAGCAGTTCCACTAAATTTATGAATCAAATGATTAATCTCAAACTTCGTCAATATGCAGCAAATGCTAGACATTTATTTGCTGAAGGTAAGAAAAATGAGATTGCTCAACTCAAAGCGAAATCACTTGATGAATTATATACCTTCTTATCAACTAATTTTGGAACACCACCAGAATCCTTTGATTTTGAATATATTTCGAAAGAACAATATCATATCATCAAAGGTATGACACCTCAGAATTTCTATTTGGAACATGTTGGAGATGTTTTAAAGGATTATGTGAGCATCATCAATTCGCCAACTAAAGATAAACCATTCATGAAAACTTATACTGTCTCTTATCTAGGTAATGTTGTTGGTGGTAGAGATATCAAGTACCTAAATCTTGAAATGAAGGATCTTAAGGCACTTGTCTTAAAACAGATGTTAGATAATGAAGTTGTATGGTTTGGTTCTGATGTCGCAAGATATGGAGATCGTACGATTGGTATCTGGGATGACCAATCATTTGATTATGATAAGATGCTTGAAATGAGTTTATTCTTATCCAAAGAAGATCAGCTTGACTACAGTCAAAGTGCAATGAATCATGCTATGCTCCTCACTGCAGTCAATTTAGATGAAGGCAAACCTAATCGTTGGAAGATTGAAAACAGTTGGGGCGATACCAATGGTAGCAAAGGCTATTATTTGGCATCTGACACATGGTTTGACCAATATGTTTATCAAGCAGTCATCCATGAAAAATATTTATCTGAAGCACAGATGAAAGCATGGAAAGAAGCACCTAAAGTGTTAAAACCTTGGGATCCTATGGGAGCACTCGCAAAATAATAAATTAAGAGCCTCGGCTCTTTTTTTTATGCATCCTTTTTGATATAATGAGTAAGCCGGGACGTGGCGCAGCTTGGTAGCGCACTTGCATGGGGTGCAAGGGGTCGCAAGTTCAAATCTTGTCGTCCCGACCATTAAAAAATAAAAAGCGATTGCTCGCTTTTTTGTTTTATTGATCAGATGTTAAAGATACATAATCAGTAGTGAGGGTGATGCTTAAATTGCCATTTCTGATGCGAAGTGCATCTAAAAATTTCTTTTGATCTATTGTATCTTTCATTTTAATGATATAAGTGAGTTCAAACATCGTACCAAAATCGGTTGTCTTAACTTTTTGGAGTTGGGAGCTTAATAAGTGTTCTTTGAACACTTCTTCAAAAACACTTGAGTAATTCAAGTTCTCAGGAATTACAATCTTGAGCTTTGCGTGGTTGGTATGATCCTTGTCAACTTGGAAATAACTTAAGAGGATAAGAAGAATACTAATAAAGGTTGTAATAACAACAGCATAAAGTAAGTAACCCATAGCAGACGCAAGACCGATACCAACAGCACTTAAAATATAGGTGATATCTCTTGAATCAGCAATGGCAGTTCTAAATCTTACTAGAGCAAAGACGCCAGCAAGGCTAAATGCACGAGCCAGATTGTTTGATACGAGCATAATGATAATTGATATAACTAAAGGCAGCAGTAATAAGGTAAAGCTAAAAGCGTGATCATAAACGGTTTTCTTTCTTGTATACACAAATACCAATGACAAGACAATACCTAAAACAGTTGATGTTATAAGCACATAAAGGATATTTGTCAAAGATAAAGTATCCATGTTAATAATCATAAAGGATGTAATCATCTGTAGTTCCTCCTAGTAAAAATTGTTTATAGGCACTTCCGTATTTCGAATAGCCTTGACTGTATAATTGAAATGAAGATAACTTTTGAGCGAGCCATAAAGGAAAATTATCATTACTCTTGACTTCCATCAACCAAGTGTTTTCATTTTCCATAATGGATGTACCACCTGAGGTATTTAAAGTGATGTTTTGTTTTCTGAATAACAGTTGATGATCAAATGTGATACGTAACTCTTCTTTTGATGAAATAAGTGCAATTCTTTCATAACTAATAAAAGCTCCTGGCTTCACCTTGTGAATATTGATGAAATAATCGATCTCGTTAAAGATTTGCTCATCCACATATAGATCAAATTTAGGCTTAATATCTTTTTCTAAATAATCAATGGCTGCTTGATATGTCAGATTGATGCGTCTTTTATTGACTCTACCTTCAAATTTTTTTTTGATTTCCAAGAAGACCATATCATTCGGTTCTGCTGGACATTTATAAGAGCGAAGTCTTAGTTTGTCTTTATATTTTGGTTTTGATATCGAATTTCTAATGATATTGAAATCTTGTGTATCGAAATATACATTATAGATGGTATAAGCTTTTCCATCTTTTGAAAAGTCATCGTGATCCATATAATCTTTTAGAAAAAGAAGCAACTCATCTTTTTGATGACTAGAAAGTATATATTTTCGTTCATAACGATTGAATATAGGTCTTATCATAATGTATTATCTCCTATTAGGGTCTTGGTGGTCTTAAATCTGTAACTGTTGGTGTTCCAACTGTATTTAGAATTGAGGTTACAGTAAACGAATCGAAGAGTGTGCCATTTGTATATGATCCATTGATCATGTAACCATGGGTATTTGATGTTTCATCGATGATATTCCCACCGATATATACCTTATATGAATCTGTATTAGTTAAATCCGGAGAACTGAAAACTAAGGTTTGATATGCTTTTTCTGGTATATAGGACAGCAACATTTCACCACTATTTGTTTCAATATGGATCATTTGTGTACTTGAAGTATCTAGATAGATAGTGACACTTTTTTGTGTAGAAGTTGCACTTGGATTTTTTTGTTCTCTACCAGCAGCTCCAGCAGCAACTAAAATACCACCAGATATGTTAAAGCTTACATCATAGTCAATTGCACCTTGCATACCATCAAGTGGTCCCGATATAACAACCAATCCACCTGACATTTCAACGCTACCATTAACGTCAATGCCATCACTCATGGTATTAATCATGATGGTTCCACCTTCGATAAATAAGGAAGCTGTACCAATAGGATTTGGATTAAATGCAGACGCTTCAGACTGATTAACCCCACCTGATCCATTGATACCATCATCAGATGATATGATATCAATATATCCACCCTTAATTTTTGTGACATAAGATTCGAGACCTTCAAAGCACTTAACGATATATATTATACCATCATTAATGATGAGTTCATCATCTGAATGAATCGCATCATCATTGGTTGAAAGATTAAATTCTCCACCATCGATTAATATACCTGAATTGCTGTGAATAGCATCATCAATGGATGTAATGTTTAAATTTCCAGAAGAAATGATGATGTTATGTGTTGCTTTGAGTCCCTTTCCACTTGTTGTAGAGGATAAACCGGATATGATATCAAATGTTCCATCCATAATATGAAGATCAAGAGATGAAGAAATGGCATCACCGTTTGCTTGAATTGTAAATAAACCACTTTCAATCAATATATTGCCCAAAGAAGAATCCTCATTGTTTTCCACATGTATGCCATCATTATCTGCAGTTAAGGTAAGATTAGCGTTTGTGACTGAAAGGCTGTTATTCGCTCTAATAGCGGTATTAGATGCATTGATAATGATTGTTGAGTTAATGATAATCAAATCGTCATTTGTTTCGATACCATTTTTATAGTTTGCGTTAATAAGAAGCTTACCCGCTCCATTAAATGTCAAATCATCTTTGCTAAAGACAACAGCTTGATGGTCTGTTGGCGATGTTGATGAATCTTCTAATTGGTTTTCAGTATTTTCTTTCACGTTGATGATGACTTTATCAGCATTTAAAATATTGATGACCGGTCCATTGACACAAGTAAGATTTATGTTGTTAAAAACAAGAGTGACTAAATCTGAACTTGAAGCATCAACAATCAATTGAGCATCTGAGCTGAAGCCAATCAATTCATAGGTTCCTGCATGATCAATTGTTAATATATTATCTTCTACATTTACATCAGAAGAAGTAGATGATATCATTCCATCAGCAAATGTTATAGTAGTATCTACATAATCGATTTGGTCTTGTAGATCATCGTCATCATATATGGGTTCTTCTATGACTGAAGAACTATCTGGTAAATCACTTAGACTATCATTTTGTGAACCACATGATACTAAAAGCGTTAGGAATAAGAAGATAATAAACAGATATGTAATTTTTTTCATGCCATCCTCCTTGAATCGATTTGTTAACATATTTCCATTTAAAAGCATAAGTAATGATTATGCAATAAATAAGGGACATTATGTGCAAAGAGGGGCAAATTATGTTAATCATGTAAAACTATGAAACTTATTGTTGTAAATCATGTGATTAATGATAGATTAATGTGATTTTGAGATTAGACTTTTACAAAATAACATGGTAAAATAATTATCGCGACACAACGTGCACCCGTAGCTCAGTTGGATTAGAGCGTAACCCTCCGAAGGTTAAGGTCGCATGTTCGATTCATGTCGGGTGCACCATTAATGGAGGAATACTCAAGGGGCTGAAGAGGCACGCTTGGAAAGCTTGTAGGCTGTAAAAGGCGCAGGGGTTCAAATCCCCTTTCCTCCGCCACAAATGGAGATATTCCCTTGTGTGTAATAAAGCGTAATGAACTAGCATCTATCATCGGAAACATTTATGATGGAGGTTTTATAAAAAACTGGTATGGTGAAAAGCAT
>Ga0268276_1001280_pt1 | contig 25411 bp, 27 predicted proteins | sample saktaG_4_FD_190145 | JGI IMG/M metagenome (GOLD analysis project Ga0268276, IMG submission 190145) | Saline water microbial communities from Sakinaw Lake, British Columbia, Canada - sak_2010_1_5_45m | ecosystem: Environmental > Aquatic > Non-marine Saline and Alkaline > Saline ... | reverse complement strand
TTTACATTTACCCAAGAAGAAATATCTGCTAATGGTGATTCATTTTTTCCGCTTGGTTGATATTTTTTGACTTCAGGTAATTTCAATGGTAATTGACTTTCTTTTAAAGAAACATTTCCACATTTTGGACATTTAATTATAGGGATTGGTTCTCCCCAATATCTCTGGCGCGAAAAAATCCAATCTCTTAATTTGTAGCGAACATTTTTTTTACCTCCGATATAAAGAGCGATCTTTTCTTGAGCTTTTTCTGAAGTAGCTCCGTTAAATGGACCAGAATTTATTAATATCCCATCTGATGAAACGACTTCTTTTATTGGTAAGCGAAACTCTTCAGCAAATTGAAGATCCCGTTCATCATGAGCAGGAACCCCCATTATTGCTCCTGTCCCATAATTCATTAAAACATAGTCAGAAACCCAAATCGGAACTCTTTCTCTATTAGCAGGATTTAACGCATATGCTCCCGTAAATACTCCAGTTTTTTCTTTAGATTCAGCCTGCCTTTCAAGATCTGATTTTTGTAAAGCTTTCTCAATATAATTTTTTACTTCAGAACTGGAATTTTCTGATGTTATCTTTTTTACCAAAGGATGCTCTGGCGCTAATACTAAATAAGTAACCCCAAAAATTGTATCAGCCCTGGTTGTAAAAACTTTAATATATTCTTCATGCCCCATAACTTTAAATTCTATATCAACTCCTTCCGAACGGCCAATCCAATTTTTTTGCATTGTTTTTACACGTTCAGGCCAATCTAATAAATCCAAGTCCTTTAATAATCTATCTGCGTAATCTGTTATTTTCAAAACCCATTGTTTTAATTTTTTTCTTACTACTAAAGTTCCGCAACGATCGCATTTACCAGCAACTACTTCTTCATCAGCTAAAACAGTTTTGCAAGAAGAACACCAGTTAACAGAAATTTCATCCTCATAAGCTAAACCGTGTTTATAAAGCTGTAAAAATATCCATTGAGTCCATTTATAATAATCAGGATCAGTTGTATTAACTTCTTTTTGCCAATCATAGCTAAATCCCATCACCTGAAGCTGTTTTCTAAAATGTTTTATATTTTTTGCTACCACTTCTTTTGGATTTTTTTTAGCCTTTATAGCATAATTTTCTGCTGGCAATCCAAAAGCATCCCAACCCATTGGGTGCAAAACATCATAACCTTTCATTCGATAAAAACGCGATAAAATATCTGAAGCAGCATATCCTTCTATATGTCCTACATGAAGCCCCTCTCCAGAAGGATAAGGAAACATATCTAAAATATAAATGTGTTTCTTTTTCGGCTTGTCTTGAACATTCCAAATTTTATAGTTGTTTTTAGCCCAAATCTTCTGCCATTTGGGTTCAATTTTATTAGGTTGGTAGGACATAAAAATTAATTGATTGTTGTAGTCGTAGTTGTTGTCGTGTCAGCTCCTGGTGGTGGTGTTTGTGGCAAACGCTCTTTAGGAATCTTAGGAGTTGGAACTGGCAATCCTCCCATAATATCTTCTATAGTACTAGAAGCAAAACCCTGCTTCTCTAAAACCTGAATCCTTTGTTGTATTCTATTTTCTAATCTTTCTTTTAATTGTTCTGCTTTAGCCTGAACATGTTCTGAATAATTTTCTAAATCTGTTTGCTGAAGTTGTTCATGCGTACTTTCCATTATGCGTAATTGCCTAAATTCCCCTGCTGGCGCAGGATTTAAAGGTTGTAATTCCTGTAATTTATTTTCCAAACGATTCATAAATTCTTCCTGGTTTTCAAATCTTAAACGAAGAAGAGGTAATATCTGATTAATGTTTTGACGAATTCTTTCAACCTCAGCAGCAGCCTGTGGGATTCTTTCTAAAATCCTATCCAATACCTCTGAATGGCGAATTTCAGCTTCAGTTATTTTATCAAGAAGCTTACCTATATTTGGATTTTCAGAAGTTTCTTCCAACCCTTCTAATCGTGTCTTTAATTTATCCATTGTATTCGTATAATTCTCAAACGCCTTTTCTAAAACTTCTATCTTGGGAGCTTTTTGAGATATTGCTTCTGCTTCAGCTAATTTTTCTGAAAGTATTTGTAACTGTGCTTCACTCTTTTTTATAGGATCTTTAATCCATCCTACTTTCCAACCTCTCCACCATTCTTTTAAAAAATAAAAAGGACTTGTTGGAAATAATCCTACTTTTTTTAATCCTAATGCCCAAGGAACAGTAAGTTCTTCTTCTGGTAAAGTTGTTGTAGTTGTATTAGCGACAGTCGTTGTTGTAGTATCAGCAACTGTAGTTGTAGTTGTTTCATCAGCAAATATTAAATTTGCAGAAAATCCACCAATTAAACCACAAATTAGCATACCTAAAATTATCTTCTTCATATTTTAATTTGCTATTATTTTTCGATTTCTTTTAATATTATATCACAAAATTTAGTTATTGTCATACTTCCAATATCCCCTTCTTTTCTCTTTCTCACGGCAACATTCTTCATTTTTTCTTCTTTATCTCCAGCTACTAAAATATAAGGAATTTTTTGAATCTCTGCCTGCCTTATTCTTTTAGATAATGTTTCGTCTCCAGCTAAAAGCTCAGCCCTTAATTCTTTCTCTTTAAGCAATTCAACAACTTTTTTCGCATAATTAACATTCCCTTCTTTTATTGGAGCAACAACAACTTGAATTGGAGCTAACCATAATGGAAATGCTCCGGCAAAATTTTCAATAAGTATGCCCATAAATCTTTCAATGCTGCCTAAGATAGTTCTGTGCAACATCACAGGTCTTTTTTTATTTCCATTTTTATCAATATAAAAAAGATCAAATTTTTCTGGCATTATAAAATCTAATTGAATAGTCCCACACTGCCAACTTCTACCCAAGCAATCCTTTAAATGAAAATCAATCTTTGGCCCATAAAAAGCCCCGTCTCCTTCATTCACAATATAATCAATCTTTTTTTCTTTTAATGCTTCTCTTAATCCTTTTGTGGCATTTTCCCATATTTCATCAGAGCCCATTGCGTTTTCTGGCTTGGTGCTAAGCTCAACATGATAAGAAAATCCAAACTTTTTGTATATAGAATCGGTTAAATCTATAACTTTTTTTATCTCATCTTTAATCTGTTCTGGAGTCATATATATATGTGCATCATCCTGGGTAAAACATCTTACCCTAAACAAACCGGCCAAAACTCCGGATAATTCATGCCTATGAACTAATCCTAATTCTGCCATTTTAAGTGGTAAATCCCTATAGCTATGTAAAGAATTCTGGTAAATTAAAATTCCACCTGGACAATTCATTGGCTTGATAGCATAATCTTCTTCATCAATCTTAGTGAAATACATATTTTCTTTATAATGATCCCAATGTCCTGATTTTACCCATAATGTTTTATTCAAAAGCATTGGGGTTTTAACTTCAGTATATCCGCTTTTTCTATGCTCTTTTTTCCAATAGTCTTCTAAAATATTCCGAAGAATCATTCCTTTACTATGAAAAAAAGGAAAGCCAACACCTTCATCATGAAAACTAAATAAATCTAATTCTTTTCCCAATTTTCGATGATCTCTTTTTTCCGCTTCTTCTAATAAATAAAAATATTCTTTTAATTCTTTTTCTTTAGAAAAAGCAACGCCAACTATCCTTTGTAGCATAGAATTAGTTTCTTTGCCACGCCAATAAGCGCCAGAGACTTTACTCAACTTAAAACTTAAAGGAAGTTCCTTTGTGTTTTTTACATGAGGACCGCGGCATAAATCTATAAACTCTCCAACTTGATATATTGATACTGTTTTCGGAGATTTAATATTTTTCTTTTTATCTTTTTCACTCTTGATTTTTAATATTTCGTTTTGATCTGTAGTTCCATATTTCTCTAAATCTTTCAAGAGTTCTACCTTATAAACTTGATTTAATTTTTTAAAAATATCTTTTGCTTCTTTTAAAGAAACGTTTTTCTTTTTAAAAGGTATCGCCTGTTTAATAATCCTTTTCATTTCTGCTTCAATTTTCGGCAAATCTTCCATAGACAAAGTTTTGCCAAGATCTATATCATAATAGAAGCCGTTTTCTATTGTTGGCCCAATACCAAATTTAGCCTTAGGATATAAGTTCTTGACAGCTAAAGCTAATATATGAGCCATAGAATGACGTATAATTTCCATTGTTAATATTTTACTATGATTATCTAATTACTACAAATTATTTAACTATGCCTCCATCGGCTCAATCTCTTCTAACCTTTCGCCAATAATCTGATAATTACCATTCCTTTTATCCATCCTGCCTTCCACTAATAATACCTTATCTTCACAAAGAACAGCTAAATTATTGCTCAATACTGTTGGATACAAAACAACCTCAATAGAATTATTATAATCAGCTAAACGTGTAAAAACCATTGGTTTTCCTAGTTTTGTTCTTACTTTTTGAATATGCGAAATAAAACCGCAAACTTTAATTTTTTGTCCAAGATGACGGGGGTCTAATTGACTAACTGTAAGCGCTATTTTACCTAAAACATTTTTATAGCTATCTAAAGGATGACCAGTAAGATAAATACCCAAATATTCCCTTTCCCAATTTATTCTTTTTGTCTTATCAGGCGGTTTAATTGAATTATTCTTTTTCAAATGCTCAAGTATATCATCGGATTTGTTCTCTTTAAACAAACTCATCTGCTGATCGTTTTTATGGTTATGGAATTTATAAACCCAATCTAAGGTTTCTTCCAAATGATCATTCATTAATTCCCTATCCCCAAAACAGTCTAATGCTCCGGCTCTAATAAGGCTCTCTAAGCTCTTTTTGTTTAAAGCCTGATGCGGTACTCTTTTCAAAAAATCAGTAAGATTTTTAAAAATGCCATTATTTTGCCTTTCTTCCTGAATCATAATCGCAACTCCTTCTCCTACATTTTTTATAGCTGCCAAACTAAAATAAATATTCCCCGTTTTTTTATCTGTGCCAAACTCTGCAAAAGATTCATTTACAGAAGGAGGCCTTACTTCAATGCCAAGTCTTCGACATTCAGCTATTTCTATAGCAATTCTATCCAAATTACCGAAGTCAGAAGTTAAAAGAGCGGCCATATAAGCGTTTGGATAATGTGCTTTAAGCCAGGCTGTCTGATATGTTATACGCGCGTAAGAAGCGCTGTGGCTTTTATTAAAACCATAGCGAGCAAAAGGTTCTACCCATGCCCAAATCTTTTCTGCTGTAGGTTTTTTAATATTATTTTTCATCATTCCTTCTATCAACTTCTCTTTTTGAGATTGTAATAATGTTTTTATCTTTTTTCCTACAGCTTTTCTAAGAACATCAGCTTCGGCCATAGAAAAACCAGCTAAATCATGAGCTATCTGCATAAGCTGTTCCTGATAAACACAAATCCCATAAGTATTGCCCAAAATAGTTTCCAGTCGAGGATGAAGATAAACTATTTTTTCTTTTCCTCTTTTCCGATTAATGAATGATGGAATAAATTCCATTGGTCCAGGACGATACAAAGAAAGTATGGCTGTAATATCTTCAAATTTTGTTGGTTTTAATTCTTGAAGATACCTCTTCATCCCCCCGCTTTCAACTTGAAAAACCCCTACTGTATTTCCGTCAGAAAGTAATTTATAAACTTTTTCATCTTCAAATCCCGTTTTATCTAAATCTATCTCATCTCCATAAACTTTTTTAATAATTCTTAAAGCGTTTTTTATAATAGTTAAATTAGCTAACCCTAAAATATCTATTTTAAGCAACCCGATTTTTTCCAAAGAATACATATCATATTGAGTTATTACCTCTTGATCATTTCTGCTGGAATGTTGCAAAGGACTATAACTAACTAAAGGCTCGCGAGAAATAACAACCCCAGCGGCATGAGTAGAAGCATGACGAGCCACGCCTTCTAACTGCTGAGCCATATCAATAATATCCTGAGCATCAGTGTTGGTTTCATATAATTGCCTAAGTTCTCGGACCATACTTAATGCTTTTTTAATTGTTATGTTTTGCGGAAGAAGTTTGGAAATTTGATCTCCTAAAGCATATGAATGACCTAATGCTCTGGTAACATCACGAACAGCTAAACGAGATTTCATTATTCCAAAAGTAATAATCTGAGCTACATGATCTTGCCCATATTTTTTAGTAATATAATTGATTAAATCCGCTCTCCTGTTATCAGCAATATCTATATCTATATCTGGCGGTTGAATTCTTTCTGGATTTAAAAAACGCTCAAAATAAAGCCCGTGTTCTAATGGATCAACGGACGTGATACCTAAAACATACGCTATCAAACTTCCAGCCGCAGACCCTCTGGTGTTAGTTAATATACCTTCCTCTTTGGTAAAACGAATAAAATCTTCAATAATCAAAAAATAATCGGCAAAACCGGTTTTTCTTATTATATCTAATTCGTAGTCAAACCTCTCTTTGGCTTCTTTGTTTTTTAGAGAATATATCTTCTTAAAATTTTCTAAGGACAACTTTTTTAAATACTGAAAAGAATCTTCTTTTTTAGGTGTAGTAAAATGCGGCAAAATTACTTCTCCGATATCCAATTCTAAATTACATTGACTAACTATTTTCTTAATATTTTCAAATAATTCAGGATGCTTGGAAAAATCTTTTGCAATTTCTTCCCCTGATTTAAAATATAATTCTGTTTTTTTCATACTTAAACGATCTTCATCCCCGATATCAGTCCCCGTTTGAATGGCCAAAAGAACATCTTGGGCCTCTTTGTCTTCTTTTTTTATATAATGAATATCGGTCGTTACAATTGCCGGAATATTTAATTCTTTGGAAATTTTTAGTAATCCATCATTAATCTTTTTTTGATCTGGCAGTTCTGGATGATGTTGTAATTCTAAATAAAAATTATCTTCTCCAAAAATTTTCTGATACTCTTTAGCCAATACTAATGCTTTTTTAAAATCTTCCGCTAAAAGCGCTGAGGGAATTTCGCCTTTTGCGCATGCCGAAAGCGCAATCAATCCGTCACTATATTTTTTTAAAACTTCCTTGTCTATGCGAGGTTTGTAATAAAAACCCTCTAGCTCTGCAATGGTAACTAGTTTTAATAAATTATGATAACCTGTTTTATTTTTTGCCAAAAGTACAAGATGATATAATTTAGCATCTACTTTTGGAGTTTTATCACTAAGAGAACGCGGAGCTAAATAAACTTCACAGCCAATTATCGGTTTAATCCCCATTTTTTTGGCAAGAGAATAAAATTCTATTGCCCCATACATTACCCCGTGGTCAGTTAAAGCCAACGCATCCAAACCCATCTCCTTTGCCCGATTTAAAAGCTGCTCTGGGCGAGCCAAGCCATCCAATAAGGAATAGTGGCTATGGACATGAAGATGGGTAAAATACATAATATATAAATCAAACAGTTAAAACTAAAGTATTTTATCATAATAGATAGAAAAGACAAAATATGAACCTACAAACAGAAAAATATTATTGGAAAAAAGGTTATAAAATAATCATCGGGCTGGATGAAGTTGGAAGAGGTCCTCTTTCAGGTCCGGTAACAACTGCAGCAGTTATTATAAATTCAAAATTTAAAATTGAAAATAAAAACTTCAAAGAAATTTTAAAAAACACAAAAGATTCTAAAAAATTATCAGAAAAACAAAGAGAAAAGATTTTTAAATTAATTCAAAAGTGTCCAAATATAAAATTTACTATCTCATCTATTGGTCCAAAAACAATTGATAAAATAAATATAGATAATGCTACTAAAAAAGCAATGCAAAATTGTCTAAATAAAATTATTCTTAAGTGTAATCCAAAAAATATTTTAATCTTGGTTGACGGCAACAAAATAATTGATAAAAATTTAAAAATTAAACAAATAGCAATAGTAAAAGGAGATGATAAAATTTTTTCAATTGCCTTAGCTTCAATTATCGCTAAAGTCACGCGTGACAGAAAAATGAAAAAATTGTCTTTACAATATCCAGAATATTATTTTCACCAACACAAAGGATACGGCACAAAACTGCATAAAAAATTAATAAAAAAATACGGTCCTTGCAAAATTCATAGACAAAGTTATAAACCTATAAAAAAATGAATAAATTATTAGTAATATTAGGCCCTACTGCTTCTGGTAAATCTGACTTAGCAATTAAAATAGCCAAGTTTTTTAATGGAGAAATTATTTCCGCAGATTCACGTCAGATATATAAAGAAATGAATATTGGAACAGCAAAACCAATAAAAGATAATCTGCATAATCTATTAGATTTAATTAATCCTGATGAACATTTTTCGGCAGCCGAATATAAAAAATTGGCATATAAAACTATAAAGAACATACAAAATAGAAATAAACTGCCTATTCTATGTGGAGGCACTGGTCTTTATATTTCGTCAGTTATTGAAAATTGGCAATTTCCAAAAATTCCTCCACAAGAAAAATTAAGAAAACAATTGGAAAAGAAATCAATTGAACAACTTTTCATAATCTATGAAAAATTAGACCCAAAAGGAGCAAATCTTATTGATAAAAAGAATAAAAGAAGATTGATTCGCGCAATTGAAGTCTGTAAAACTAATAATAAAGCTTTTTGGCAACAAAGAAAGAAGAACAAACCTCCTTTTAAAGCTTTATTAATCGGAATAAAGTTACCAAAAGAAGAATTAAAGGAAAGAATTACAAAAAGAGTTAAAAAAATGATAAAGAATGGCTTGAAAACTGAAATAAATGCATTGATTAAAAAATACGGATGGATTTCTTCTCTCCAAACTATTGGATATCAAGAGTGGAAACAATATTTTGATAACAAAATCAACAAAAAACAAGTTCAAAATTTAATTGAACTTCATACTTTCCAATATAGTAAACGTCAAATGACGTGGTTTAAAAAAATGAAAAATGTAACCTGGATTGAAAAACCAGAACAAGCAATAAAACTAACTAAATTGTTCCTTGAATAACTTTTCTAATAATTTTGGGTCGGCTGCTCCGCGCGTTTTTGCCATTGCCTGACCAACCAAAAATTGTAGCGCGTTTTCCTTCCCTTTTTTATAATCTTCGATTGTTTTTTGATTATTTCTTATTATTTCTGAAATAATAGACTTCAATTGACTTTCATTACTAATTTTTTCTAAACCTCTTGTTTTAATTATCTCTTCAACATCTTGATTTGAATGAATGATATCCAATAAAATATCTTTACCAACGCGTGATGAAATTTTACCTGAAGCTAAATTATTGATTAATCGAGCAAAATTATCTGAACTTAATTTAATATCTTTCCAGTCTAAGCCTTCCTTCTCTTTAATGCCCAAAATGTCAGTAGTCAAGTAGTTATCTGCCAACGGAGTACCTGTTTTTTTATATTTAGGGTCTAATTTTGAGACAGTATCTTTAAAAAATAACAAAGCTTTATCATTTTGTACTAAGATATTGGCTTCTTGAGATGAAATATCATAAGTTTGAATTAAATTTTGTTTCGTTTGCCAAGGTAATTTAGGCAACTGGGATTCCATTTGTTCTAAATTAAACAAACCTCCTTCTTTAGTTTTTGAATAAATGTGTAGTCGCGGTAAATCAGGTTCTGGAAAATAACGATAATCCTGAGCTTCTTCTTTCAATCTCTGAGAATAAGTAATTTCTTTTCCTGCATCCCATCCACGAGTTTCTTGAATAACTTTTTCTCCATCTTCTAAAATCTTCTTCTGTCTGTCAATTTCAAAATCAATTGATCTTTCTACTGCTCTAAAAGAATTTAAATTTTTAATTTCCACTTTTGTCCCTAACTTTTTATTCTCAGACAATGATATATTGACTTCACAACGCATCTGGCCTTTTTCCATATCTGCCTCTGAAACTCCCAATGTCCTTAAAAGCAATTGAAGTCCTTGAGCGAACAATCTTGCTTCTTTTCCAGTATGTATGACTGGTTCTGTTACTAACTCCATTAGTGGAACGCCTGCACGATTAAAATCAATCAAAGTTGACTCCTTGTCCGTAGAATGAATAAGCTTTCCTGTGTCTTCTTCCAAATGAACACGGGTAATTTTAATATTCTTTTTAGATTCTCCTAAATCATTACTTAAAAATAAAGATAATTCTCCGCCTTTGCATAAAGGCATATCGTATTGTGATATTTGATACCCTTTTGGTAAATCAGGATAAAAATAATTTTTTCTGTCAAACTTAGAATACTCTGGAACTTCTGAATTTAAAGCTAAACCAACTATTATAACCTGCTCCAGTGCCTTTTTATTAATAACAGGAAGTGTTCCAGGATGAGCTAAGCAAACTGGACAAACATTTTTATTTGCAACTATTTCTTCTGGATTATTTAAACAATCACAAAACATTTTAGTTTTGGTTTTTAATTCTGTATGAATTTCTAATCCTATAGTTGGTTCAAGCTCCATATTATTTATAATCTTTTATTCTTTATTATACCTAAAATTCATCTTTATTATCAACCTTGACAGAAAAGATATAAAAATGTATCATCAAATTATAATACTAACTCGTGCAACTTGAAAAATAAATAAAAAAGAAAGGATGTGAGATAAAATGAAAACTGGTATTTTGATTGCTTTTGAAGGAGGAGAAAATGTTGGAAAAAGTACAATAAGCAAATTTCTAACAAAAGAGCTTAATAGAATGGGATTTCCTGCTATATGGACAAGAGAGCCAGGAGGAACAAACTGCCCGGTATCAGAAAAAATAAGAGACATTCTTATAGATTCCGAAAATAAAATTTGCAACAAAACCGAAGCATTGCTTTTTGCCGCTTCTCGAGCCCAACATATTTGGAAATTAATTATTCCCAGTTTAAAAAAAGGAATTAATGTAATAAGTGATCGGTTCGTACTTTCATCGCATGTTTATCAAGGAATTGCAAGAAAAATAGGTGTTCATCGCGTCAAAGCAATTAATAATTTCGCTTGCGAAGGATTAAAACCAGATATAATCTTCCTGCTTGATCTAGACGTAATAAAAGGACAAAAAAGAACTCCGCAAAAGAAAAAAGATCGAATAGAATTAGAAGATATAAAATTCCACCAAGCATTAAGAAAAGGTTTCCTAAGATTAGCAAAGAAAGATCCAACAATAATAATTATTAATGCTGAACCGCCTATAGAAAAAGTATGCCAAGAAGTCCTAAGGCACACTCTTGGAATAATAGAACAAAAAAGGAGAGAAATATAATGAATGATAATTGGGAAAAAGAACTTATGCAAAGATTAAGAGTCTTGTATTTTAGTGCAAAAGAAAGTAATAGAATGTTTCCAGAACATGACTTAAACCATGCCCTTAGAGTAAAAAGCTTATGCCTTTACATAAATAAAAAGGATTCTTTGAATTTAGACAAACATATCTTAATATCTGCGTCTCTTTTACATGATCTTGGCTATATTTCAGATGATACTCCAGGGCATATCAAAAGCAGCATCCAATTTTCTAAAATATTGTTGCCTAAAGTAAAATTTCCAAAAGATAAAATCGCTTCTGTAATAATGTGCATAGAAAATCATGACACCGTACCAGGAAGATTGGGCTGGAAGAAAGAAGTATCAATGGAATGTAATGTTTTAAGAGATGCAGACGCAATTGAATCACTTGGATGCCTTGGCATTATTCGTTATTTTATGTGGGGCGGTAGACATCAAACACCAATTTACAATCAAAAACCAGAAAAGTTGATTGATAATAAAAGAAATATTTTTCCCAACCTTGATATAATTAATAATATCAAAATCCGAACTCCAGAATTGATAACTAGATGCTGTACAAAGACAGGAAGAAAGATAATGCAAAAAAGATTAAAAATAATGCAAAAGTTTATTTCTGAAATTGAAAAAGAAATAAGCTTTGCAGAAAATTTAGGAGGTGAATAAAAATGAACCTTAAAATTATAAAACCAAAGGTTTTTATTGAAAGTAAATTTAATGGTAAACAAATCTTGAAAAAACTTGAACGATACGGTCGAGTATGCTATAAATCTGAAAATAAAATTACCCCGGATTCTGCCCGAAAATTTTTGGTAGCAATTCTAAAAAGCGGCCATGAATCTGTGATTGAACACGAAAAAGTAACTGTTCGTATTATCTGCGACCGTGGTGTAACTCATGAAATCGTACGCCATAGAATTGGCTCATATTCTCAAGAGTCAACTCGATACTGCAATTACAAATCACGTGGAATCAAAGTAATTAAACCATTTTTCTTTACTGATGATAAAAAGTATAAAATTTGGCTGAAAGCGATGACTGCTTGTGAAACTGCATACAATAGCCTAATTGAATCAGGGGCAAGCCCACAAGAAGCGCGAAGTGTTTTACCAAATTCACTCAAAACTGAAATCATCATCACTTACAACTTGAGAGAATGGAGACATTTTTTTAAGCTCCGCTGCTCAAAAAAAGCTCATCCGCAGATGCGAGAAATTGCTATTCCTTTGCTACAAAAATTCCAAAATCATATCCCTGTAATTTTTGATGATTTGATGATTGAAAAAGATAAGAATCTTTCATTTCCTTTCTGCTTAAAAGATTAATCTATCTAATTAAAAAGCTCTGAAATAATTCAGGGCTTTTTTATATCTTATCTATTTTTCTATTTCTATTCCCATACTTCTTGCCGTTCCTTCAATCATTTTCATAGCCGCTTCTATATCCGTTGTATTTAGATCAGGCATTTTTCTTTTAGCAATTTCTTCCACCTGTTTTTTTGTAATTTTCCCCACTTTTTGCTTTATAGGATTCCCAGAACCTTTTTGTATCCCCGCCGCTTTGCGCAATAAATCAGATACTGGAGGTTGTTTAAATACTAAATCAAAACTCCTGTCTTGATATATTGTAATTTCTACAGGGATTATATCTCCCGCTTGATCTTTTGTCTTTTCATTAAATCGTGCGCAAAATTCCTGAATATTCAAACCATGCTGACCTAAAGCGGGACCAACAGGTGGCGCAGGATTAGCTTGCCCAGCAGAAATCTGTAAAATTAAAGTTGTTTTTATAGCTTTTGCCATATTTTAATAAAATTTTTAATTTTTTTTCACTTGAAGAAAATCTAAATCTACTGGAGTATCTCTTCCAAATAAAGATACCAATACTTTCACCCTTCCTTTCTCATGATCAATTTCATCAACCTTTCCTTGTTTATCTTTAAAAGGTCCGTCAATAATAGTAACTAAATCTCCCCCAACAAAATCAATTTTATATTTTGGTTCTTGATCTCCATTCTTTTTTAAAATATACTTTATCTCTTCGTCTTGAACAGGACGGGGGGTAGTCCCTGCTCCAATAAAACCTGTTACCATTGGAGTATTCCTTACAACATACCATGAATCATCAGTAACAATCATTTCCACAAAAACATACCCAGGATATACTTTTTCTTCAATAACAGCGCGTTTGCTCTGTTTTATTTTTATTTTTTTCTCTTTTGGCACTAAAACATTAAAAATCTTATCCTGCATCTGCAAAGACTCAACTCTTTGTTTCAAACTCCGAGCTACTGCGTCTTCATATCCAGAATAAGTATGAATTACATACCAATTTCTTCCTAAGTTTATCTGCTGTTTTGGCATAGATCAAATAAATTGTTACTTTATCACGGCACTCATAGCACGAATTAATCCAAAATCAATAAGCCCAAGAATAATAGCCACGGCAAAAGAAAGCCCAAGAACACCTAAAGTATAGCGTATTGTTTCTTTTCGCGTTGGCCAATTTACCTTTTTTAATTCCTGAATAATCCCTTTAAAATATCCCTTTATATTTTCCATTTTCTTTTTTTTTAAAAATGCCCCAAAGGGCACTTTTATAGTGTATCACAAACGAAGTTCTTTATCAATCTTTTGCATCCCATGCAAAACTAAGTCTACAAAATTCTCTAGAGGAAGATCTAATAGAGATTCGCATCGTTTAATAATTTCCCGATTAGCTCCTTTAGCAAATCCTTTTTCTTTAAAACGATTCAGAACATTATCGGTTGTGACGTCTTTGATTTTCTTAGATGGCAATACTAAAACAGACGCAACAATTAAACCAGTTAAAGGATCCGCACAAAATAAAGCTTTTGCCATTTTGGTCTCAGGCTCAAAACCATGAATTCCATTGTGAGTTTTTACTGCTTCTACAATTTCTTGGTCTATACCTTGCTTCTGCAAAAATTCTGCCCCGATTAAAGAATGCTGCTCCGGTTTATCTTTTGTATCCTCGTAATCTATATCGTGAAGCAATCCAGCTATTCCCCATTTTCCTTCATCTTCTTTAAAATATTCTGCTAATTCTTTCATGGCAGATCCGCAAGCTAAACAATGCTTAATTAAATTAGGTGTTTTAACCTTATCATTTAGCATTAGTAAAGCTTTTTCTTCATTCATATTAATATTCGTATTTTGAATCCTCTTCGGTTTTTATCATTGGTTCTTCATCTTCTAATTCTATCTCCTCTTCATATCCCTCTGCTATTTCAAATTCTGATTTTGGAGCATTACACTCAGGACAAGCCCACTTTGCTTCTAGTTTCATAAAACTAATTTCTTCTACTTTTTCATCATAGATATAACCGCAATCAAGACAACGATATTTCATAATTTTTTTAGAAAAAAACTAATTATATAAAAATATTGAATAAATAAAATCGACCTTAAAATTTTAAATATTATTATAGAATAACAAAAGTTAATGTCAAGCTTTTTAAAAAGGATCCTAATAGTCTTGACAAAATAAATATTCCGTGTAATATAATATATAGTAGATTTCCAGGGTAGATTATGTTTAATTCAGAATAGAGAGGAAATAATTTCAACACGCACCTCTCAACTATATTTCTATATACCTTATCTACCCTGGAATAATAAATTAAAATTGTAACTTGAAAAAATCTTAAAAAAGGAGATGAAAAAACCAAATGAAAGGATGATCTGTTGTGATAAAAGATTTATTATTAGGTAATAAGAAAAATACTACCCGAATAAGAATAAGCATACATAAAATGTTTAAAAAGGTAAAAAAGAAAGAATCAAAAAAAAGATTAGAAAAGGAGAAAAAATGAAATTCGATATTAAATGTTACGAGCACTTAACCAACAAGGGCAACGGGAAAAAATGTACAGCTGGACCGAAGATAAACGGAAAATTACCAGATTGTCCTTGGAAAAAAAATGGAATCAAAGAAAACGATAGTATAGAAAAAAAGAAAAATTATATAAATTCATTAGCAATTAGGTGTAAGTCGTGGTGCGAAAGATGCGAAAAAAATGGTAAAAAAAATAAAACTAATCATTTCTTCAAAGAAATTGAACCACAACTTGAAAAAATCTACAAAGTGTTGAATGTTTAACAAAGAATTAATTAAAAATAAATTTCTCCTTGAGAAATTATAAAGTTTAGGGAACCATCTGGGGTTCCCTATTTTTTATTTATTTAATATCTAAAAGTTCAACTTCAAATATAAGTGTTGCATTTGGAGGAATTGCGCCAGGTATTCCATTTTCTCCATAAGCAAGGTCTGAAGGAATTATCAATTTTCGTTTTTCTCCGATTTTCATTCCTAAAACTCCTAAATCCCATCCTTTTATAACCTGACCAGCTCCAAGATCAAAATCAAAAGGAATACCCCTATCTATACTTGAATCAAATTTTGTTCCATCTTCAAGTGTCCCAATATAATGAACTGACACATTATCCCCATTTTCAGCTACTTTACCTTGTCCCTCATTTAATATTTCTACTTTCAATTCATCATTTTTAATTTCACTACTTTGTTCATCATTATTATCTAAAATAGGCTCCATTTCTTTATTTGTTTTATTATTTTGACTCCAAATTATTATGACAACAAAAAGGATAAGCGCTAAAAGAATAATTAATATTTTTTTCATAACAATAAATTATATTTTTCTATTGTATCATAGTTTAATTTATTTTTCAAAATAAGGAGTACCTTGTTTCTCACTTTGTTCGAAATAAGGAGTACCTTGTTTCTCACTTTGTTCGAAATATCAAGAAGTTTTTTGATGTTTCTGTTTTATTATACCCCGTAATATCTTCTCAACATTTTTAATACTTTTATCATCAATTACAGAAATTGGAATTGCTTCTTTGCCAATTTTTTTTAATTCATTAAGTTTTTTATTTATTACATCTTTATCTAATAAATCACATTTGCTCAAAAAAATATATTCTACTTTATCCAAAAGTTTTTTACTGTAAGCACCCAATTCATTCCTGATAATCTTATAATCTTTTACTGGATCAGGTGATTCTGCGGAAATAAAATGAAAAAGTGTTTTTGTTCTGTCAATATGGCGTAAAAACTTAATACCAAGCCCTTTGTTATCAGAAGCCCCTTCAATAAGTCCTGGAACATCAGCTAAAACTAATTCATAATAAGCGCCGAGATTTGGATCGAGGGTTGTAAAAGGATAATTAGCCACCTTGCTCTTAGCGTTTGTTAACTCATTTAATAAACTAGATTTACCTACATTCGGCAATCCAATAAATCCGACGTCAGCTATCAATTTAAGCTCAAGCCTTAATTCATATCCTTCACCAAACAAACCTTCTTGAAATTGAGTCGGACTTGTATTAGTAGACGATCTAAATTTAAAATTTCCCTTGCCACCTTTACCGCCTTTAACTATAAGTATTTGTTGTCCAATAGAAATAATCTCTGAATCTTCATTAGTAGATAAGTTATGAATCAAAGTTCCAATTGGCACTTTTAAAATAATATCCCTGCCATCTTCCCCATCATGAAGTTGGTTTTTTCCATCTTCACCGTTTTCTGCTGCTAATTCTTTTTTACCACGAAAATAGGAAAGAGCGCCAATATCAGACACACCTTCTAAATAAACATTACCTCCTTTTCCGCCATTACCGCCAGTCGGACCAAGAGTCATTAATATTTTACTAAATGCCACTGCACCTCGGCCACCATTCCCAGCCTTTAGTCTAATTTTTATATCATCAATCAACATATCATTCCCTTTCTAAATTTGTATCGCAAATAGGACATTTTAAACTTGAGCATGGAACACCTCGCTGATGTACAATTTTATAACCGCATTTTAGACAAACACAATAACCACTTGGACCTTTTCCAATTGCCTCTTGAATTTTTCCCTTAAATCTACCCTTCCTCTGCCATCCAAAACCTTTACCAAAATCGGGTTTGTAAAAACCAGTACTTACTTCATGACTTTCAATTTGAATTGAAACATATTGAAGGCTTTTAATCTTTTCCATAAGTTTTTCTCTCAATCTATCAGAAATTTGAGTCGCTTCTTCAACACTTAAATTGCTCTGCAGCTTTATAACCAAATTTGCTGTTGTCGCTGAACCTTTTTTCTGTGTCTTTAAAGATGACATTTCAATATTTTGCTCTTTAATAATGGTTTTTATTTTTTCTTCTATTTTCTCGCCAGCTGAAACATCAAGTAAAGAATCAACCGCTTCTATTCCTAATGAAAATGATTCTTTAATAATATAAACACCAATTAATAAAGCTAAAAGAGCATCAGCATAAATCCAGTATCTAACAAAAAACAAACCTGCCAAAACTGCTATTGAGGCATAAACATCAACCCGGGAATGAATCCCATCTGAAAGCAAACTAACAGAACCTTCTTTTTTGCCATAATAAATTTTTAATCTAGCCATAATCTCATTCACAACAGAGGAAAATATCATAACTCCAAAAGTCAGATAACTAATTATAATTTCTTCAGGATTAAGAAAATTCTTGTAAGCTTCGTAAATAATACCGATCCCAGTTACAAAAACAATAATTGTAATAATTACACCGCTTAAAACTTCAAATTTATAATGGCCATAGGGATGTTTTTTATCGCTTGGTTTTTTAGAAATTTTAATTCCAATATAACTTACACCTGAAGAAAATATATCCATAAAAGAATGTAACCCTTCGGCTAAAATAGCGGCGGAATTGGAAAAAGCACCAACAGCAATTTTACTTCCAGCTAAAACAATATTTGCCAATATTGAGATTATTGCAACTTTCTCTTTCATATGCCTTCATTCTACCAAAAAATCGCCTCTTTGGCGATTTTAAAAAATATCTACCAATTCTTTTTTGTTATCAGCTAACGAGGAGAAAGTTGAATCGTTCTTGCTGTATAACTCCCGTCTTCATTTTTATCACCACTAACGATAATTTGTTTACCAACTTCAATGTCATTAATTGATCCATCAATTGTTTTTGATATTTGAGTAGAATCCGAAAAAAAGATAATCTTTGATCCGCCATCTAATATCCCTAAAGTTAAACTTTTTTCATCTTTATTAATAACTTCGCCATTAAGAAAATTTGATGCGACCCCATTCGTCATTCTTCCTTGAGAAAACTGCGCACGTTGTTCTGAGGATAAATTCTGGAAATCCTGACGAGAAGATTGATTAAAGAAACCCTTGCTCTGTCCATATTTCATTCCTCCATAAAAAGCTCCGCCAGCTATAATAATTGCAATCCCGATAAAAACTGAAATAATCTTTGTATTCATGTTTTTAAAAATTTTAATTTTTTATTCATAGCGCAAGGCATCAATTGGATTAAGACTGGCTGCTTTCTTAGCTGGCCAATAGCCAAAAACAATCCCTATGAGAGCCGAAACGCCAAACGCTAACAAAACTGACCAAAGAGAAATACTTGTCGTGGTATCACTAAATTGAGTTATCATAATTGAAGTTATCCACCCAAAAATAATGCCGATCGTTCCTCCAATGAAAGTTAACGCTACTGCTTCCAAAAGAAACTGAGAGCTAATGTCCCTATTTTTAGCACCAATGGATTTGCGAAGTCCGATTTCACGAGTTCTTTCGGAAACTGTAGTTAACATCATATTCATAATTCCAATGCCGCCAACAATAAGAGAAATTCCGGCGATTGCTCCAAGCAATAGAGTAAGAGTTCCGGATACGGAAGACATAGTTTCTAAAATATCCGCCTGATTCATAATGGAGAAATCTGCTTCATCCGGATTTGTAATATTATGACGGATTAACAAAAGAGCCGTAACCTGTTCATCAACAACTGACATATGTTTTTCATCGTCAACTTGAATATTAATAGTACTTACATAATCGTTGCCCGACAAAAAACGTTGCGCAGTTGAAATAGGAATATAAATAATATCATCTTGACTGCCAAATCCAGTACCGCCTTTGGATTTAGTAACGCCTACTATGGTAAAACTAATTTTATTGATTTTAATATTTTGTCCTATTGGATTTGAATTTTCACCAAATAAATCATCGCGAGTTGTAGGTCCTAACACTGCTACTTTTGACGAGATTCTTACATCTTGTTCGGAAAAAAATGTCCCAATGTCTGTTCCAAGATTTTTTACCTTCGTATATGAAACAACGGTACCAAAAACAGAAGTATTGGTATTAGTACCTTTAGCAGTAACCTGATACCTGCTGGAAACTTCTGGCGCGATTGCTTCAATAGAAGAAATCCCTTGTTCAATCGCTTCAGAATCATCTATAGTAATAGATTGAGCTGAACCGCGGCCTGAGCTTACTTGAGTTCCTGGGCCTCGCTGAACACCGGAAGAAACCATTAGCAAATTTGATCCAATTGACTTAATACTTTCCTCAATAGAAACCCGAGTTCCTTGGCCAATAGAAATCATCGCCACCACTGACCCAACACCAATAACAATGCCCAAAATAGTCAAACCTGACCTGACTTTGTTAGCAAAAATAGAAAAATATATTTCTTCAAATAAATCACCAATAAACATAAATTTTATTCTTTAATTTGCTGAACTGTTTTAGAATGATGATTTGCAATGTCCTCTATAATTTTTCCGTCTTTAAGAGAAATTATTCGTTTAGCTTGTTCAGCAATATATCTTTCATGAGTGATCAGAATAACTGTTCGACCTTGTTCGTTTAATTTACGAAAAGTTTCCAGAACAACTTCCCCTGTTTTACTGTCAAGATTGCCAGTCGGTTCATCAGCCAAAATAATAGTTGGATTATTAACCAGAGCCCTGGCAATAGCTACTCTTTGCATTTGACCTCCCGAAAGCTGATTAGAGAGATGATGAAAATGAGATTCATCTAATCCAGCGTCTTGTAGAGCTATTTTAGCTCGTTTTTCCCGCTCCTCCCTCTTAATACCTGAGTAAACAAGAGGTAAAACCACATTACGAAGCACGGATGTCCGCGGCAGTAAATTGAATGATTGAAAAACAAATCCGATTTTATTTTTACGAATATCTGCCAATTGATCTTCGGAAAAACAAGAAACATCTTCTCCTGCAAAAAGATATTCACCACTTGTCGGAATATCTAAACAACCTAAAATATGCATCAATGTTGATTTACCTGATCCAGAAGGTCCAATAATCGCCACAAATTCACCATCATTGATTTTAAAAGAAACACCTCCGAGCGCCTTGGTTTCTACATTACCACTTTTATATATTTTAAATATATTGTGAACCTCAATCATAATTTTTAACGTCCCATCATCATTATATTCATTCCACCTTCATACCGATTAGACCCATTACTACTTAATCCTGAAGATGAATTTGAAGAACTAGTAGTTTGACTGCTAATAACTTTATCCCCTTCTTTAAGCCCGCTAATAATTTCCGTATACATATCATTAGAAATTCCAATTTCAACCTGCTGATATGTAATGGTGTTGTCATCTGACAAAATTTCCACATAGTTAATATTATCCTGATATTTTATGACGGCATTAGGCACTAAGAGAACATCTTGTTTTACATTAGTAATAATTGCTGCTGAAATACTCATGCTTTGTTTCACCTTTTTTTCATCTTTACTGTCAAAGGAAATTTTAAGATCATAAGTTACTACCCCTTGACTAACCGTGCCCGCAATATCAACCTCTGACACTTCACCCGTAATACTCAAATCATCAAGCGCATCAAATGTAATTGTAGCTTTTTGTCCCACTTCAACATTAGCGATATCAACTTCATTAAGTGTAATCTCTGCCATTTTTTGTTTCGCAGTAAGCGTTGCTAAAGTTGTCCCAGACGAAACAGAATCCCCTTTTTCAATATTTACTTCCGTGATGGTCCCATCAAAAGGAGCATAAATATAATGCTGGGTAAGTTTTTCTTTTGTATCTGATAAGGCGTATTCGTATTGTTTGATGCTAAGATTCTGCGTTTTAATATCCAAATCCACATTATCCATTGCCTCTTTTCCATCAGTCAATGATTGCTTTATAGATGAAATATTATTCACATGATTAATAAGCGATGAAGTAAATGTGCTGAGTTGGGAGACATGCGAGTCAGATATTGTTGTAGAAATAGGCGAAACAAATTTCTCTTCTGTAATAATCTCCTGGTATTTTTGCGCAACATTGGATGATTGTCGTACTAAATCTAAAAGCGTTTTTGTCATATCATAAGTTCCATCTAATACATTTTCTATCTGGTCATATGAAGAACCATAGTTAAGCGCAGAATATTTTCCACGAATGATATCGTACTGCTTTTGCACGACGATATATTTATGTTCAGCTTCATTCTCAATATTGCTATTCCAAAAAGACAGCTGGCTTAAATCACTGCCATACGCGCTAAGATAAAAGTGAACTAATCCCAAATAATAATCAATATCATTTGTATCACTATCCTGACTACTTTCTAAAAACATGCTTTTTAAAACAGGCATCGTTGATGATAAGTCTTTAAAAATACTCGTCAAAAGATCTAATCCATCTTGATAAGTTCCAGCAAGAGATTCTTCTGCTGTTTTTCTAATATCATTATCTTTTTCTGCATTAGCTAAATTAATTTCTGCATCCAAAACGGCTTTTTGAGCATCCCTTGTATTGAGCTGAGCAATAAGTGTGCCCTTTTTCACTTCTTGATTATTCCTTACACCAACATATATAACATCTCCAGAAACTTTTGGTGAAATATTTATTTCATCTAAGGCAGAGACCTGCCCAGAGCCAGAGACAGAAACTATAAGTGTGCCTTTTTTAACATCTGTTGTAATGTACTGTACCTCATCTTTATTTCTAGATGATAAATTTTGATAACCAAAATAACCACCACCAATAATTAACAAGACAACAATCCCTGTTATCAGTTTATGCCGAATCATTTGTCTAAATAATTGTTTAAATAATTTAAAAATCATGTTTATGTTTTATATAATTTATCTAAATATAATTTATCTAAAAAGGAAGTTGAAGAGGATTTTGTGAGTTTTGTAGATCATTCCGATTAAATATTCGTATAAGCTTAGCCTCAATTTGCCCTTGCCCATTAGGAGAACCAATAATTACCGCCATATCACCAACTTTTAATCCATCTTTTATTGTTTCTCCATCCCTTTTAATTATCGTGTCTTCCGTAATTATAGTTATCATTTCTATATTCTCGCGTCCTTTAATCACAAATCCAGAATCATTGAGCTCAATAATCTCTCCGAAAACGCCATGGCTTTCAATGAAATCTCCGCCAGGTAAATCCCGTTGCCAGTCGCCAAAAAACCCGACTTGTGGCCCGGCAAAATTCTTGTGATACTCTTCGGCCCAACGATAGGAAAATCGCGCTTTCATCCCGCCAACAAACATACCAGCGCTGAATATTAAAACAATCACAACAAAACCAGAAAGCCCAATAATAATCCATTTGATAGTATCGTGGTTTATTTTTTTGCTTGATTCGTTCAAAGATTGTTTTACTTGAGAATTATTTTGTTTTTCTTCATTCATAAAATATATAAAATTTTAATTTATTTTATTTTAAAAGGTAATTTTTATATAACGTTATGCATTAAATAATCCAATAATAATCTTTTTTTATATAAAAATAATCTAAGTGTAAAGAGTGCTATACAGGTGCTTATGGTAAAAGCTATAATTCCTATAACTGGTAATGATTCTAAAATAGCTAGGCTAAAATCTTGCCAAAAAATCGCAAAAATACTCAAATCGCTAAATGCAGTAGAAACAAAATAAGAAATTCCAGAACTATTTATTTGTTGCACAAGTAATGACCAAGAAAAAGGTATTGTAACAAATGAAACAATTAAAAGAGAAAAAAAACCAAATAATAATTTTCTGGTATGCTGTAATTTCTGCTCTCTCTTGATGGCAAAAATTATGCGGTCAAAAAGACCCACTGGAGGTTCTGCGGATTCAAAATGTGAAAAAAGTTTTTCAAAATCTTGTCTCATATTTTGGCAAACTAAATATAAACAGCTCTCTATATACTAATACGTTTGAGAGAGCTATTTTGGTTCATTTTTCTTTTAAAAATCTTCTTAATATCGCGATTCCCCGTCTATGATGAGTTTTTACGGTATTAATAGATTCCGATAGAATTTCTGCTATTTCCCGAAAAGTAAAGTGATCGTTGTAGTGAAGCGATAACACCATACGATATTTTAGTGATAATTTATTCATTGCCGAATTTAACATTCGTGTTATGCTTGCTTGTTCAAAAAGTTTATCAGGAATAGGTGCTGTATCAACAAGCATATCAATAACAGCATTATTTCCTTCCGCATTTTCGAATACTGAAAATGGTATCGCCTTTTTCTTCCTAAAAAAATCAATTGTAGTATTCTTAGCAATGCTGAAAATCCAAGTTTTAAAACTTTTTTTCTGATTGAACCTTCTGGAACTACGCCATATTTTTATGAAAACCTCCTGCGTGATATCTTGAGCGTCTTGAGGATTACTTGCATATTGATACACAAAACTATAAATCGATTTAAGATAGCGTTTAATTAAAAGCTCTAGTGATTTTTCATCACCTCTAAGATAATCAGCTATAAGTTGTTCATCTTTATAAGTTTGCATAATATGCTGAAATAAATCTTCCAATCAAATTTCTATTCCTATTGGGCAATGATCAGAAAAAATAACTTTATTAAGGATAAAGCTTCTCTTAACTTTTGAAATTATTGTTTTAGAAACAAAAACATAATCCAACCGCCAACCAAGATTTTTTTCTTTTGCGTTAAATCTATACGGCCACCAAGTATAATTTCCTCCTTTTTTATTAAATTTTCTAAATGTATCAATAAACCCTAATCCAATTATCCTGTCTATTTGTCTTCTTTCTTCTGGTGTGAACATTATATTATTTTCATTATCTTTCGGTCTGGCTAAATCAATTTCTTCGTGGGCTATATTAAAATCACCGGTCAAAATAATATTTTTATCTTGAATCTTTTTTAAATAATTAATAAAGTAATTATAAACTTTTAATTTATAAGAAAGATTTCTTTTGTCATGCGCCCCGTGCGGAAAGTAAAGATTAATTAAAGTAAAATGAGGATATTTAAGCTTTAAAATTCTTCCTTCCTGATCAAATCTTTTCAATCCTAATTTATACTCAATTTTTAATGGTTTCTTCTTGGTATAAATAGCTATTCCACTATATCCTTTTCTTTCTGCAAAATTAAAATATGCATAATATCCTTTCGGTTTTACTAATTCTTCTGGCATTTGTTCTTTCTGCGCTTTTATTTCTTGCAAACATAATATATCTGGATTTATTTTTCTCATCCATTTTAAAAAATTCTTTCTATGTACCGACCTTATTCCGTTAACATTCCAGGAAATAATTTGCATATTATCTATGATTCTACCAAAAAATCGCCAAATAGGCGATTTTAATATACTTAATTTTTATTAAGAAGACTACAAATTATATCTGAGCCTGTTTATGCTAATTTTATAATCTTTGATTAAATTAGTTATAATCCAAGATTATTAATTAAATTAAGCGCATCGTATGTTTGTCGAACATATTCCTTCCCTATGACAATAACTGCTATTACTGCAAAAAATGTTAATACCAAAGAAATCATTCCTATCATTTTAGATTTTTTATCTGATTGCTTTAAATATTTAAAAGCATACCCCAAACCAAAAGGCGCGAGAAAAAAGCTCACAAAATAAATTAAAATCTGTTTTAAAATAGAAGTATCTACTGGTCTAAATTTTAAAGAATATCCGCAATTAGAGCAAAAACAAGCCATTTCAGAAACTTCGGCTTTGCATTTAGGGCATTGTCTTTGAATTGTTGATTCCATATTTTTCTTATATATTTATTCTACCAAAAAATCGCCTCTTTGGCGATTTTGATGTGTCTCGGTCTCTCGATAAAAAAACTAGACGGCTGCGGGACTTGGATTCGAACCAAGATAAACAGCTCCAAGGGCTGCTGTCCTACCATTAGACGATCCCGCAATTTTATACCTTAAGGTATTTATTCATTGCCCAGAAACTGGATACTATTCCCAAGAAAATGCCAAATAGCGTTTGGTAAAGAAAAATATACCAAAAATGTGACCAAAAATACAAACTCATGCTTATCTCAGCAAGAAAAGATTCTATTCTGGGACTACCCCACATCACAATAGGAATTAAGATTAA
>Ga0268276_1001279_pt1 | contig 25428 bp, 25 predicted proteins | sample saktaG_4_FD_190145 | JGI IMG/M metagenome (GOLD analysis project Ga0268276, IMG submission 190145) | Saline water microbial communities from Sakinaw Lake, British Columbia, Canada - sak_2010_1_5_45m | ecosystem: Environmental > Aquatic > Non-marine Saline and Alkaline > Saline ... | reverse complement strand
GCGCTGAAATTCATCATCCATCTTATGACTGCGGATAAGACAAAGACTTTTACTAGGGCAGAATTAAAAGAGATATGGTTCAGGGATATAACAAATTTCAAACAGGACTATGATAAAAATTATCTTGCGGCGCGCGATATAACAGAATCGGTCTTAAATAAAATATTTCCTTCCGGCATAGACAGGGTGAACGGTTTGGGTATGCAGGTCGTCGTGGGTTGGCCGGCACCGGCATATCAGGAATTTTGGGCCGCTGAATTCTATAAATGGATGGATCTGCCGGATCTAAAAGGGAAATTTGTGGCTGTTGTATCAGACCCGGAAATATTAAAGATGCAGGCTATCGGCGCGGACGTCTGTATAACCATGCCTAAGCCCCTGGAGGAAGCGTGCGGCACATCAGACCAGAGGACAGGTTTAAATTTTGGGGTTAACATAGCTATAAAAGGGGCCGGTCCGGTAGAATGGATAGAGGAGTATGATGAGAAGAGTGAGTCCGGCAGCGGATTCTTTACAGGTTCTTACACCAAGGAAACGGCAGGCGGGTTAGAAGCTGATAATGAAAAGTTTTACAAGGAGATGCCGGCAGATATATTTGAAAAAGCGGCTCTCTGTTCAAGGCTCTTCTATGAAGATGGGAAAACTAAGTGGAAGAGGCTCATGCTTAATGCTTACCTCGCCGCCAACGAAACGGTTACGGCCGTTGCAATGGAGAAGAGATATGCGCTGGACGTATACACGGCGGCCTTGAGAAGCAAGAACGTCGTCGAGCTTGCCGCGATCGGTAAAGGTTCGCCTGCCGATCTCCTGGAGACTATAAAGTCGAACGACCTTCTGATGAATGATGCGATCAATAAGGATCGCGGTATAAGTGTCAGAGACGCCGCTAATCTCAGAGGTTATAGTATTCGCACCGTGCAGAGAGAGTTTAAGGTCTTACGCGATCTCGGCATCCTTATACAGGTCGCTCCGGGTTCGGCGCGGATGAGATTCAGCGATATGATGCTCGGTCGGGACCGGGATGAGGGGTATACGAAGTCTCTCATAAACGCGATCATAAATATTAAGTACCGGGTGGGTAAGCGTGGCGAAGAGAGGCCGTTAAGACGCGCAAGCATCCCTAACGATATTATCGCGACTCTCGGCGAGCTCGTGAGAATGACGGTCATTAACGAGATGGAAAAGGAATTTGTCGTGCCCGAAGGAAAGACCTTATATCATATAATAGAGCAGGACGTTATTCCGGTCGGACAGCGCTCAACTTTAGTCCAGACAGCGAATAATGTATTTTATCGTGATAATAAAGGCCCGGAGCGGATATTAATATTGAATGCTAAGCAGAATGTTTCTGACGCGATAGCCGATATAAGAACCAAAGACCCCGGCGCTTTAATAGACGTGGCACTTAGCGATGAATCTCATATAGTAGATGTCAGAGATGAAGGCGTAAAGAAGATGGTCTTCAAGACCGAGTCCGATTTTATAGATCTGAACGGAGTATTAAAAGCATTGCGTACCCTGCATTATGAGGATGCAAAAGAGACTCTGTCCGCGTTATTGCGGCTTTACGCTGTCATGGCAGGCCTTCCTCCTAAAGGCTCGCTTCCGGCCATATCAGGCGTATATGTCTTTAATCTGCCTAAGATCAGCCGTGAAGATATAAACAATATTCCGAAGCTGAATGGGCACCTGATCCAGCTTCTGACCGCGGCTTAATCCGACCAAATTGTATTGACCCCACCCAGGCTTTATATTACAATAATCATCCTATAATAGGATAATTATGCTAAATATGAAGCCGATCACATCTATAGCTGCGAAGTTGGGTATATCCAGAAAGAATCTTGAGCTTTTTGGGGATTATAAAGCCAAAATATCGCTTGATATCCTCAAAAGGTCCGGTTCCCGCAAAGGAAAGTATATAGTTATTACCGGCATTACGCCGACCCATATGGGTGAGGGTAAGACGGTTACGACCATAGGCCTTTCCATGGCACTGAACAGGCTTGGGCTAAAGTGCGTAGCCTGCATTAGACAGCCATCCATAGGACCGTTCTTCGGGGTAAAGGGTGGTGGGGTTGGCGGAGGAAAGTCGCTGGTTCTCCCGGAAGATGACATAAATCTGCACCTGACAGGCGATATACACGCTGTAAGTCAGGCGCATAATCTTTGCGCGGCATTCATAGACAATCATCTTTACAGGGGCAATGCGTTAAATATCGATGTCGAACGCATCTACTGGCGCAGGGTCGTAGATGTTAATGACCGCGCTTTAAGGCAGGTCACGATAGGCTCTGGCGGCGGCGATCATGGGGTAGAGAGGCAGACGGGCTTTGATATTACCGCGGCAAGCGAGCTTATGGCGATACTGGCTCTCTCCGAATCGATCCCCGATATGAGAAGACGGATCTCGAAGATAATAGTCGCTCTTACTAATGACGGTAAACCGGTTACCTGTGAAGACTTAAAGGTTGCGGGCTCGATGGCGCTCTTGCTGCGCGACGCAATAAAGCCCAATCTCGTACAGACCGGCGAGGGCACCCCGTGCATAATTCACACGGGCCCATTCGCCAATATCACTCACGGGAATAGTTCGATTATTGCCGATAGGGTAGGTCTAAAGCTCGCCGATTTTGTCGTTACCGAATCCGGATTCGGAGCGGATTGCGGATTGGAAAAATTTGTAGATATTAAATGCAGGCAGAGCGCCCTTAAGCCGGATGCGGTTGTCCTGGTCGTCTCCATCAGAGCGCTCAAGGTGCATTCAGGTCTATTCAAGATGACCGTAGGAAGACCGCTCGACAAAGAGATCGAGCGCGAAGACTTAAGGGCCGTGGAGCTGGGCTCGTCAAACCTTAAGAAGCAGATAGAGAATTCGATTCTTTATGGCGTGCCGTGCGTCGTAGCGATAAATAGATTTAAGACGGATACGGATAGAGAATCCGCTCTCGTCAAAAAGATAGCCCTTAAAGCGGGCGCTCTATCCTGTGTTGTGAGCGAGGTCTTCGCGAAGGGCTCCATAGGCGGGGTCGATCTTGGAAGGGCAGTGATAGCCGCGGCAAAGGTAAAGAGCTCGTTCAAATTTTTATATCCTTCTACATCTTCGATAAGAGAGAAGATGGAAAAAATAGCCAAGACTATATACGGGGCTAAGTCAGTCAGCTATGAGCCGCTCGCCCGGGCGAACGTGGAGATATACGAGAAGCTTGGCCTGGGGAAGCTGCCTATTTGCGTGGCAAAGACGCATCTGTCGCTATCGCACGACCCGGACCTGAAAGGCGCTCCTGGAAACTTTGTGCTGCCGGTGCGCGAGATACGGCCGTCTGTGGGCGCGGGATTTTTATACGCGCTATGCGGCAAGATATTGACTATGCCGAGCTTGCCATCCCATCCGGTAGGTGAATGTATCGATGTGGATGCTAAGGGGAGGACTAAGCTATGTACGTCAAAGAGAGCGTAGAAAACTATCTGAATGATCTGGCTGCCCGGAAGCCCGCGCCGGGCGGAGGGAGCGCTGCCGCACTGAATGCGGCGATCGGCGCAGGACTATTATCTATGGCGGCCAACTATACCGCCGGCGCCGAAGTGATCCTTAAAAAGACGGAAGAGGCCAGGAAGAGACTGCAGGTATTGATCGATGCCGATGTCGAGGCATATGACAAATTATCCAAGGCTTTGAAAGAATGTAAAGATCCTGTAAAATTGGACGTTTTTTACAGAGAAGCGGCAAAGCCGCCTTATGAGGTCTGTAAGATATCGGCCGACTGTTTAAAATTATGTGAAGAGTTAGCCGCCCACGGCAATAAGAACCTTATCACCGATGTGGCGATCGCCGCGATATGTCTCGAAGGCGCTTTCTTTGCGGCGAAGTACAATATCTATATAAATTTGAAATATATCAAGGACATGAGCTTCATAGGCGAAATACATAAAGTGCTCCAACCTTTAGAGGAAGAACTGCCGAAACTTAAAGAAGAGATCCTGGAAAAATGCGAAGAGGTGATCAGATGAGCGCAGTGCTTTTAGAGGGAAAGGTAATTGCGGAAAAGCTTAAAGCGGCAATAAAGGCGGATGTCGAGGCATTAAAGGCAAGGTGCAAAAGAGCGCCGAAGCTGGCAGCGTTACAGGTCGGCGATAACGCGTCCTCTGCAGTCTATGTGAAGGCTCAGAAGAAGGCTGCCGATCTTCTTGGTATTGAATATGAGCTGAAGGCCGTGTCCGATACCACATCCGGGGCTGTGCTGGAGAATTTGATAAAAGACTTTAATGATGATGACAGCATTACGGCGATTATATTGCAATTGCCTGTTCCGAAAGGGATAGACGCAAAGATATTAATAGATCTGATAGCTCCTTTAAAAGATGCCGAGAGCATGACATCAGAGAATCTGGGCAAGATCGTATCGGGCAAGCAAAGGATAGCTCCGTGCACTGCGATGGCGGTGATGGAGTTGTTGGAGTCGTCCAAGGTCGATCTCTACGGAAAAGAGGCGGTCGTGGTGGGGCATTCAGAGATAGTCGGTAAACCGATCGCCATGATGCTCTTAAATAAATTCGCGACTACTACAGTGTGTCATATCGCAACCGGTGAGCGCGGCGTTCTGCCCGAGCATGTAAAGCGCGCGGAAATCCTGATAGCGGCTGTAGGCAAGCCAGGGATAATAAAAGGCGGTTGGATAAAAGACGGCGCTGTAGTCATAGACGTGGGCATAAACCGGGTCGGCGATAGAATAGTCGGCGATGTGGAATTTGACATTGCATCGCAGAAGGCTTCATACATAACACCGGTCCCGGGCGGGGTAGGGCCTTTGACGACGACTATACTGATGCGTAATACCGTGGAATTATTTAAGGCAGGATTAAAATGAATTTTTGTGACAAGATCAAATCGGGAAAATTTATAGTAACGAGCGAGATAGGGCCTCCTAAAGGTATCGATGTCAGTGAGATACTTAAAGATGCTGATCTAGTTAAGGGCCGGGTAGACGCGATAAATATCACGGATCTGCAGAGCTCTGTCTTAAGGCTCGGTTCTATTGTGGTATGTCATCTTCTGAAGAAGAGAGGCATCGAGCCGATAATGCAGATAACGTGCCGCGACAGGAACAGGCTCGCTCTTCAATCTGACCTATTATCCGCGGCGGTCTTGGGCATAGAGAATGTGCTTGTTCTTACCGGAGATTATCCGTCCGCTGGCGATCACCCTGAAGCAAAGCCGGTATTTGACCTGGGATCGATCGAGCTTTTGGATGTTATTAAGGGGCTGCAGGCGGGTTTTGATATGAAAGGTAACGTTCTAAAGGGCGCCCCGAAATTTTGCGTCGGTGCAGTGGTGAATCCCGGCGCCGATCCTATAGAGCCGGAGATCATTAAGATGGAGAAGAAGATCGAAGCGGGGGCTTTATTCTTTCAAACGCAGGCGGTATATGATATTGAGTTATTCAAGAGATTTTTGGAGGCGTCAAAACATCTAAAGACCACGATACTTGCCGGTATCGTATTATTAAAATCCGCCGGCATGGCCAGATATATGAATAAGAATGTTGCGGGCGTATTTGTTCCGGAAGATCTTATTAAAGAGATGGAAGCCGCAAGCGATAAGAGCGCCAAATCCATAGAGATAGCGGCGCGCTTGATCAAGGAGCTGAAGCCCTTATGCCGGGGCATGCATATAATGCCGATAGGCTGGGATAAGAAGGTGCCATTGGTATTGGATACGGCGGGGCTTTAGGCGCTAAAGGAGAGTATAAGTGTCAAAAACTGCAACAGATATTACAGTAAAGACGGTAGCGGCCCTGATGATCGGCGGCTCAAGGAAGCTATGGCTTGAAGCCGATGATTTATTAAATAAGGCGATAAAAGAGAAGGGCCCCACCTCGCAGGTGGGATTTCCCGAGACCGCATTTTATCTTCCTCTGGCAAACGCGCTTTTGGGATTAGAGACTAATACCTTATCGGACGCAAAGAAGATATTATCCAGCGCCATGGCCTTATTAGCAGAATTACCTGCCGATGAAAATAAGTGGGAGACATTTTTAAAGGACGCCCTATCTTCGGGAGTTGCCGCGATACTTGCCGAAGAATTAATATGCGCGCTTCGCTATCTTTACGGAAGCGAACCCCAGAGTGATTGTCCCGGATTCCTGCCAGATACGTTATTAAGGAGCCTTGGCATTCAGCTTGTAGACGGAAGGATCTCTGGTATAGCGGTGATATTGGGAAGGGCAAAGGATGAGAAGGCCGCTGTTGATATAGTGAGAGACCTGCAGAAGCGTAACATCCTGACGCTTGTTGGCGGCAATGTCGATGGCGTAAGCATAGTAGATCAGCTGAAAGACGGCGGCCTGCATACGGGATTAGAATCTTATGTAATTCCGTTTGGGCGGGATACGGTCTCGATAGTATACGTGTTGAACTTTGCGATAAGGGCGGCTTTGACATTTGGCGGGATCAAGGCAGGCAATACTAAGGCCTGTGTCGATTATGTGCGCCAGAGAGTGCCGGCATTTGTACTACTCCTGGGCGGAGTCGATGAAGTTAAAGCCGCTACCGGCGCAGGCGCGCTCGCCGCCGGAGTACCTATAATAACGGATCTCGACCTGCCGGAAGTAAGAGTGCCGGGGGTATGCGCTCACGAGGAATGCCTGGTAAAAGAGTTTGATCACAAGAAAATTGTACAAAAGGCGGTCGAAGCGCGCGGCATAAAGATCAAGATCACCCATATCCCGATACCGGTACCTTGCTCGGCCGCGTTCGAGGGTGAGCGCGTCAGAAAAGAGGATACTCATGTCCAGTTCGGCGGCAAATATTCGCCGGCGTTTGAATATTTGAAGATGAGAAAGATGGATGAGATCGAGGACGGTAAGATAGACGTTATAGGCCCTGAGATAGATTTGATGCAGGAGGCCTCGAGTGCGCCGCTCGGTATAATTATAGAAGTTGCGGGCAGAAAGATGGCGCAGGACTATGAGCCTATCCTGGAGAGACAAATACATAAGTTCTTAAATTACGCTATGGGCATATTCCATATGGGCCAGCGCGACATGAACTGGATGAGGATCTCCAAAGACGCCAAGAAGGCTGGATTCAAGATAAAGCATTTTGGAGATCTCTTGGCGGCAAAATTCCATGATGAATATGGCGCGATAGTTGATAAGGTCCAGATAAGATTGGTCACCGATGAAGATGAAGTAAAGAGGCTCTTGCCGGAAGCGCGCAAGGCTTATGCGGCACGCGATGAGCGCCTTCGGGGAATGACCGACGAATCTGTAGATACATTTTATAGCTGCACGTTATGCCAGAGCTTTGCGCCTGACCACGTCTGCGTGGTGAGCCCGGAGAGGCTCGGCCTTTGCGGGGCGTATTCATGGCTCGACGCCAAGGCGGCGCACGAGATCACTCCGACAGGCGGCAATCAGCCGATAAAGAAGGGCAATGTGGTGGATATTGCAAAGGGCATATGGCAGGGGATAAATACGTTTGTGCATAACGAATCGCATCAGCGCGTGAGCCAGATGTCGATATATTCATTGATCGATTCGCCCATGACTTCGTGCGGTTGTTTCGAATGCATCGTGGCGATAGTGCCCGAGGCGAATGGCGTAATGATCGTTAACAGGGAATATGCCGGCGAGACTCCCGCGGGAATGAAGTTCACGACGTTGGCAAATATGGTAGGCGGCGGCAATCAGACGCCGGGGTTCTTGGGCGTAGGGCGCTTATATATAGTAAGTAAAAAATTCATTTCGGCTGAGGGCGGATTAAAGCGTATTGTATGGATGCCAAAGGAATTGAAAGAGGCTCTAGGTGAAAAATTAAAGAAGCGTTGTGAAGAGGCTCTCCTTGCGGATCTGTTGGAAAAGATAGCCGATGAAACTGTGGCCACGGAATCGATAGAATTAGTTAAGTATCTCGAGAAGGTGAAGCATCCGGCGCTCTCGATGCCTCCATTGATGTAAAGGTGTAAAAGAAATGGCTTTAACGGGACTGGATATCTATAAGTTGTTGCCCAAGACGAACTGCAAGGATTGCGGATTCTCTACGTGCCTTGCTTTTGCTATGGCGCTTGCCCAGAAGAGGGTCTCTCTCGACAAGTGCCCTCATGTAACGACGGCAGCAAAGGAAGCGCTGGAGAGCGCCAGTTGGCCTCCTGTAAAACTTGTAACGATAGGCGCGGGCGATAAGAAGCTATTGATGGGCAACGAGACCGTCATGTATCGCCACGAGCAGAAGTTCTATAATCCCGCCGGCATAGGCCTGCTTATAGAGGATACTCTCACCGAAAATGAGATCGATGAAAAGATAACCGCGATCAACGGTTTAACTTTCGAGCGCGTAGGGCAGATAATAGCGCCAGATCTAGTATGCCTGAAAAATAGATCCGGCAATAAGGACTCCTTTGCGAAGCTTGTCTCTAAAGCTGTCTCAGGAACGAAACTTAATATAGCTCTTCAGAGCCAAAATGTTGAAGCGTTAGCCGAAGCGCTAAAAATTTCTAAGGATAGAAGGCCTCTCATTATCTGGGATGGCGCAAATCCAGATGAGTCTGTAAAATTAGCAAAAGCGAACAAAGTTCCGTTGGCCGTTATCTGCGGTAGCGTCGAAGAAGCGGGCGAGGTAACGGGTAAGGTCAAGCGGGCCGGCGCTGAAGAGATCGTTATAGGCCTAAAAGGCAAGAGTACCGCCGATACGATACAGGATTTTACATCTATCAGGAGAACGGCATTAAAGAAGAATGAGAGGTCGCTCGGTTACCCGTTATTAGCATTTACGAACGAGACCGAGCCTTATGCCGAGCTGGCCGAGGCCGTATCTTATGTATTAAAATATGCCAGCCTCGTGATCGTAAAGAATACAGATAAAGATTTTATCTTGCCGCTATTGGTAGCCAGGCAGGATATATATTCGGATCCGCAGAAGCCGGTCCAGGTGGAACCAAAAGTTTATGAGATAGGCAAAGTAGGTAAGGCCTCGCCCGTTATAGTTACAACCAACTTTTCGATCACATACTTTACTGTAGCCGGTGAAGTCGAGGCAAGTAAGGTGCCGACATACATAGTATGCTGCGACTCTGAAGGCATGTCGGTCCTGACTGCCTGGGCGGCTGAGAAGTTCACTCCGAGCTCGATAGACGAAACGATCAAGAGCCTGGGAGTGGAGAGATTGGTGGGGCATAAAACGCTGATCATCCCGGGATATGTCTCCGTCATGAGCGGAAAGCTGGAGGAGATGACCGGCTGGAAGGTATCCGTAGGTCCGCGTGAAGCGTCGGGGATCCCCGCCTACTTACGGAGCTTAAAAATAGAGTGAAAGAATTTACAATAAATTTTACAGCTCAGAATAAGAAGATAAAAGTCGCTCAAGGCACCGATCTGCTTATCGCGGCGATCAAGAGCGGGGTAATGGTCCATGCGGCATGCGGCGGCGAGGGCATATGCGGCAAATGCAAGGTCCTGATAAATAAAAGAGAGGTCCTTGCCTGCCAGACAATAGTCGAATCCGATCTCGATGTAAAAGTCCCGAAAGAGTCTTTGGAGGTGCAGCCAAAGCTTACTCATGAAGCGGAGGAGTTTACCAGGGGCGTAGTTCTAAAGAGAGAGGATGTCTTTAAATTCTCGCCTCTTGTAAAAAAAATATATGTCGAGCTTTCCAAGCCTACGCAGGATGACAGCTTAAGCGATCTCGACAGGATATGCCAAGAGATTTCGCATGGGTTTAACAATATTCACATATCTACAGATCTTGCGAATCTGAAACATCTGAGCGAGGTGCTGCGCGACAGCGATTTCAAAGTGACCGTGACAGCTGCTCATAAAGGCGGCGCGCTCGACATAATAACTGTCGAGCCGGGCGATACAACGAAGACCAGCTACGGCTTTGCTTTCGATATCGGTACGACAACGGTTGCAGGCCAGCTCATAGACCTGAATAACAAGAATATACTCGGGACTAGGATCGCATTTAATAAGCAGGCTCACTATGGCTCGGATGTGATCACCAGGATCATCTACGCCTCTAATCCCGATGGGCTCAAGATTTTAAGCGATGCCGTGATTGATAATATTAACGAGATAATACTGGATCTCTCCGGAGCGCAAAATATAGCCTTGAGTGATGTCTATTGCGTAGTACTGGCCGGGAATATGACAATGATGCATCTTTTGCTAAAGATCGATCCGACCAATATCAGGAAGGCGCCCTATATTCCCACGACCCTTGTATTTGAAACCATTCATGCGTTTGAGGCGCCGATAAAGATAAATCCTAAGGGAATAGCGGCGTTTCTGCCGGGAGTCACCACCTATATAGGGGGTGACATAGTTTCGGGGGTTATTGCCTGCGGCCTGGCGGAGGGTGACGAGTTGTCGTTGCTCATTGATATCGGGACCAACGGGGAAATAGTTCTCGGTAATAAAGAGTGGATGATAGGCGCCGCGGCGAGCGCCGGCCCGGCGTTTGAGGGAAGCGGCCTCGAGTGCGGTATGAAAGCCGTCAAAGGCGCGATACAGAGAGCGGAAATAGATAAAGACCTTAATACCAAGGTGGTCGTCATAGGTGACGGTAAACCAAAAGGTATATGCGGCTCTGGATATATCGATCTCTTGTGCCAGATGCTGAAGGCGGGTGTCATAGGCAAGAACGGAAAGATAGAGAGGACTCTTAAATCTAAAAATATCAGAAAGACCGAGACCGGATATGAATTCGTAGTGGCTAAGGATATCGTTATTACCGAGGACGATATCGAGAACCTCAAAAGGTCAAAGGGCGCTATATACAGCGCTATAGTCTCTCTCATGAATAAAGTAGAGAAGTCTCTCGATGACATAAAGAAGATATATATTGCCGGCGGTTTCGGTAATTATCTGAATATAGAGAATGCCGTATTCATCGGACTCTTGCCGGATGCTGACAGGTCCAGGTATGAATTTATAGGGAATTCGTCTCTGGCGGGGGCGAGGATGTCGTTATTATCGCGCGACGCGCTCATGAAGGCGCATGAGATATATAAAAACATCACATATATTGACCTTAGTTCGGAGCCTAACTACATGAATGAATATGTGGCATCCTTATTCTTTCCGCATACTGACCTGGGGAGGTTCCCATCGGTACGGTTATAGCTGTTAATGGTAAGGGCGGTACGGGCAAGACGACCATCGCCGCGCTCCTGGTAGATTATCTGGTCTCCGGCAAGATGGGCTCGGTGCTTGCTATAGATGCCGATCCGAATTCGACATTGCCTGAGGCGTTGGGGATAAAAGATCATGATTCAATAGCCGGCATATGTGATGATGTCTCAAAACATATAGATAGTATTCCCGCCGGCATGACTAAGGAACGCTTCATCGAATTGCGGATACAGGAAGCTCTTGTGGAGGAGAAGGGTTTCGACCTCCTCGTAATGGGAAGGCCCGAAGGGCCGGGATGTTATTGTTACGTAAATAATCTCCTGCGTGACCTGATGGCTCGAGTGATAAAGAACTACGATTTTGTTGTGATCGATAACGCCGCGGGGATGGAGCACATATCCCGCCGGACGATGAGGACGATAGATAAGCTGCTGCTGGTAAGTGATTATTCTGTCATCGGTGTAAGGAGCGCCAAAAGAATATCGCTTCTTGTGAAAGAGCTCGGGATAAAGGTGGGCGCCTCTTCTCTCGTGATCAATAAAGTGGGGGGATTCTTAGAGCCGCTGCAAGACGAGATACGCGCGACGGGGGTAAGGTTTATAGGGGCTATTCCGTACGACGCGTCGGTAGAGGATTGGAGTATATCGAATAAGCCTATCTTTGCATTTGAGAGCATTACTATCAAGGACAAGATCAGAGAGATATTCTCCGGTCTGATGGAGCAGAAATAATATGGCGATAGAACTTATAAAAGAGAGATACAGCAACGCTATAAATGTTATGGAGATCGGCAGGCCCGCCTGCCTCGATGGAAATATCTTGCAGTCGGGCAGGCCCGCCTGCCTCGATGGAAATATCTTGCAGTCGGGCAGGCCTGACGCTAATGCGATAAGGGTCGGGGGCGAGACGACTCTGCCATTCCTTTTCGGGGAGGGCGGCATGCCTAATGCGCCTGTGGCCGCGCTCGAGATATTGGATTGCGAACCGACTGATTGGCCGGACATTTTAAGGGAGCCGTTCGGTGATGCGATAAAAGACCCGGTAAGATGGGCTCGTGCGGCTGTTGAAAAGTTCGGGTCCAAGATCCTCTCTGTCAGGCTGCAGAGCGTCCATCCGGATTATGGCAACAGGCACCCTGAGGAGTCGGTCTCCGTGTTGAAAGCGATAGCAAAAGAAGTGAAGGTGCCGCTTATCGTAATAGGGTGCGGTGATGATGATAAAGATAACGAGCTATTACCGAAAGCAAGCCAGGCATTAAAAGGCGAAAATTGCTTATTTGGCATAGCCACTCAGGAAAATTATAAGACACTGACGGCAACGTGCCTTGCGGATGGACATTCGATAATTTCCGAATCGCCTATAGACGTAAATATCGCCAAGCAGGTAAATATATTGATAAGCGATATGGGATTCGATCCGAAAAGAATAGTGATGCATACTACGATGACGGCGCTGGGATACGGCATGGAATATGTATATTCTATAATGGAGCGCTCGAGGCTCGCCGCGTTCACGGGCGATAAGATGCTCTCGATGCCTTTCATATTATTTGTCGGTGCTGAGACGTGGAAGGTTAAGGAAGCAAAGGATGCCGGAAGCCGTCAGGGAGTGAATTGGGAGATAGCGACTTCGGTCGCAATGCTTCAGGCGGGCGCGGATATATTGGTGGTGAGGCACCCCGATTCGGCTAAAGCGATTACAGCTTATATAAAAAATATGATGAAGGAGGAAGTCTCGTGATCGTTATAGGTGAACTTATCAACGGAATGTATAAAGATGTCGCCCGTGCGGTCGCTAACAGAGAGACCGACATAATTCAGCATCTGGCTTTAGAGCAGGTGAAGGAGGGCGCATCTATATTGGACGTCAACATAGGCCCTTACTCAAAAGACCCTGCTCGGGAGATTAGATGGCTGGTTGAGACCATTCAGGCGGTGGTAGAGGTGCCGCTCTCGCTCGACTCTACGAAGGCAGATGTTATCGAAGAAGGTTTAAAGATCGCCAAAAAGAGAGCCGTCATAAATTCTACGAGCGCGGATGCCGAGAAGATGGATATAATTTTTTCTCTCGCCAAAAAATATAATGCGCAGGTTATCGCTCTCACTATGGATAGGTCCGGCGTGCCGAATAATAGAGAAAAGAGGCTGGAGCTTGCGCAAGTTATCGTGGCGAAAGCGATAGAATACGGAATAAATACGGAGGACCTCTATTTAGATCCTGTCCTCCTGCCCCTGAATGTAGCGCAGGCGCAAGGCATCGAGGTCCTCGAATCTATACGCGACTTCAGGTTATTATGCAATCCCGCGCCTCAGACTGTGTTCGGGCTGTCGAACCTCTCTCAAGGCACGCATAAGTCGCGCAGTCTCATCAACCGTACGTTCCTTGTGATGGCCGTCGCGAGCGGCCTTACATCCGTGATACTCGATCCGCTCGACAAGAATCTGATGGACGCGCTCATAACAGCAGAGTTATTACTGAATAAGAACATATATTGCGACTCATTCCTCGACGCGTACAGAAAAAAGTAGAAGGAGCTCTCTATGGAAAGAAAGAAGATAACGATAACGGATCTGCAGAATAAGAAGCGTGACGGGAAGAAGATCACAATGCTCACCGCTTATGACTATCCTATGGCGAGGCTCGTGGACGATGCCGGCATAGATGTTACGCTTGTAGGTGATTCGCTCGGCATGGTGGTGCTGGGGCTCGACTCAACTGTGCCTGTAACTATGGACATGATGATCCATCATGCCATGGCCGCGCGGCGCGGGACGAAATACGCCTTTCTTGTCGGCGATATGCCATTCATGTCATATCAGATATCGAAAGAAGAGGCGATCCGTAACGCCGGACGGTTCATGAAAGAGGCGGGATGCGATGCCGTAAAGCTGGAGGGCGGCGATGAAGTCCTGGATGTCACGATAGCAATAGTCAATGCCGGCATTCCTGTGCTGGGGCATCTCGGCCTGACGCCGCAGACTGTATCGAAGCTCGGCGGATTTAAGGTCCAGGGTAAAGATGCAGAAAGCGCCAATAAGATATTAGAGCAGGCTTTAAAGCTGGAGCGCGCAGGATGTTTTGCGGTAGTCCTAGAATGCGTGCCCGACCAGGTAGCGAAATTCATTACCGAAAAATTGACCATTCCGACCATAGGCATAGGCGCCGGACGGTATTGCGACGGACAGGTGCTGGTAACGAATGATATGGTAGGGCTCTTCGACAGATTTATTCCAAAGTTCGTAAAACAATACGTGAAGCTCTCCGCGGTAATATCCGACGGATTAAAAAAATATAAGGATGAAGTTGAAAAAGGGATATTTCCTGATCCAGCCCACAGCTTTACTATAAAAGACGAAGAGATCAAAAAGCTGAGAAAGAGATGAACCCCGCCCCTTCTTATATAGCATATCGATTTTATGTGGTGGGGTACAAATAATATGAACAAGAAACAGGTTTTACATAAGTAGGAAAGGAAGGGGCGGGGTGAAGATAGCGGTAGTCGGACCCGGCGCATTGGGTCTTCTCATAGCGGGCCTTTTAAGGTCCAGGACCAAAGAAGAGATCTGGCTCATCGATAAGTCGCCTCTGAGGGCGAAGCGTATACGCAAAAAGGGAATACGTATAGAGGGGATGAGTTGCGCGTCTACCCCTATAGATATATCGGCCAACCCCAAAGAGGTGGGTCCTTGTGATCTGGTATTTATCTGCGTCAAGAGCTACTCTACCGACGATGCATGTAAAGATATCCGGCCACTGATCTCGGATAAGACATTCATACTGACCTTGCAGAACGGCATAGGCAATGTGCAGGTCTTAAGCGAATATTTCGGCGCCGATCGGATAATCGCGGGCGTGACGAATAACGGTGCCACGCTTATTGGGCCCGGCCATGTGAGGCATGCCGGACGAGGCGATACGATAATAGGTATCTATAACGGCAAGATACCGGGATCTGTAAAAGACGCCGCGAAGCTTCTGATGAAATGCGGTTTTGAGACCAAGATTTCAAAAGATATAGATCCTGTCGTATGGAGTAAACTCATAATAAATATCGGCATAAACGCTCTGGCAGGTATCACGCGGCTAAAGAACGGCGCGTTAATAAAAGATGACCCGGCGCGCCATATACTGAGAAGCTCTATACAGGAAGCTATGAAGATAATAAAGCGTAAAAGGATAAAGCTCATCTATAATGACCCGATACAAAGAGCGGAATCCGTCTGTAAAGCTACTGCCCGGAACGTATCCAGCATGCTCCAGGATGTGCTGAACTCAAAGCCCACGGAGATAGACTATATAAACGGAGTGATAGCCAGGCAAGGAAAGGCGCTGGGCATACCAACGCCCGTTAATGATCTGCTGATAGATCTTATCAAGACGATAGAGTCGAGCTATGACGCGGTATAGAGGGTAGTATTTTATGCTTATAATCGGCGAGAGGATAAACTCCACCAGGGCGCATATCCAGGAGGCTATGAAAGCCAGGAATTCGAACTTTATAATTAACGAAGCCAGGAAGCAGGTCGAAGCTGGTGCGAGCTTTATAGATGTAAATTGCGCGATGAGCCTCGGTGATGAAGTCCAGGACATAGACTGGGTCATCAGCGTTATCCAGAGCGAGATTGGCGATGTCAGCATCTGCATAGACAGCCCAAATTATCTTGCCATCCAAAGAGCTCTCGAAGCGTATAGGGCAAAGGGCAGGCTCTTTATAAACTCCATAACAGGCGAACAGGCAAGGATAGACCTTATCGTTCCGCTGGCGGTAAAATATAATACCGGGCTTATTGCGCTTACAATGGGAGACGGCGGCATGCCTAATAGCGCCGAGGAGAGATTTGCCATTGCGAAGAATATCCTGGCGAAAGTGTCGGAAAAGGGCTTTAAAGCGGAGGATCTCTATTTTGATCCGTTGATCCGTCCTATATCTACCGAACCCGATCAGGCAAAAGAGTTTTTAAGATCCATCTCCATGATAAAGTCGCTAGGCGCCAAGACAGTATGCGGATTATCAAATATTTCATACGGGCTGCCGGACCGTAAGATAATTAATGCAACATTCCTGGCTATGGCGATACAGTCAGGGCTCGACGCCGCTATACTCGATCCTACCGAAAAACAGGTCAGCTCCAGTATCGCCGCAGCCCGTGCATTGATGTGCCAAGATGAATATTGCGCCGGATACATAAAAGCGTTTCGCGAAGGGCGGCTGATCTAAATGATGAAGATGATAGCGCTCATAGCGGCAATTGCTCTACCACTGTTCAATATACCGCTTATAGTGAGGATCATAAGAAGAAGGTCTTCTGACGACATGAGCATTTCATGGGCGCTTGGCGTATGGATATGTTTTTTGTTGATGGCCCCGGAGGCTTTTCGGTCTCCCGACATCGTCTGGCGCGCATTTAGTATAGCGAACCTGACGCTCTTTACGATCGTAACTGCGGTCATATTGTGGTATAGAAAAAAGAGATAAATTTATGGCTAAGAGGATATTTGTAGCGGCGACGCAGCAGAATGACGGCAAGACTACGGTCTCGCTCGGGCTTATCGCCGCGCTGAAGAAGCGGTTCGATAGGATAGGATTCATAAAGCCTATTGGCCAGCGTTATCTGATGGAGCAGGGCTATAAGGTGGACGAAGACTCCGTATTGATCGAAAAGGTCTTCGGAATAAAATGCAACATAAAGGATATGTCGCCCGTAGCTATAGACCGCGGATTCACCGAGCGGTATATTGAGAAGGGTGCGGACGAGGACTATGCCAAGGTCATAAAAGATTCTTTCGACAAGGTCGCCAAGGACAAGGATCTCGTGATAATAGAGGGCACGGGCCATGCCGGCGTCGGCTCCGTATTCGGTTTTTCAAATGCCACAGTGGCAAGTCTCCTCGAAGCCAATGTTGTGATTATATCATCAGGCGGAGTGGGCAAGCCCATAGATGAAGTGATGCTTAATAAGGCGCTTCTCGATAATGAGAAGGTCAATCTGGCAGGAGTCATAGTCAATAAGGTCCTGCCGGAAAAATACGACCGTATAGCGAATCTTGTACGTAAAGGCATGAAGCAAAAAGGTATCGATGTCTTCGGCGTGCTCCCGCATCAGAAGATACTCGACATACCCACTATGCGTGAGATAAAGGAAGAGCTGAAGATAAAGGCGTTATACGAAGGCGAGGGTCTCGACAAACAGGCCGAGAAGGTCCTGATAGGCGCCATGAGGGTGAGGGACGCGCTGCAATATATACAGAATAATTCGTTGATGATAATACCCGGCGACAGGGATGATATGATACAGGCCACATGCGAAGTGCATTCCGGAAAACTTAAGAAGGGGTGCGCCATATCGGGCGTTATATTAAGTGGAGGGATATTGCCGAGGCTCAAGACGGTCGCTCTCCTAAAAGCTGCCAATATACCCGTTCTCGTGACGGATGAAGAGACGTACTCGATAGCATCGCGCGTCCATTCGCTCGTAGTTAAACTAAAGCCGCAGGATTCCCACAAGATAAATATAATAGTCGACATGGTAGAGAAGTATGTCGATATCGATAATATCCTAAAACATTTAAAGTGAACCCAAGGAAGAGACCACATATATTATTCGTTGCGGCGCTAAGCGCGGCACTGCTCTGTGTATCGTCATGCTCCAGAGCCCCCGAAAAGATCATAGAAGAGACCGGGTTCTTTATGGGCACGGTCGTCGAGATAAAGGTTTCGATAGATCCCGCGAAGTACGGCCCCGCCAGGGCAAAAGATGCTATAAGTAAGGCATTTGACGAGATAAAGAGGGTCGAAGATATCTACAGCGTATATAAGGATACGAGCGAGATATCCCGGATAAATAGACTGAGAAAGAATGAAAAGCTGCAGATAACGGACGGGGTCTTTAATCTGATCAAGAAGACGCTCGATTACAGCGATAGAACCGGCGGTGCTTTTGATATAACCGTAAGGCCGCTTGTGGAGCTATGGCGCCTGGCCAAAAAGACCGGCAAGCTGCCGGATGAGTATGAACTTAAGCGAGCGTTGGGGCGCGTTGGATACAAAAATGTGGTGCTCGATGAGTCGGCCCGTACGATCCATTTCAAAAAAGACGGCATGAGTATAGATTTAGGCGGAGCCGCCAAGGGATATGGCGCGGACAGGGCCGTACGTATCCTGGAAGAGAGCGGGATAGAGAACGCGCTCGTAAACTCAGGCGGCGATATGTACTGCCTCGGCAAGAGAACGGCGCGTGAATTATGGAAGGTCGGCGTTCAGCACCCCCGCGACAGAAATAGATTATTTTTGGAGATATTACTCAAGGATAAGGCGATCGATACTTCGGGAGATTACGAGAGGTACTTTATTATCGACGGGAAGAGGTATTCTCATATCATCGATCCCAGGACCGGATATCCTATAGGTAATAATGTTGTAAGCGCCAGCGTTATAGCCCCGGATTCTACCACATCCGATATCCTGGCAACGGCTATGTGTATTCTGGGCGAAAAAGGTTTTGATATAATAAAAAAGTCCGGCGGGATAGATGCTGTGCTGGTGACGGAAGAGGCCGGCCGATTAACGGTGAAGATGAGCGAAGGGATAAGGAAACGCTATGACATTGCAGAAGAAAAGCTCTAGAAGAAAGAGAGGGCGCATAGCCGTGGCGATGAGCGGCGGCGTCGACTCGTCGCTCGCCGCGGCGCTACTATTAAAAAGAGGCTATGAGGTCATAGGCGTCACCTTTAGGATGTGGCCTAAAGAGGAATGTGGGGCGAGCTTCGGGAGGGCTTGCTGTAACCTCGAAGCCGTGACTAGAGCGCGCGCCGTTGCCGGGGACCTTGGGATACCCTACTATGTCTTTGATTTCAGCGAAGAATTTAAGGCGAAGGTCATAGATTATTTCTGCGAGGAGTACATGAGGGGCCTGACTCCCAATCCCTGCGTCATATGCAACGAGAAGATAAAATTCGGACTCCTGTACGAAAAAGCGCTGGCCCTGGACGCCTCATTAATAGCGACGGGGCATTACGCCGATAAAGGCTTTAATAAGAGAACGGGCAGATTTTTTCTTAAAGCGGGGCGTGACACGGAGAAGGATCAGTCATATTTTTTGTTCAGCCTTTCGCAGGAGCAGTTAAGATACGCCATGTTTCCTCTCTCCGATTATACGAAGGCAAGTGTGAGGGCGGCCGCAAAGAAGTTTAAGATCAAGACTCATGATACGGTCTCGAGCCAGGATATATGCTTTATCCGGGATCTTGATTATGCGGAATATATAAAGAAGAAGACCGGCGTCGCGATAAAAAAAGGTGATATAGTCAATAAAGAAGGTAAGGTCTTAGGTACTCATAAAGGCATACCATATTACACTATAGGCCAACGCCGCGGCCTGGGTCTGGGGCATAGCGAGCCATTATATGTCACAGGTATAGAGAGGTCCCAAAACCGCTTGATCGTCGGGGTAAAGAGGGATGTGCTGAAGAAGAGTCTTTTTGCGCATCGTCTCAACTGGATGACTAGAAATGATATAGATGAACAGTTGCGCGTAAAGGCAAAGATACGCTACAATCATAAGGCCCAGAGCGCCACTGTGTCGCGCGTAGGGCCAGATCTGGTGCGCGTTGATTTCGATCTGCCGCAGGAAGCTCCGACGCCCGGCCAGGCGGTCGTCTTCTATGATAAGGGTACAGTTGTCGGTGGCGGCTGGATCAAAGAAGTGGTATAATATTCCGCATATTGCGTTATGTGTATTGCGTAAAAAGAATAACGGGTGAAAGTTGATCTCAAAAAAGAAGGAAGAGGCGCTTGAGGCGAAGATGAGGCGTTTTTCAATATGGGAAAGCGACCTGGAAGAGCACTTCATACGTTCGCAGGGTCCGGGCGGTCAAAATGTAAATAAGGTCTCCACCGGAGTATATCTGAAGCATATTCCGAGCAATACGGAGGTTAAAGCTTGCAGCGAGCGTTCTCAGGCGCTGAACCGTTACGCCGCACGGAAAATACTCGTAAGCAAGATCGAGACTATGGTCCTGGGGCGCGAGTCAGCAGAGCGTAAACGTATAGAAAAGATCCGGCGCCAGAAGCGCAAGCGTTCGAAGAGGGCGAAGGACAAGATGCTTGATAACAAGAGGATGCATTCCCAAAAGAAGGGATTCCGAAAGAGAGTGGAGGGGTTTGATGTTTAGAGAAAAGATAAAAGTAGTGGACTGTACGATAAGAGACGGCGGATTGATGAATAACCATAACTTTACCCATGAATTTGTCAGGGCGGTCTATAAGGCCATTTCCGAGGCCGGGATAGACTATATGGAGATAGGTTATAAGAATTCCAGAAAGCTCTTCTCTCCAAAGGACTACGGCAAGTGGAAGTTCTGCGATGAGGATGACATGAAGAGGGTCATCGAAGGCATACCATCTAAAACAAAACTATCGGTCATGGTAGATGTGGACCGTGTAGACTTTGATGATGTGCCCGTGAAGAAGGATTCCGTAATCTCTATGGTGCGCGTCGCTTCGTATGTAAAGGACATAGATAAGGCGATATTCCTGGTGAATCATTTTGCCGACAAAGGTTACGAGACTACAGTGAATATAATGGCGATATCGAGGGCGCTCGATAACGAATTGACGGAGGCGCTACATCAGCTCGAGGAGGAGTGCAAGGCACCCGTCATATATGTTGTAGATAGTAACGGCGCGCTCTATCAGGAGTCTGTGGAATTTCTGGTAAAGAAATTCAAGAGCATCCTGAAATCGAAAGAGATAGGCATGCACGCGCATAATAATCAGCAGCTCGCCTTCTCCAATACTATAGAGGCGATAATCCATGACGCCAATTATGTTGATGGAAGCGTCTATGGCCTGGGACGCGCGGCCGGTAACTGCCCTACGGAGCTATTACTCGGGTTCTTAAAGAATCCGAAATATGATATAAGGCCGATACTGGATGTCATATCGAAGGAGTTCATCTCTTTGAGCCAGAAGCTGGAGTGGGGATACGTGATACCTTATGCGATCACCGGTATCCTTGATGAACATCCCAAGACCGCTATAGCGTTAAGGGAGAGTAATAAGAAAGAAGACTACCGTGAATTCTATGAAAGCTTTCTGGGAGACGATACGGACTAGTGATGGACATAGAAAAATTTAAGCGGTTACCGATACTTGGGATATTGAGGGGCGTCGATATTGAATCGATCGAACCCCTTATAGAGGCGTCGATCTCGGCAGGTCTAAAGACCATTGAGATCACGATGAATACGAGAGGCGCCGCCACGCTCATCGAGAAGGCTGTCGCCACAGCCGGCAAACGGCTTACGGTAGGCGCCGGGACAGTCCTGGGCGTAAAATCTTTAGAGATAGCTATTGCCGCCGGCGCAACATTCATAGTTACACCGGTATTAGTAGAAGATGTGATGAAGCATTGCGTAAAGAACAAGATACCCGTATTCCCCGGAGCCCTTACTCCGCAGGAGATATATAATGCCTGGAATGCCGGCGCGACGATGGTCAAGGTATTTCCTTCGGGATCTTTCGGGCCAAAGTATCTTAAAGAGATAAAAGGGCCGTTTAACGATATAGGGTTATTGGCATGCGGCGGCGTGACGCCGGAGAACACGAAAGAGTACTTCGCCTCCGGGGCAAGCGCCATAGCTTTCGGCGAGAGCGTATTTAAAAAGGAGTGGCTTGACAGCAAGGATTTTAAAAGCATAGAAGAGGCCGTTAAAATGTACGTAACCGTCTTTAATAAAAATCGAAAGGAGGGCGTATGAGAAAAATAGTTCTGTTGGCATTGGTAGTAGTATGCGCATTGGCTATTGTTCACGCATTCTTTATGCCATGGGCAAAGGCGAGCGCGTCAGCTACAAAAGTCGCCAAGAGCCTGTCGAATTCTGCGACAGGTGGGGTGCTTAAAAATAGCCCTTTTGCCGGAAAATTTCTCAGAGGGCTTAATAAAGCTACGGATAAAATATCAGAGATCGGCGACATCCAGATAAAGACGTCTGTAAGAGGTTATGATATACCGACTCTTATAAATAAGAAGACTTCTCAGGTAGCCATTTCGATAGCATCGATCATGTTTAAGGATGCAAAAGATCTGGACAAAAAGAGCATGCTTGTCTATTTGTTGCCATTATTGGCGCTCGTATGCATAGCTTTGGGTGTAGTCGGCCTTAAGAACAAGATCGCATTGATCGTGATGGCTGTGTTGAGCGGCGGAATAGCCGCAGTCGGCCTTTACAATCTTATGACGGTAAATCTTTCAAGTCTTCCTGTACAGATATCGATAGAGCAGGGATTATGGCAGACGATGTATGCCTATCTGATGATTTTCATTATAGGTATAGTCTGGATAGTCTTTGATATGAAGGAAGTTAAAAAATAAAATAAGTGAAAAAGATAGATGAGCTGAAAGAGATATTAAAAGACCTCAAGCGCGTGGTCATCGCTTACTCCGGCGGACTCGATAGCACCTTTTTGTTGAAGGCGGCTATCGATACGCTGGGTAAGGATAATGTTCTCGCCGTTACCGCGCGCTCGGAAACGTATCCGCTATCGGAATACAAAGAGGCCAGGGCAATAGCCAAAAAGTTAGGCGCTAAGCATCTGGCGATAAATACGCGCGAACTTGAGATAAAAAATTTCAGATCCAATCCCGTAAACAGATGCTACTATTGTAAAAAAGAGCTCTTTAAAAGATTGAATACCATAAGAGGGAGATACAGGATGGATCATATCATAGACGGAACTAATTTAGATGACCTTAAAGATATTCGCCATGGCAGCCTGGCAGCGGCCGAGGAAGGCGTGAAGCGCCCTCTATTGGAAGCCGGGATCACCAAGGACGACATAAGGAAATTATCGAAAAACTTACGGTTGCCGACATGGGATAAGCCTTCGTTTGCATGCCTGGCTTCGAGGTTTCCATTTAATGAAAGGATCACTGCGGCCGGTCTTAAGAAGATAGAGAGCGCTGAAAGCCGCATGCATAGAATGGGCTTCAAACAGGTTAGGGTGAGACTGCACGGGAAGACGGCAAGGATAGAAGTTCCGGGAGACTCCTTAGGCCTCGGATTAAAATTGAAAGAGAAGATCGTGAGAGATTTAAAAGATCTCGGCTTTGTATACGTTACACTCGATCTTGAGGGATACCGCACAGGCAGTATGCACGAGGCGGCGGGGTTGACAAAAAGGTAGGATAAGTATATTATATTAAAACTTTCGTGGCGGGGTAGCTCAGTCTGGCAGAGCAATCGGCTCATACTTTGTGAGAAAATCTCCGTCGGAAAAACATTTGAAATTTTCGATTTTCTCACTGGTAGTCGTAACGGCTCTTTGAGCCTATAAGCACTCCTACCCGAAGTGTCATTGTTCAAATCAGTTCCCCTCATAATAGTTCTGCTCGCCTTCTCCTTTCGTTATTGTTTATCTTTTTCCAGTTTTAGATATTGTATAAATTTATTAATAAAGGCAACCATTTCTTTATTAAAAACATCGTAGTCTGCCATTATAAGGTCGATGCCTTGCTTCGTAAAAACCGACTTATTGTGGTATTCAAATTGACCCTTTTTCTCTTGTTTAGGGTGAGCAAAGCTATTTCGAATCCTATTAAGTTCGGTCATAAACCTCATTGAATCAGCAGTAAAATATCGTAAAGCCGTTATAATGTTTAACCGAGAGCCGACAGGTAATTTTGCGACAGCTTCATCGGTAATAGAATCGTATATAAATTTTTTATCTTTGAAGTTCTCCACGCCATAATCAAGCAATATACCTATAAATTCGGTAATTAACTTGTCTACTTCCAAATGCAACGCTATTATAACGTGCTGTGCATTTATGTAATTACTATCCTTTTTCCCGCCTATTTTTTTGGCAATAGCCTCAATATACTTTCGTTCCTCTTCTTGCTGTCGTATTACTTCACCGAGTACTGTTACGCTTGACATCAGCATAGCCATTTGTTTTTCCTTTAATAGTTAAGCCGTCCACGCTCTTGCTGTTAGGGCAAGATATAAAACGTACTTACTTATGCATACCTTCTATTTTGGTGAATATTTCCATGCCAATATTCTTTCGCCACTTACGGTCGTGTAACAATTTATCATAACCAATATCTTCACGCATTATTACAAAAACAGAGCACCCTACTTGTTGCAGTGTTTCTCTGTCCTTATTGTCTAGCGGCATATTATTTTTTATGCATGTGTATAGCCCATTATACGCAGAAAAGATTTTGATAACATTATCAGCGATGTCGGGGTGCATATAGAGCACATCTGCAATTAGCGCATCGTATAATCTGTGTATAATATCATCTAATATTTTTTCATAGTCGGCTTGTCTTTTGTGGCATTCTTCTTCCAGATGCGCGATAGAGTTAGAAGATTTCGCTATTATTTGCAGTAGATTTTCATACACTCTAAGCTTTTTTTCGATGAAGAGCGTCCTAAGTTCTGACTTCTCCTTATCGCGTAGCTGACATATCCAATAATGATTACTTAATATCGCTGTTACAAGAGCTGTTATTAGAGCCACGACAACACTAACAAGCAGATTTTCATACGTCATATTAGCCCGTTCTTGTTATGTTCTTTAAACTTTTAAGGTCGCTATTTGTCCAAATACGCCCATTGAACAGGGTATCTCGCTTCGGTTCTTTAACCTTGCCAGTTTTAAGCCAATAAAAAATGGTGTTCTTATGAACACCGAGTATCTTTGCCACCTGTGCTGTAGTATAAACTTTCTTAATCATCAAGAGTAACACCTTTGTAATAGTATACCAAACATGGGTATTATGTCAATAAGGAAAGTAAAAAGCCCCTTACTTTAATAGTAAGGGGCTTTGATTTTTAGTTGCTGGTGCAACTAAGTAGACACTCAATAATCTCTAATCCCACCAGCTGGACTTAGCGAATAGACTGTCTACTATAATGGAATGTCCTAAGTATACCTAAATTTATGCTCTGTGTCAAATGTATTATAAACGTTGAAAATTGGGTGCATATATAATGGGTTCGTATTGCTGTATCCTACGAAGTAAGCCATTATATGTAAAAATAGGGAAAGCAGTTTTGAAATTGTAAGGCGATGATGTATCTTTCCTGTATTTCTTCACTATGACAATAAAATAATTCTTTTTGTTGCGTCTAGTAAAGTCATACTTGCATACATACATAATTTCTCTGTCGCTTCCACTAATACGTGTGTAAAGGATAGTAGCATTGCGGAGAGTATGCCTTATCCACGGCAACCGCTCGCCTCTTTCTGACTTGTAATTCTCTGCCTTAATATCGTGTAACCTCGTTATTG
>Ga0268276_1001278_pt1 | contig 25433 bp, 35 predicted proteins | sample saktaG_4_FD_190145 | JGI IMG/M metagenome (GOLD analysis project Ga0268276, IMG submission 190145) | Saline water microbial communities from Sakinaw Lake, British Columbia, Canada - sak_2010_1_5_45m | ecosystem: Environmental > Aquatic > Non-marine Saline and Alkaline > Saline ... | reverse complement strand
GTTTCTGTTTGTTTTGTATATAAAGACTATAAAGTATAAAACTGATTCCCATAACAAAAATTACTATTATCGGCTTCCATGAAAAATATATTAATGAAACCGAAATTGCAATAAAACTGAATGCAAGCGGAGCTATGTTAAATATTAAAACATCGGTGAGTCTTTCCATCGCACTTCCGCCTCTACCCAATCTTGAGATTAAGCTTCCTGTTTTGTGTGTTACATGAAAATTATGTGAGAGATCAACTATATGATTGAAGAACTTCCTTTTCAAATCTAAAGTAAGACTTGTTTCCAAGTGATTAACCATACTTAAGTTTACCCACTCTATAACTGCCTTAAACAAGATTGTACCCAAGAAAATTAAACCCACAGAGATAAATATTGAAACCAAAGCGGTTCTAATTATGCTCCCCGCTACAAAATTTGTTGAGTTATCTATAATTATTTTAAATAAAAACGGATTTACTAACCTTAAGGATTCAGAAATTAGACCTACAACTAACAAAACTACAAACAACCATTTATATCTTTTCAAAAAACCCCAGTATACACTAAGATTGTACCAGTAATTTATTTCTTCTTCGTTGTTTTTCTTATTTACCATCTTAAACTAACATTCGTCATGAATGAATATGATTAGTCCAGAAAACAAAAAGGTAGAAAAATAGAATCCGGACTAGTATGAAGTTATTTTATTCACAGGGCCGGATCAAGCCGAATAACCAATAATAATTTATTAAATTTCACCCACTTTTTAAAACTTTGCATTATTTCAGTTAAATTAAGAATATTATATAAAACTATCCAAAGCAAAGCTTATATATTGAAGGTGCCTTAATTCTGCATGGACGAAATACGCGGAAAAGTTTCGGCATATGACTTAAAAGTGGATTATTTTAGAAAAAATACTGAACAAAACGAAAAGCCTGAAAATAACTTAAAAGATTGCCTCGAAGAAAGCGAGTAAATTCTTACGACGTTTTGAAATTAATCCACCTCGCACGGTGAATTGGAAACCCTTTCTTGAAAGACTAACCTATCCAAACGATTTTCCCTACTTTTGTTTCTGCCTCTAGTCTCAAGCCTTTCGTACGTTTCCCTCAACATCTGCCCTCTTTCCAATTCGTCAAGAATCTGTCCCGCAGTTCTACCAAAACCGTGAACTATTTTTTTGGGGGCAACTACAAGTTGTTCAACTAACCACTCCCTAACAGGATTATTGGTTGTTAAACTATACTGAGAGACATACTCCCTTCCTTCACGTTCTTCATAGATTATTTCTCTACTTACCATAAAAATTAATCTCCTAATTATCTTTTAAACGTTTGTTCTCCCAATTGGGAGAGTAATAGTAAGATATAAAAAGTTGGGAATAATGGCTTAAGAATGACATACGAGGAATTAAATGAATTGTTAACTGAAAATGAGAAGCAAGTATATCTCGCCCTTCTTAAATTAGGAGAGGTTACAGCATCCCCAATCTTAGAAAAAACCGGCTTACAAAACTCGGTATTTTACCGAACAATCCACCGATTAATGGAAAAAGGGTTTGTAGGGTATGTTTTAAGGGGAAAAATAAAGCATTTCAAAGCAAACAACCCAGAAGTATTTCTAACCCAGATTAGAGAAAAAGAAGCAGAGATAAAAAAGATTATCCCAAGCTTAAAAGAAATTCAAAAAATTTCGGGTGTGAAAGTAGATGCAGAAGTATTCGTTGGAGTTAAGGGGATTCTGGCAATGTATCGATTGCTAATTGCAGATTCCAAACCTAAAGAGGAATACTGTTTTTTTGGAATAGATGTTCCCTCCTACAAACAAGCTATGGAAGCTGTTTATATCCCATTCAGAAAGTATCGCATTGAAAAAAAGGTTAAAGTTTATGGTATTCACAGAATGGAACTCAAAGGAAAAATGGAGAAAGTTAAGAATACAATCGAGAGATATACCAATTTCCCTCTGCCCCCAAACATGACAATCTTTCGGGATAAGATTATAATCGCAAGTTGGGGAGAAACCCCCACAGGAATTCTGATTCATGGTAAAGATATAGCAGAGCAGTACAGAAAGATGTTCTGGAAAATTTGGAAGTCGGCAAGATAATTTAATAAATACCCCTCCCCTATCTAAATTATGTCCAAAACAAAAAAGCAAATAAAGAAACCCACAAAAAAAGAGAAGAAAATAATCTCAATCAAACAAATTGCCTCTAAAATAAAAAAGATAGAACTCAAAGAGGATGAAGAAATAAAAACACTCGAAGAGGCATTAGAAAATCTTGAAGAAGAAAATAAAGAAACAACTTTTGCTCATTCTCTTCAACCGATTGATATTCCAGATACAACCCTTCGAGATAGAAACAGAGGAGAGCAAAATCCCTCCCAAGAAACAGAAACTCTCGAAGAAGGTGTTGCGGGAGTAAGAGGAATAAGTGAAGAAACCTCAAATCGTCAGAGAGTGGACTATCAAGCAAACACTCCAAGCGAGGGTTACGAAGCAATTTCTCCGAAGTATGACGAAGTAAGCACAGAAGATAACAGAGATTTACTTATTAGTAGGGGAAGAACCGTAGACATAGAAAATATTCCTCAAACCACGAGTACTTTTCAGAGAACAAATTTTGTAGTAAATCCAGAATTGCAAGAATTCAAACAACCTAAAAACGCAGAAGATTACCGAATTAGGGAAGCCGAAGGAACTTTCCAGAGAGACGAATTCCAAAGAGAGAGAACCTCCAATCCCCATAGAGAAGAGAGAAAATACCGAGAAAAAAGATAATTAGTAATAAACCACATCATGATGGTCGTAATCAAGTAATCTTACAATTTTTTCATTTTCAAGAATTTCATAAGTCAAAACAAAATGTCTGATATGAACGCTTCTCTGCCCAGCCATATTGCCTCTTAATGGTTCACCAATTTTGGGATTTTCAAGGACTTCGTTTATTTTTCTCTGGAGAATTTCAAACTGCAGTTTATCCTTCTTAGCCAATTTAGAAAATACTCTATCTAACTTTTCAGAAACATAAAGCGAGTAAACCATTAAAGTTATTAAGCATACCTCTTCCTAAAATCCTCTATGTTACCAACCCTAATAAATTTTCCTTTCCGTATTGCATCTAACCTCTGCAAATACTCTGCCCTAACTTTTGGTTTTTCCTCGATCTGCGCTTTTATGAAAATGTTTACTTGCTTGCTCATACTCATCCCATTCTGCTTACAAAAATCAGAAAATTGTTTGTATGTGTCCTCTTCCAAATTAAATGTTTTTAATACCATTTTAGTTAAATAACCTTATTTAACGTTATTTAAATAGTTTTTGGTTTTTACAAAAGTCGCCTTTGGCAGATTTTTAACTCAACGATGTTATTAGTATAATAAAATTTTCCTATCTTATTTGCACACCAAGTTTTAAAATAATCATCTTCATTAACAATTCTCATCTCCGTCAATATAGTTAATTTAATAAACATCCTTGTTGTATATTCGTTATGGCAAAAAAGAGTGATTATGTAATTGGAGATATCTATCAGGGAGGATATTCTACTTTAAAACCGAGTTCTGATGATTTGTTTATGGGATATCGGCTTGATGCCTCAAGAGTTGGTGCTCCAACAAAACCAGATACCGCAAACCAAATTCAACAAGTTAACATGCTTCTTAATCAAGGAATTGTTCCAATAGAAGTGCAAACTCTTCCTCCAGAAGTATTCGACCAGATTCCAAAGCAACATTTTACAGAATTAAGAAGAGCGGCAAAATTAGGTGGAGCAAAGATGTCCGTCCACGCTCCATTAATAGAAGCATCTGGGATGACGAGAGAAGGATGGAGCGATTCAACAAGAGAATTAGCAGAGAGACAGTTGTGGGACGTTGTACAAAAATCCCATGAAATGGACGAAAACGGAGGAATTCCTATTACAATTCATTCTTCTGGAATTCCGGGAAAAGAAATGGAAATGACAAAGGAGGGCCCACAGGAAGCGGTAATACAAGCAATCAACCAAGAAACACACCAAGTTCAGCGTCTAAAAAGAGAGATGAAGTATTACCCTGGAGAAGATTTAGACAAGGGAATTATCTTTACCCCACAAAGAGAGTTGGATGCACTAAATAATACCGATTGGCAAAACTCTCTTTACACGTTAGTTCATCAACAACACGAAGCAGATAAAATAATCGGCGAGTATAGTAAAGATATTCTGCCCTTTATAGAAAATGGTGCAATCAACAAAGAAGCAGTTCTTCAATCGGAAGTGGGTGATCAGGCACTAGGACAACTAAGGAATGCGGAAGCATATCTTGAAGATGCAAGACTCCACATAAATGGACTTTTTAATAAGGCATATAAGTATGGAACGGAAGAAGATAAGATAAAATTAAGAAAAATCTCAGAGGAATATGGAAAAGAATTGGAAAAAATTGAAGGAGATGTTTGGAATGTGGGACAAAAATCCCATGCAATACAGGGAGTTATTAACGCTCTTGGGGGAATAAGCCCAAAGACTTTCATTCCGATTGAAGATTGGGCAGTTGAACAATCTTCAAAGACTTTTGCAAATGTAGCTCTTAAATCCTATGAAAAATATGGAGACAAATCTCCAACAATTAGCATAGAAAATCTTTACCCCGGAATGGCTTTCGGATATGCGGATGAGATGAAGAGACTGATAACAAAATCTCGGGATACTTTCGTAGAAGAAGGAATGAAAAAAGGACTTTCTTCATCAGAAGCAAAAGAAAAAGCCGAAAAAATAATTGGTATGACTTTAGATGTAGGACATTTGAATATTCAAAAGAAAGGCGGATATAAGGACGAGGATTTGCAAAAAGAAGTAAAGGAGATGTCAAAATTTGTTAAACACGTTCATCTCACAGATAATTTTGGGTATAGCGACAGTCATCTCTCTCCGGGGATGGGAAACGTTCCTTTCAAAAAGATTTTGGAAGAGTTAGAAAAGAAGGGATTTCAAGGAAATGCGGTTGTAGAAGCGGGAGGGTTAGTACAACATTTTGGAACCTCTCCTTATCCATTTGCTTTAGAAGCAATGGGTTCACCAATATATTCAATGAAAATGGCTCCTTATTGGAATCAAACATCAGGACTACAGCAAGGATATTTTGGTGGATACGGAGGAATGCTTCCACAAAAGAATTACGAAACATTTGGAGCAGGATTTTCACAATTGCCCGCAGAACTCGGGGGAAAGATTGGGGGCGGTACCGGAAGAATCTCCGGAAATCCAATGGAATAATTTATCACTCAAACTCAATAAATTTAAAAACCAAAAAAAACTAGCTATAATATGAAAAATAAGAACGGTGCTGTAGATGTTCTACATCTAATTGTTGGAATATTATTGGTTGGTGGAGGAGTTTCCTTCTTAATAAATAAATCCCAATTCGGAGCAGTCTTGGCCTCATTGGGGTTATTGATTGAAGTTGTTAAGAGTTGGTTAATATGATAGAATATATAAATATAAACACAATTGTAGGAACAATTATTATATTAATAAATTTAATTCCATTAATTTTAAGAAAGTTTAATTATATACCAATAACAGCGGCTATATCCTTATTTTTAGCCCTCCTGGTAAATTTAATAAGCTAAAAACAAATAAAAGATGGTGAAAAAAAAGAAAGTTTCTAAGAAAAGTGTAGTTAAGAAAGTAAAAACTAAACACATAAAGAGTCTCGGAGAAGTTGACTTAAAAAAAGTTCCAACCTTTCAATTAAGAACAGAACACGAGATTGCAATGGACTTTGCTGCACGCATTTATAAAAAATTCGAAAAGATAATAAAATCTGTTATTCTTTTTGGTTCTACGGTTAAACAAACCGCAGTTGCAGGCTCAGATATAGATATTATTATTTTGGTAGATGATGTTTCTGTAAGATGGGACCAAGAACTAATCGCTTGGTATAGGGAAGAGTTGGATAATATCCTCTCAACAACCCCCTATCGAAAGAGTTTGCACATAAACACCGTAACATTGAGTACATGGTGGGAAGATTTAATGCGTGGAGATCCAATCGTTATGAATATCTTACGTTATGGTGAGGCTATGTTGGATTTTGCTGGATTTTTCGAACCACTTAAATTTTTATTAATAAGAGGAAAAATACGTTCAACCCCCGAAGCAATTTATACCTGTCTAGAAAGAGCTCCTGCACATTTAGACAGAAGCAGAAATTCGGAGTTAAATTCAATTGAGGGTTTGTACTGGGCAATGGTAGATTCCGCCCATGCTGCACTAATGGCAGAAGGAGTAATTCCTCCATCACCAGAACATATTGGCGTTGACTTAAAAGAAGTCTTTGTAAACGACGGAAGATTAAAAATGAAATATGTTTTATGGTATAGGGATTTGTTAATTCTTCATAAAAAGATTTCTCATGCAGAGATAAGAGATTTGAAAGGCGTTGAAATAGACGACTGGCAAGCCAGAACTCAGGACTTTGTTGACGTAATGGTTTCCTTAGTAAAACAAATTGTAGAAAAAAAATAAATTAATTTTTAGAACGGCATACCCTTATCTCTTCTTTCCTTTCTTCTCTTGTTTCTTTCCACTTTAACGGGATCCGATTCTCCAGATTTACTAGCATCCTCAGCCTTGTATATCTGGTCGAATAATGCTAAGTAGTAAGGTCTTATATCTTGCTCCCATATATCCCCCTTGTCTTCTTTATCTGTTTCTCTATCGAATGCATCTTCCGCTTTCTTTAGACCTTCAAGGAATACTCTCTTTAGCAACTCGGAATTTGTACTTCCATCTTCTTTACTCATTATCTTTTCTAGCTTCTTTTGAGCAAGAGTCATATATCCTCTAAGTATTCTATGCGAATCTCCTTCACCGGTTCTTGCAAAAGAAGCTATCGCCCAGGCTGGAGCTTTTTCTTTCTTTAATCTGTTTGATACATACTCTCGAACCTTTTGAGGTTCTTGACTTATTGCTCCAAGCCCTCTTACCTCGTTTAGAGCGTCAACAAACTCGTCTAGTTTCTTATCTCCTGTTTTGTAAAGATGTTCTACTCCGAGGGTAAGTGCTTCATAATTCTCTGGAGCCAGTTTTCCAAGAATTGTAGATTTGTGTGCCTTTACAAATTCCGCATTATCATTTTGAGTTTGTGAAAGCGCGTCTTCTAAATCCCCTCGAGGAGAACGAGGAGAACGAATTAGTGCTCCAGTTGTAGGATCATTTACTGCTGAAGTATAAAAACCAGTATCTCCCCATAATACCCCTCCGGATTTTTCCCACGCAGAAGGATTTTCTGGATCTTTCTGAACAGTATTTAGATATTTTGTTAAGTCTTTAGAATTCTTTCCCTGTCTAACAATGGCCTTGCCATCATACTTTGATTCTCCGTTCAATGGTACGTATTTTGCTATTTTATCTGCCATTTTATTGTGTAGTTAATGATGCCTCCAAGTTATTTATAAAATCACTAATTCCAGTATTTAATTTTTGTTTTACCATGTTTTTCATACAAATCTTCGGTTTATAAATCTTTCTATTAGTTGTTCTTAAGAAGTAGTAACAATTACTTAGCGGCTATAGGTGCCTTAATTTCCCGATAATCTAGCTTTATTCTAAAGGGCAATTTTGATCTTACTTGTGCGATAAGCTTTCTTATAGACTGAATTGCCTTTGGAGTCTGAACAGCGAAGAAGAAAACAGGGGTTCCTTTCTTTAGTATTGCAGCTTTAGCAATGGATTTTCCAAAAGACAACTGCATTCCAGTCTGCATTCTGTCTGCTCCTGCCCCAGTCAACATTTTATTTTCTCTCTGAATGTGATGAGGGAAAGGATAAACTCTAAACAGATACTGTCCCGCAAGCTCTACATCCAATTTTTTGTTAAGATACTGCCTGCAAGCCTCTAGGGCGTTATCCCTTACCTGTGCTTTCTCGCTAGACATAAGTGTTAACTGCAAAGGTAATTTTCCATCCCGGAAAAGTTTGCTATTTCCCATAGTAAATTTAACAATTTTCTGAGGAGGAACTACTTTTATGAAAGCCTTATTTTTTCTCTTACTCACCCTAGTATAAGGAACCGAACTACGATGTGAATAACATGCTGCTCTTCTTAGTCCCATTATGCCGCAACCTCCTTCCTCTCATGCAAACCCAAAAACTTAAGTGGACCAGATAAGTTAACAACAGAACCCGCTGGAAGCTGTTCAATTCTGGCAGTTAAATCCTCTTTTTTAGCCATTGGATGAACTGGAAACTCCAACCCATCCCGATAAATAAGATAATACCCATCAGGTAATTTATTTAAATCAAACTCTCCGTGTTCATAGGTGACAATTCTTTCTCCACTCATTTTATCTCAACTCCTTGTGTCATTGCCTGTCCCGGCAAACCTGTTTCGAATATAGCTCTTACAACGCCCCTCTTTCCGTGAGGTGCGGATATTTTGCCCTTGATTATTTTACCCGCAGGAGACTTCCAGCTAACTTCTTTTCCAACAAATTTCTCAGCCTCTTCTCGCTTAGAAACTCCGTCTATTTCTATTAAATAGTGCCTTTCGTGTATTGTTTGCTTTCCTCTTCTGAACTGAATTAGTTTAGCATTAACCATTGTAATAATCTATTGAGAAATCGGTTTAAAAGCCTTTTGTCTCACAAAAGATTTTAGTGACAGAAGCTTTGATTCTGACTCTAAAAAGCTTATTAATTCTTTTTTAAAGAAAAAATTGTTTAATCTTAAACCAAAAGTTTTATAAATATGTATTAATATGGTATTAATACAGAGTTAATATGGTAAAGGCTATCGTTGACATAAGTGAAAGTGCAAATAGGGTATTAAATATAATTAAAGCAAAAGAAAATTTAACGAATAAAAGCGATGCGATTAATTTAATTGTCTCCATATACGGAAAAGAAATGTTAGAGCCCGAATTAAGATCCGATTTTATAAGAGAACTGCTTGAAGCGCAAAAAGAAAAAACCGTCAAAATAAAAAATTTCTCTGAACATTACCAGAGGGATTAATATGTACAATCTTGAGGTGAGAGAGATAGTTGATAGAATTTTTTCAAAATTGGCTAAAAGAGACAAAGTCTCCTTTGAATATATTAATAAAAAAATTATAGAAATAAGAGAAAATCCCCACCATTTTAAACCCCTCAAAAGCCCTATGCAGAACTATCGAAGAGTCCATATCGGAAGTTATGTTTTAATTTACTCAATAGAAGAAAAAGCAAAAACAGTAATTATTGAACGGTATAAACATCACGATGAAGTTTATCTTCCTTAGATTATCCCTCAAGAACGAAAATCTGCCTTCCAGTAATCTGCCCCTCTCTGAAATCTGCGATAGGAAACTCTCTCACAAGCCTCAATTTTGTTCTTCCAAGAATATTCTCTATATTACATCCAACCCTTCTTTTACGTTTATCAAATGTTTTTAGGAAGGGCGCAGTAAAAACAATTCTCCCAGAAATATATTCTTTTAAATTATTAAGAACACTAACCATTAACATCTCAAACTCTTTCATTCTCGCTTCGGCTCTTTCAAAAGAATAAGTTTTACGTATGATTATCTTCTCGTCTTTATCTTCGGTTACTCTTAATTTTTCTCCCAAATCTGGCTCACTTGCCATTGCATCAACCCCGGGAATTTTAAGTTTCCTTGAATCTTCTCTAATAACAAAATAATTCTTCTTATCAAATTTTTTCCATTCAAGATTTCTCTTAGCTCCTTCAATGGCTTCCCTATCGATATCCACACCAACAACCTTTATTCCTTGCAATAAAGCCTCCTGAAGCACAGCGCCTATCCCACAAAAAGGGTCAACCAACTTCCCACCATCTCTCACCTCAGAGAGATTAACCATTATTTTAGCAAGTCTTGGAGAAATAGAAAGTTTCCCTCTTCTGACTGGTTTGTCCATATCTCTTCTTTCCATTTCTTCGTAATCAGACATCCCTATAACCTTGCCAAAATAATTCTTACCTTCTTCTCCCAAAATAATATACTGTTCACTAACTAATTTAGAAGAAATAAACGGAACTCTTTCCCCTCCCTGCAATTCCATGCTTCCACTTAACTGTTTCTGGGTTGCTTTTAGCTTCTCAATTTTAAATCTCTTTTTAAGATAAAGATAAATCTCCCCATAATCATCAGAAAATTCCCATATAACATAATTGAATTTATTTTCGGTTCCTTCATAGAGGCTTTTGGTTTCAAGGCACTTAACAATATCCTCATCTTTTCCAGAACACAAAACCTCTCCAATTGCAACAGTTCCCCCAAGAGAATCAATTGCCTTTTCTGGAAGAAGCTCGTTAACTTCAATAAGCAAGGCATTCTCCTTCCTGAAATTTCTTATTGCCTTAATCTTTTTTCTTCTAAGAAAGCAGAATATTTCCTCGATAGACAGTTCGGGGTTTCTACCCAAAATAAAAATATATTCCATAATTAAAAAAGAAAAAGTGAGTTTTTATAGTTAATCTCTCGCTAATCGAACTAATCTGCCCTCTTTTTTTATTACCCTCCCCTTGCCACCAGAAGTAACTCTCATTTTAACTTCCAAGTCACTTGAAACAAAATAATATTCCTTGTTTGGTCTCCTTGAAGCTGCCCAACACCTCCATTCCGGGTGCCCAATCATTACAACAAACCCGTTATAAATTTCCGTACCCACCTGCAGGATAACGTCCTTATATCTTAATTTTTTCAAATCCACCATAAAATTAGATAAAAAAGTCCTTTAAAAGAATTATCTCACTAGATTATAAGTTCAAATTCCCCAAGTTCCTTCTTAAGAAGTTCAAAGACTTTGGGTTTGATGTCAACAGTTTTCTTTCCTTTTTGCTGCTCAATACAATTAGTAACCTCTTCCATGTTTGTCTCGGTTATCTTTTCTCCAAGCTTCTTAACAACCTCTCCTTCAAATAAGAAAGTTGTTCCATTACAATGAAGAATCTCAGCAACCTTATTCTCTCCTTTTTTCTTATACTTAACCCTCATTCTTCCCTTGTCCATCGAAGAAATTTCACATCTTTGGGAATATTCAAGTAAATCGTTAACAAGGGAAGCCGAATCTCTTCTTGCCTTGTCAATTTTATGCAAATTAGATTTACCCTTCTTAACTTCCACTTTTGCAGCAACAATCTCATTTAAAATTTTAAGATGTTGTGGAGTTAACTTTCCTTTTTTAACAAGTTTTTCTTCAAACTCAGAAATAAGGGCTGCCTGAGATTTATTCCCAAAGATTGTTTTAAGCAAATTGAAAACGTCATTGTATATCTGCTCTGCGGTTTTCTCTTGAGCTTTTTTATCAATTTGTTTTCTCAATTCTTTTAGTCTCTTCAGATAGTCTTCCGTGTCTTTCAAAAACTTATCAACTTGTGCCCCGGTCGCATCTTTAACTTTCTCATGTTCGTAATCTTTATAGAATTTAACAACCCCCTCAATAATCTTTGCGTATTTCTCTTCCAACATCTTTTCTTTCTTTACAAAAACATTTCTTACTTCCTGTGCAAGATATTTTGGTTCGGGGGTAGGAAGCCCATGTAACATAAATAATGCTTGGGTTGGTTGCGTAACTCCCCAATAAATATCATGAATAACAATATCCAAAAGCATTCTCTTTGCTCTCGCAACTGTCTGGTCTCCAGAAGACATAAACATATCAATTGCTTCAGGAGAGGGTTTTAATTTACCCATTCTAAGTAGAGCTTTCCAGGGCATGAAAGTTCCTCTGTCATGTATTGGAACTCCATCCCGAATAAAAGTAAACATAACCGGATGAGCATCTTTAACACTCTCCCAAAAATCAGTAAGCAAATACGGCTGAACATTCAAAATATTTTTCTTTGCTCCTGCCAAAGCCGTTGCTTCGCTTATATACTGAAAAATAATATTTCTCAGTCTTTCTTTCAATTCCAACCGAGGCATCCTTTTAACATCGGTATCGTTAATAATTATAAAGACATCAACATCCGAGAACTTTGTCGTATCTCCTCTCACAAGACTTCCAGCAAGGACATAACTAACAACATACTTCTCAAATTTCTGCAATACTAGAGATTTATGAATTTCCGCAACTCTTATTCCCTCTAACAATCCGGTATCGTACAATGGAAAAGAAAGTGCAATCGCAGAAAACAAATCGAATTTGCTGTCAAAACAAATTTCCCAAACATCAACCGGAGACTTAATCTGCAACCATACTTTCTGTTTTAACCTCTCAAGTTCCTTAATAAGAATCGGTTTAATCTTTGGAATTTCCTTGAAATGTTCTTCCGGAATTACCATATAAAGTTGAATTAATTTTTCTGTCTCTTTAGGAACTTCCTCTTCTTCAACAAATTTTGGAATAGCTTGGGGAGGAAGAATACTCAAAGCCACAGTAAAAGGATATTTTTTCAGAACAAAAGCCTTGAATTTCTCTAATTCTTTTCTTGTTTTATCCATTTCTTTCTGCATTTCAGACGTATTCTCTGGCATAATTGGCTTTTTAGTAGAATATTTCTCAATCTTCATTCCCGGAATCTCGGAATTATCTTTTTCCTCAACCATGCCTAAAAAATGAGTATGTTATTTATAAAGTTTGTTAAAAGATTAAGAGCTCGAAAAACTCTTACTTAATCCCTCTGTCCAGAATCCAGGGAGGGAATTTGATATAAATCCAACGTAAGAGTCGGAATAAATATGGGTCAATCCCACCTCTTCCTGATATTTTTTGAAATCCTTAATTACTTTAAGATAAATCTCCTTTATCACCTTTCTCTCAAAATCCAGCTGAAGGAGCGAAGATCTCTTTAACAATAAGTAATCCGCTTGTCTGAGGGTATTAACCTCTATATTTGCTGAGTTTTGGGTAATAAATAATATTGAGATATTTTTATGCCTCGAGATAAATAATAAGGAAGAAAGGAGCTTATTTGCCGAACTCATAGAACTTCTAGAAGAGAATTTAATTCCCGATTCATCAACAATAAGGAAGGAATTATTTTTTACTTCTTCGATTTCATTTACTGGCTGAATATACCTTGGAAGTTTATTTCTATTAAAACCCATAGCATAAATATTATTTTTAGAAAATGCTACAAGATTCTCAGCAATTCTCATGCCTAACGCAGACTTTCCAGTCCCCCTTGCACCGATAATAATTCCAATTTTACCCTTCTTTTTCAAGAAATTCTCGAATTCGGGAAGATCCCCCGAAATTTTTTTAATCTCTCTAAATGGCTGGTATACTGGACTTTGTTTTAACTTGTGCCTTTCAATTTTTTCTTTTTTCTTTACCGCAAGATACTCCTTGACTGGTTCAAGAAGAAAATCAATTATTCCCATATAATAAAAAAGGGGGAAGAGATTAAATATTTTTGGGAAAACCCCAATAATCAAAACCCTTTTAAACAATCTCTTCCCATAATTCTTAGCGCTTACTGGTCCAGTAGGCTAATGGTAGACCCTCTCGTTTACACCGAGATGGCGAAGGTTCGATTCCTTCCTGGACCATACGGAGTATGGGACTCAATTCAACCTGGACCATTTACGAAATATCTCCTCCTCCAACAAGAATTTTGTTAGACTTGATTGCAAGACAAACAGATTCCAAAAATGATGAACTTTACAGAGCAATGCGAGCATACAATCCTTCAACAGCACAAATAACTAGCTCCCCGGTAGAGGCATTGGGAGAAGTTAACAAAGAAGATGTCCCACAGAGAGTAAGAAATTTATTTGAAGTAGGCTTGCTTAAAGCAGCGCAATTAAGCGCAAAAAAATTAATTGAAAGGTAAAATACAAGCATATTTATATCTAAATTTCTTGTTTAAAAAAAAGAGGAAAGATGGACAAATTTATAAAAACGAATGTAGTTTTGTTTGTATTACTCTCAATTCTGTCAATTGTCTTTCTATTATTTAAAAACACCGAAAAAAGCGTAACCTTTGCAATAATTATCCTTATTTCAAATCTAAGTTTGATGTTATTGTTTATCCTAGTATTTAACAATTTAATTAAAGTACCTAAAAAATTCTTTTTTAATTTTATTTTCTGGATGGTAATTTCCACCTTTGTCTATTGGTATGTATTTAGCACACTATTATATTACATTTATGAATCATTTATCTCTTTAAACGGACTTTTTTATTTTATAGTAACGAGAAGTACTATAGAAAAAATCTTGCTTGTTATTGGTTTGGTGTTTGCAATTCTATTCTCCAGCCTATCTTTGGCTTACCTTACAAAAGACAAAGTAGACAAAATCATTGAGAAAGAGATAAAAGAAAAAATAAAACAACTATCAAAAATTAGTGTAAAAAGCAAAAGTAGAAATCGTTGGTTCTGGATTAGCCTTGCTCTTTGTATAATTATAATTATTGGGACTATTTTTATTATTCCAGATAAATATTCTCATGAAATAAATCCCTTCGTAGACTTTCTAAATTCCTTTCATTTCGGGTTTGGAAAAAATTACACCTATAACAATCAATCCCCCCCAGTTATGCCCCAATCGGATAAACTATTTAATGTGACTCTCTCCAAAGATACCCCCGTGATTATAATCATGTTGGAATCGGTCCCAAGAGATAAAGTAACTTATTATGGTTATGAAAGAAATATTACTCCAAACATTGATGAATTCGCAATGGATTCTGTGGTGTTTAATAATTCTTTTTCAATCGCATCCCATTCGGATTACGCCCAACCTTCCTTTTTGTCCGCGAGATATACTCTAATCGGGAAATATCGTAATTTCTTTAGTTCGGATTACAACAGAAGTTTCCCGTGGGATTCCTTAAAAAAAGAAAACTACAGTACCGCATACATTTCTTCTCAAAACGATGAGTGGGCAAATATCATTGATTATTTCAATTTCGAAAATTTGGATTTATACACCCATTCGATTACAGATGAAATCTATGATTATGGGGGAGGAAATGCAAAAAAAGATTATGATGAAATAACCATTAACAAAACAATAAACTGGTTGAATAACGTTTCGGGTCCCTTCTTTTTATATGTTAATCTCCAGGCAACACACTATCCATATACTTACCCCGAAAACAACTCCTTCTTCCAACCAGATAACGTTAGTGGGAGCACAACATATTTTAAAATTCCCGAAGAAGAGTATAACAATTCAGTTAATAGGTACGATAACTCTCTTCTTTATGTAGACAAACAAGTAGGAGTCTTATTGGAATATCTTAAAAAGACGGGCCTTTATAACAAATCAATTATAGTTCTTACAGCAGACCATGGAGAAACCCTTGAATACACCCATGACTACATAAGACACGGATTCGGAGTTTATAGAGAAGAAATTTTGGTTCCGATGTTTATTAAAATCCCTGGGCAGGAACACCCAACAATAAATAAAAATGTTCGACATATAGATGTAATTCCCACTATTCTAGACGTCCTAAATTTAGAAATTCCAAAATCTATGCAAGGAGAACCAATGGGTGGTGAAAAAGATATCTTCATGTTCACCCAAAATCAAAAATTTAAGATTGGGATGATAAAGGATAATATAAAAATGATTCTCGATATGGATAAATATACTATTGAAACCTACAACCTTACATCAGATCCCTATGAAACAATTAATCTTCAAGACGAAGAAAATTTAGAGTTTAAGGAATATCGTGATAGACTTTTAGACTGGTATAACTGCCAAAAACTATATTATTCGGAAGAAGAATGGAAAAACGGAATAGAAATTGAGTGCGACTAAATTAATCGGTGAAAGTATTTGTGTATTCAAAAAGCATGGGATTTCCGCTTTGTTTATATAATATTTTTATTTCCTTACCAAATACTTCAGAACACCTAATTTCTATTGTTCTCTTATCATTAGAATCTACGGGAATAATCTTATCAAACACCTCGCAACCGCTAATCTCAACACGCTCAATGTAATATGTTACCTCTTCGTTATTTGCTATCTCAATAAAAACGTTAGAATTATCTCCCTCCGTTGCCCTAACATCTATTTTATGTAAATCCGTTTTAAATACGAAGATTGCCTTACCCGTTAAGTCTGCCTTGGGCGTAAATAAAAAGTAAGAAAGCAAGATAAGAAGTGCTATTAAAACTAAAACTAAAACTCCCCATAACCACTTAATCGCTCTAGTATTTTTAGCCATAATTTTTTAAGAAGTGTGGAATATATAAAACTATCCTCAATTATAAAGAATTTCCATAATTTTATAAATCTCGTATTTTTATTCAGATTAATGCGCTAGTAGTTAAATGGTAGAATTCGTCCTTGCCAAGGACGTGATTCGGGTTCGATTCCCGACTGGCGCACTCATATTTAAGATGAAAAAGTGCCCAGTCTGCAACAGCTCAAAAATAACTAAGAATGAAAAAGGCGAAATCGAATGCAAAAGATGCGGTTATACACATTCTGAAAAGAAAGATACGAAGATAACTAATTCCTAATTTCCCTTAAGTTCCCTAATTTTTCTCTCAATATCTCCATAGGTTGGACAAACTTCTCTATCCATTAAAGAAGTCCCTACAAGGATTGCACTCGCCCCCGCATCCTGCACTCTACGAACATCGTCATATGTAAAAATACCGCTTTCCGCTACAATTGGTTTTCCAAGAGGAACATATTTAGCAAGGTTAACAAAACTATCTAAACTGACTGAAAAATCATGAAGATTTCTGGAGTTGATACCAATAATTTTTGCTCCCGCAACAAGAGACTTTTCTAATTCTCCGGGGGTATGTGATTCAACAAGGCAATCCATTTTAAGCATCTTCGCGAGAGTGATTGAATCATGAAGCTGTAACTCATCAAGCAAAGAAGCAATTAAAAGAATCGCATTTGCACCAAAAGCCCTTGCCTCGTATATCTGATATGGATCAACAATAAAATCTTTTCTCAGAAGAGGCAGATGTACTATCTCTCTCGCCTGACTTAAATCATCCAGATACCCATCAAAACCCCTATCCGTAAGGATAGAAATCGCTGAAGCTCCAGCCTCCTCATATGTTCTAACAATATCCGCCATCATTGCACCCGGCCTAAAAACCCCTTTTCCGGCTCTCTCCCGTGAAGGAGAGGTTCTCTTATGCTCCGCGATAATATTAATTTCCCCGCGCTTAGAAATAGCTCCATAAAAATTTCTTGTAGGCGGGCTTCTCTCAGCCAAAGCAATAATCCTATCATGATGTCTTCTATTTGAAACCGCAAGTTTAACCTCTTCTCGCTTCCTTCCAGCAATTTTCAATAAAACACTAGGAACTTCTGCAGACATAAAACCAAAATAAAAAAAGAATTTATAAATATTTATATTCCAGCAACATCACGATTTCTTTCACCATATCTGGATTTATTTTTAGGTTTTCTCAAACACGTTCTGACTGCCTCCCGTGTTCTTCCAACATCTTGCGCAATAGCTCTCAAGTTTACATGCCCATGATAAATATAACTTGAATCACCAGATTGTGCAAGCTGAAAAACACGAGCAACTTCTTCCTCTTCCCACCTTCTCATACTTCTCGCTTGGAGCGAAGCTTTCGAAGCATCTGAAGCCCATTGTGTTCTTGTTTTTTCATCAAACTTTTGAACTATGTCTCGCATAGTCCTCTTACCATTCCAAGATTGGTAAAGTTCCCCTATTGAAGCCTGTTCCTCGGCTGGAAGTTCATTTTTAAGAACGAGCCGAACTGCTGCAATAGGTATTCCAATATCTCCATGATAATCCGGGAATACTTTTCCAACATACTCCTTAGCAAGACGCGAAATGGGCCAAACTTCTTCGCGAGAAGGAAGGGAATTCCTCTCAGACAAATCATAATTTAAAATAGTTCTGTACCTCTCAACAATTTCATCCCCATACCCCCTTGAAAATCTTTCTGTAAGGCCCGCTATAAATTTAAGTATTTTACTCCTTTTGTTCCCCTGTTTCCTTCCTTCCTTTCTGTCCATAACTAAAAATTTTTTAAAACCCTTATAAACTTTGCCTTTTCTTAAGATTTTTAAATGCACTTTGCGTATACCAATGAGAGGTGAAATATGTACATTCCCATACTTGGTGCTCTGGCTCTTGCCGGAGGAACAGTTTTCGAAAGATTCGTTCTTAAAAAGAAAAAAATTGGAATTCGACTCTATCAGACTGCATGTTTTTTGGCAATCGTTCTTGCTATGCTTCCGTTTATTTATTTTTTCTGGAGAGTTGATTCGGGGGCATTAACTCTTGGAAATATACTCATTCTGGGGCTTGTTATCCTGCTTTCGCTGATTGCAAACGCCTTTGTTTTTTATTCAATGAAGTGGGAAAAAATTTCCAATCTTGAACCAGCAAGAATAATGGAACCCATTTTTACAATACTCCTTGCAATAATCTTCAGCTATTTCATTGCTGGAGGACTTTATAGTAGAAATTCTCACATAGTCATTCCAGCTTTCATTGCCGCCTTCGCACTAATCTTTTCCCACATGAGGAAACATCATGTTCATTTCAATAAATATTTCCTCGCAGCAATTGTAGGAAGTTTCTTCTTCGCTGCTGAATTGGTTGTCTCTCAATTAATCCTTTCCAATTATTCTCCTCTTTCTTTCTATTTCATTCGTTCCGCTTCAATCTTTTTAGTTAGCCTGATTGTCTTCCGTCCGAACTTTGGAGCACTAAACAAAAAGATTGGATTGCAGATTTTCATAACCGGAGCAATTTGGGTTGTTTATCGTCTTGCAGTTTATTATGGTTATCAACATCTTGGAATTATCTCAACAACTTTAGTAATACTTCTCGGTCCGGTATTCATCTACTTCTTTGCATGGAAATTCTTAAAAGAAAAACTTAATTGGAAGAATATTGTAGCAGCAATTGTAATTGTTGGAGCGGTTTTATATGGAATCTTTGGATAAATTAGAATATAAATACTTAAAAAGATAATTTTGAATATTCTATTATGAACATTTCAGAACTTGCCCATAATATATTAAATGAAGATTTAAATATGCCAGTGAAATATGAGGATTTATCTACAAAAAGAAATGAAGTTACAAGAGGGAATGTAACAATCTATTTTGGTTGTCTGAATCAAGCAAGTCAATCTGAACATCAAGGAGGAAATAATTTCCCAGGAGAACATTACTGGGCAAGTGGCATAAAAGCAGGTGTTCCCTGGTACGCAACAGTAAGAAATCAGCAAGCGGCTTAAATAACTATTAATATTTTTCTAGAGAATTAATCTAACCCTTCCATTCCGCCAGCACCGGAATAGTTCATACCCCTACTCTTCCCCGAAGAAGCAATAACATCGTCTATTCTGAGAATCATCATAGCAACCTCAGATGCAGAGTTAATTGCTTGACTCTTAATCTTATACGGCTCAATAATTTTTGCTTCGAGAACATTCATAATTTTATTTTCGAAAAGATTTAATCCAACATATTTCTCTCCTGCATCATGTCGTGATTTCAACTCAGTTAAAACATCTATAGGGTCCATTCCAGCGTTCTCTGCGAGAGTTGTAGGGATAAACTCCAATGCTGAAGCAAACTCTTCAACAGCAAGCTGCTCTCTTCCACTTAGAGTTTGCCCAAACTGCCTCAATCTCCCAGATAATTCAATCTCTATCGCTCCTCCCCCCGGAACAACCAATCCAGACCTAAGAGTAGAGATAACATCCCCCAAACCATCTTTCATAGCCCTTTCTACCTCATCAATAACATGCTCCGTACCACCATGAATTAAAATTGTAAGTGCCTTAGGATTCTTGCATCCTTTTATATAAGTAAGAGTATCCTCACCATGTTTAACCTCTTCAACAATTTGTGCACTTCCCAATTCGGAAGAGTTTAATTCACTTAAGTTACTAACTATCTTTCCTCCAGTTGCCTTTGCGAGATTTTCCATATCACTTTTTGAAACTCTTCTACAAACATATATTTTTTCTTTAGAAAAAAGATACTGCGCGAAATCGTCCACGCCCTTCTGACAAAAAACAACATTAGCTCCAGATTCAAGAACTCTCTTAACCATTTTTTTAATTGTCTCTTCTTCCTGAAATAAAAATCCCTGAAGTTGCTCTGGAGAAGAAATTGAAATTTTAGTATCAATCTCGGGATTTTTCAACTCAAGAGGGAAATCAACAAGAGCAATTCTCGCGCCCTCAACACGAGAAGGCATATCCTCAGAAACTTTCTCTTTATCTAAAACAATTCCCTCAATTAACTCGGTATCCTGAATGCCATCCCCTTTTGACTTTTCTATTTTAATATCTTTAATATCAATTTTTCCATCATTCTGAACTTGTTTAACCGCTCTTACAATTATATCCGCAAATTTTTCCTTTGAACCCTCTGCTCCTTTTCCAGTCATTGCAGTCATTGCAATCTGTTTAAGAATTTCCTCATTATCAGAAGTTATTCTTAGAGAGATATCCTTCAAAATTTCCTGACACTTTTCCGCCGCAATTCTATAACCCTTGGTTATTACGGTTGGATGAATTTTCTTATCGAGAAGTTTCTCGGCATTTTCGAGGAGTTTCCCAGCAATCATAACCGCTGTTGTTGTCCCATCACCCACCTCCGATTCCTGTGTCCTTGCAATCTCAACCATCATCTTTGCAGCAGGATGTTCAATCTGCATCTCTTCCAAAATCGTAACTCCGTCGTTTGTAACGATTATCTCTCCCGTAGGAGAAACCAGCATCTTATCCATTCCCTTTGGCCCAAGAGTTGTCTTTACAATTTCAGAAACCATTTTCGCAGCCATAATATTATTTCTCTGAGCATCTTTCCCCATAAGACGCTGAATATCCTCCGGCATAAGGATTAGGGGTTTATCGTTGCTCATCTTCCTAACCTCCTTAATTGTTTGTCTAATTCTTTATAGTTATTATTAAATTTGTTGGGTTTGTGAGGTTCATAATTAATTTGTGGGCCATAATGAGAAGGCATAATTCTTATTCCCCCACTTTGCCCTCGAGTAAAAACAAACTCTTCTTTTGTAATATACTTAGCTGGTACCAAATACGGTGGCCCCTTCGCTACACCTCTTGTTGCTGTAACAACCTCCCTACAAGCCCTTACCTCTAAAACAGTTTTTTCTACCCCTTGAGAAACCAAAACATCTCCTCTTGTTAATTCCATAACTTTATCACTAGGTATATCTACTGGTTCATAAACTCGCCTATCAATTTGAACTATTTTTATTTTTCCTTTTGCTTTTGGTTTTTGTGGTTTTTTACTGCTCATTTAATCTCCTCTCCAATAATTTTCTCTCCCAAAAAGTGAGAGCCACCTCCGGAATCTGAACCAAATTAGCATCCTTACTACAATGTAGCAATTCAACAGAAGAACCGGTTTGCAAGTTAAAGAACCTAAAATGCCCCCCGCCTTCTCCGGGTTTAAAAACATACACTAAATTCTTACTGCCATTATCCAGATAGATTCCATCCCTCCCCCTATCAACTACCCCTGCAAAAGTCAGAGGAACTCCTGAAAGATCTCCTTCAGCATACTCTTCTAATCTGCTTCCCTCACCCATGCAATCTTTTCTCCCGTTGTGTGTGTTCTCTTCTCCTCTTTTCAAGAAGGGTTTTTTCGTCTTCAAATAATTCTTTTTCTGTAATTTTAACAAGACAGGAATCTTCAAAATTTAGTTGGGTTCCAACAGACCTTCCATCACGAATACTATAGAAACTAAACTTGTTTACATTCTTCCCCGGGGCAGAATCAAAAGAATAGGATTTCCCGTCTCTCAAATCAACATAAACTCCTGTTTGATTATCAGTTACAACCTGTTCAAATGTTAAAGTTAAAGTTTCTCTATCTGCTTCTTCCATATTAACCACTCTCAATTCCTACTTATAAAGATTATTATGGTTGAGGTAATATAAGCCCCAAACACGACAAAACTTATAAGTATTGCCTCTCTAAGAAGGAAATGAAGCGCATATTGGTTGCAGATATAATGACCCGAGAACCAATAACTGCAAATCCGGAGGATTCTCTTCTCAGTTGTGCAAAAAAGATGGTTAACAAAAACGTTGGAAGCCTCTTACTCACGACAAAAAAAAGACTTGTTGGTTTAATTACTCAGAGGGATATACTTTGGGCGATGATTAAAACCCCAACAGAATTAGGAAAGGTAAAGGCAATAGCGATTTCTGCCCATAAGCTAGCTACAATCAAACCCACCGCAACGATAGAAGAAGCCTTCCAAAAAATGAAGCATCTAAAATTTGAGAGACTTCCAGTAATCCAGGAAAAAGAGCTCATTGGGGTAATAACCGTAAAAGATATTCTAAATTTCAAACCCGAATTCTACCCCGAAATTGAGGAATATGCTCAAATAAGAGAAGAGGAAGAAAAACTAAAGAGAGTTAAGAGTAGCAAAATAAGAAAAATTATAAGTGAAGGTATTTGTGAGGAATGCGGAAACAGAGATTTTCTTTACAGAGTCAACGGGCAGTTAATATGCGAGTCATGTATGAGTTCTATGTAGCAGAGGAGATATTTTTTACAAATGTAGTTTTCTTTACCATTGTAGTTTTTCTTTTTCTACAAATGTAGTTTTCTTTACCATTGTAGTTTTTCTTTTTCTACAAATGTAGTTTTCTTTACCATTGTAGTTTTTCTTTTTCTAAAAGAAAAACCCATTAGCGAAGAATATTTAAATCACACTTTTATATTAACTCTATAAAAGATGGCCGAAACAGACAAGATTTTTGAGAGCAAAGTAAAAAACGTTGGAATTGTAGATTTTCAAGAATTTTACAAATTTTGTTATGATTGGCTTGTAGACGAAACTTCATTAGCCCTTTCTGAAAATAAATACGTTGAAAAGATTATTCCTGGAGAAATGAAAAACATTGATATTGTTTGGAAAGGATTTAGAAAGATAACCGATTATTTCAAGTTTGATATAAGTGTTGATTTTAAGATTCTAAGACTTAAAAATATAGAAGTTCAAAAGAATGGGATAAAACAAAAAATGAATGAGGGAAGTGTAGAATTAAAGGTTAAAGGAACCCTTGTTAGAGACTATGATGGAAAGTTTGAAATCGGTTGGTTTGGAAAAATGTTCAGAGGAATCTACGAAAAATGGATTATACCCTCCAGAATTCTTCAATATGAAGAAAAGCTTGTTGGAGACTGTGATGAGTTCTTAACCCAAGTAAAAGCCTATTTAGAAATTGAAGGTAAAAAATAGGAAAAGAATCACCGAAATCCTTAAATACAAATTTTCTATAGAAATTATATGAAAAAAGCCCTAATCTTGCTTATAATTGCACTATTTTTACTTCCTTCTATCTTAGCAATAAATGTTACTATAACCAAAATAAGCGCGAATGAAACAATGATTCGTGGCTTAGGAAATCCGGCCACTTTCAAGCTAGAATTAAAGAATGATGGGGACACGGATACCTTTAGAATCTTTAACCTAATCGGATTCCAGATGTCTCCGGAGAGTGTTTCTCTCGCAAGCGGACAAACAAAACAAATCGGGATGACAATTTACCCAAGAACAGATTTTGATTACAAACAATACTTTACTTTCATCTATTTCATAAGGAGCATGGATGATTCCGAATCAGAACAAAAACTACTAATAAAAGTTGTTGATTTAGAAGACGCTTTCGAAATAGGAACGGATGAACTTGACCCAGAATCAGATTCTGTAAATGTATATATCCACAACAAAGAAAATTTCAATTTTGAAGATTTAACCGTTAAATTCACTTCCCGTTTCTTTGAGAGTGAAGAAGAAACTTTCTCTCTTGGAGCAAACAAAAGAAAAGATTTTACATTTAAATTAGATAAAGAAAAAGTTAAGGAACTATCTGCCGGATTTTATACTCTTAACACACAAGTCGCTTATGAAAATTTAAGTGCTGGAATAGACAGCAAAATATCCTTTAAGGAGAAAAACCTTTCAACTACAACCAACAAGAAATTCGGTTTTATAATTAATACCGAAGAAATAAAAATCTCTAATGATGGAAATACGATCCAAAGTGCGGATGGAACAATCAAAAAGAACATTATTTCTCGCCTCTTTACCACTCTCAGTCCAAGCCCGGATAGCGTTGACAGGAAAGGTTTTTCTGTTTATTACACCTGGGAAAGACAGCTCAATCCCGGAGAATCTCTAAACATAATCGTTAAAACCAATTGGATTCTTCCCATACTTATAATAGTACTTATTATAGTAATAATAGTTTTTGTTAAGATTTTTACGAGAAGAGATATTACCCTAAGAAAAAAAGTACATTTTATACACGCCAAAGGAGGAGAGTTCGCTCTTAAGGTCTCGGTTTATATTCAAGCAAACAAATACCTTGAAAGAATAAGTATAATTGACAGACTTCCTCCTCTAGTAAGAGTATACGAAAGATTCGGGGGAGAACAGCCAAAGAGAATCGACGAGAAGAATAGAAGAATAGATTGGAGCTTTGAAAAACTTGAGCAGGGTGAAGTAAGAATGATTAGTTATGTTATTTATTCTAAGGTTGGGATTATGGGTAAATTTGCATTACCTCCAGCAACAGCAATCTACGAAAAAGAAGGCGTGATAAAAGAAAGCACATCAAACAGGGCATTCTTCGTTTCCGAGCCGAGAAGCAATAAAGATCTTGAACGGGACGAATAGTAAAATAAGAACTTTTAAAAATCACTTAATTCTAGGATAATTATCCCCGCGTAGCTTAGCGGCTAAAGCGTCTGGCTGTAGATAATATTATCTAGGGTGGAGAGTCAATTGTGATACCTATGAAACTCGATAAGCCAAAGGTTTAAGCAGTACCCGGAAGATCCCAAGTTCAATTCTTGGCGCGGGGATAACTTTTTAAGGTTAAATCCCTTTTACGAAATATGAAAAAAATATTTATTGGTATACTAATTATTACTTCGGTGATTCTAATCGGTTTCATTGTATATAATAAAATTTGGAATAGCACAGAAATTGAAAGGTTAAATTTTCCAATAACTACCCCTAATTTTAATAAAGTGGGAGAATTGGGATTTTACGGGCAAAGCGAAGACACTAAATTTTTTGAAGAGGTAAGAGGTATTTCTTATCAATATAAGGAAGATTCAAGACCGGACCCGGAGAAAAGATGTTCTTATTCAGAAGAGGTAGTTGTAATACTTTACAAATGTAAAAACAGCCTATTTTTTGGAAATAAAAATTGTTTAGAAAGTGTAAGGGAAAAGGGGGAAGGAATTAATTCACAAAGGGTAAAAATTAGTGGAATGGATGTTTGGAAAAGTTACGACCCTCTTTGGAGTGATTGTTCAAGAACACAAGGGATAGAGAATAAGTATACTACATACATCTGGGCCAAAGGAAACATTATTTACCGTATAAATTTAGGGGAGAATACGGAAGAGTTAGTTAAAGAGATTATTTCTAAAAATTAAATAAAGAAGAAAGATTCTATGTGTACTTGGCAACTTTTTGTCTGTTCTTGGCGCGGGGATTTCTTTTTTAAAAACA
>Ga0268276_1001274_pt1 | contig 25517 bp, 14 predicted proteins | sample saktaG_4_FD_190145 | JGI IMG/M metagenome (GOLD analysis project Ga0268276, IMG submission 190145) | Saline water microbial communities from Sakinaw Lake, British Columbia, Canada - sak_2010_1_5_45m | ecosystem: Environmental > Aquatic > Non-marine Saline and Alkaline > Saline ... | reverse complement strand
ACGCCAGCCGTGCAAATCAACCACCGCGGTCCCTCCAAAAAGCGTGCCACAAAAATAGCCTGTGGCTCCGCCATCCTTCCTCTTTCTCTCGCTCAACCCTGCCGCACCCCTGTCGCTAACCGATTACAGGACAATAAGGCGTCCGGCCTGCTGCGACAATCTCCTGTTCCATCCGCTGGCGTCTCGCCTCCCTTTTCTTTGCCACTTTCTCATCTCGCACACCTTCGGATGTTTCGATTTCACGTTCGAGCATGAGGATGAGATTCCTGCGGAGCAGTGAACCAGCGTCATGAAGCAAATGGCACCGGCGCAAGATGGAGTTCGTGATTAGGCTGAGAGTTCATAAATAGCTGCGTCACTGGGTTCTGAAAAGCGTACTATTTGCCTGTCCCCGTTTTCCCGGAAGCGCCTATGAAATACTGTTTTGACCTGTTTCACAACTCACCGATTCTTTAGGAGCACAAACAAGTGCCTAGCCTTCGGATCTGTCGAATCGGAGACGATGTCTGACCATAGAACAGTGAACGCCGTCTTCGCGATCATTTCCATATACTGCCCATATACTGCCCGGCATCAACAAGGCGCCGAGCAACAGGCAACCCGTTGCCGCAACCTGCATCCAAGACCCTCGATTCAGGCTCAAGTCGTTCCAGCACCTGAGAGAGTACTATCTGATCCGGAGTCTCAGCCGGGCGAGAAACATGCGGTGCCTGGGCGGCAAACTCGTCATAGGCACATTTAACCAACGTTCTTGGATCATCCATCACGATTTTCCTTATCAGATCGCGATGAGGGTCAGCGGCGGCGCGGCTTCGCGCCGCAAGCTGCGACCGGATCCTGTTGTTCCCGAAAACGCCATCACCGTGCAGGGCCTTTTTGGAGCGGTCGCCCCGGTCACACCCGACGCCGCGACGCTGTTGCAGCGACAGCGGCTCTTCGGCTATACCCGCGAAGATCTCGACGTGCTGCTGGAGCCCATGGCCGCCAGGGGGCATGAAGCGGTCGGATCGATGGGTCATGACGTACCGCTGGCCGTCTTCTCCGAGAAACCCCAGATCCTCTACAATTACTTCAAGCAATTGTTCGCGCAGGTCACCAATCCGCCGATCGATCCAATCCGCGAGCAATTGGTGATGTCGCTGATGACCTTCATCGGCAATCCACCGAACATCCTCAGCGAAGTGCCGGGGCATGCGCGGTTGGTGAAATTGCAGCATCCGGTGCTGTCGAACGAAGACCTGCACCGGATCCGCAATCTGAACATCGGTGATTTCCGTGCCCACACGCTGCAGACCGGTTTCCCCGCCGAAGGGAACGGCACGGCCCTCCAGGCCGCGCTGCAGCAACTTGCCCAGCGGGCCGAATCGGCGGTCTATCAGGGGGACAACATCGTGGTGCTGAGTGACCGCGACCTGCCCGCCGACCAGACCCCGATTCCCGCGCTGCTGGCCGTCGCGGCGGTGCACCGTCATCTGATCACCCAGGGATTGCGCACCCGTGTGGGATTGCTGGTCGAATCGGGAGAACCCCGCGAGGTGATGCATCTCGCGTTGTTGCTCGGTTACGGCGCCACCGCCGTAAACCCGTATCTGGCCTTCGAGACCGTCGCCCAGATGGCCATCGAAGACCGGCTCACCGCGAAGATCACGCCGTCCAAGGCGATCGAGAATTATATCGCCGCTCTGTGCGAAGGGCTGCGCAAGATCATGTCCAAAATGGGAATCTCAACCTTGCGCGGATACCGCAGCGCGCAAGTGTTCGAGGCGGTCGGGATCAACCGGACCGTGACCGAAGCCTATTTCAGCGGCACCGCCTCACGCGTCGGCGGGATCGGCCTTGATGGAATCGCCGCCGAATCCAACGCGCGCTGGCACGCCGCCTTCGAGCCGCGCCAGGATCTGATGCCGATCCTTCCCAGCGGCGGATTCTACAAATTGCGCAAGGACGGCGAGCGTCACCTGTGGACAACCGAAACGATCTCCGCGCTGCAACAGGCCGTGCGCAACACGGATTACGCCCGCTACCGGGACTATGCCGAACTGATCAACAATCAGACGCTCAAACAGTCCACGCTCCGCGGCATGTTCGCTTTCCGGAATACCGATCCGGTGCCCGTGACAGAGGTTGAACCGATCGAATCCATCATGCGGCGGTTTGTGACAGGCGCCATGTCATTCGGCTCGATCAGCCGCGAGGCCCACGAGACGATCGCCATCGCAATGAACCGGATTGGCGGCAAGAGCAACAGCGGCGAGGGCGGCGAAGATCCCGAACGCTACAAGCCGCTCCCAAACGGCGACACCCGCTGCAGCGCAATCAAGCAGGTCGCCAGCGGACGCTTCGGCGTAACAACCGAGTATCTGGTCAATGCCCGCGAACTGCAAATCAAGATCGCGCAGGGCGCCAAACCGGGCGAAGGCGGACAACTTCCGGGCCACAAGGTCAACGCCGAAATTGCCAAGGTGCGCCATGCCACGCCGGGCGTGACCCTCATCTCCCCGCCGCCGCATCACGATATCTACTCGATCGAAGACATCAAGCAATTGATCTACGATCTGCGCAACGTCAACCCCGCCGCCGAGATCTCGGTCAAGCTGGTCTCCGAGTTGGGCGTCGGCACGGTCGCTGCGGGTGTGGCCAAAGCCGAGGCTGACCGGGTGCTCATCAGCGGCTATGACGGCGGCACCGGCGCCTCGCCGCTGACCTCCATCAAGCACGCCGGCGCACCGTGGGAGATCGGACTCGCCGAAACGCAGCAGACGCTGCTGCTCAACCGCCTGCGCGACAAGGTGCGGGTGCAGGTGGACGGCCAGCTCAAGACCGGACGCGACATCATCATCGGCGCCCTGCTCGGAGCCGAGGAATTCGGCTTTGCCACGGGCGCGCTCATCTGCATGGGCTGCGTCATGATGCGGAAATGCCACCAGAACACCTGCCCCGTGGGCGTGGCCACCCAGGATCCGCGCCTGCGCGCGTGCTTCCAGGGAAAGCCCGAACACCTGGTCAACTACTGCCGCTTCCTGGCACAGGATGTTCGTGAACGCCTTGCGGCGCTCGGCCTGCGTTCGCTCGACGAGGCGGTTGGCCGGACCGACTTGCTAGAGACCGACGCCGCGGTCACCTTCTGGAAGACGCGCGGGCTTGATTTCTCCAACGTGTTCTACCGCCCGCAGACCCAGACCCCCAGCCGTTGCGTCAACCCCCGCCACACCGATCTGAGCGACTCCCTTGACGCCACACTGCTGGCAACACTCGGTCCGGCGATCGACGCCGGCAAGAAGATCGCGATCGAATCCCCCATCCGCAATGTCAACCGGACCGTCGGCACGCAAGTCGCGGGTCGCATCGCCCGGAAATACGGCCACGCCGGACTTCCGGACGACACGATCGTCATGCGCTTCACCGGCACTGCGGGCCAGAGTTTCGGCGCCTGGGCCGTGCGCGGACAGACGCTGATCCTCGACGGCGAAGCCAACGACTTCGTCGGCAAAGGCCTCTCCGGCGGGCGCATCGTGGTGCGGCCACCTGCGGGAGCCGGTTATGCCAGCGCATCCAATACGATTGCCGGGAACGTCCTGCTGTACGGCGCCACCTGCGGCGAAGCGTACTTCGCAGGACGCGCGGGCGAGCGTTTTGCCATCCGCAACAGCGGCGCCCACGCGGTTGTGGAGGGCGTGGGCGACCATGGGTGCGAGTACATGACCGGTGGCCGTGTGGTCGTGCTGGGACGCACGGGACTCAATTTCGCGGCCGGCATGAGCGGCGGACTGGCTTACGTCTACGACGAAGACGGCCTCTTTGACACCCGCTGCAATCTGGATATGGTGGATTTGGAGCAGATCGTTTCGGATGCCGACAACGCTGAACTGCGGGGGCTGGTCGAAAAACACGCCATCGCAACCGGCAGCGCGCGGGCGGCGAGAATGCTCGACGCGTGGAACGAAACCGTCCCCCGGTTCGTCAAGGTCTTCCCCATGGAATACCGCAAGGTGCTGGGACAGATGATGCGTGAAGACGAACAGACCGCGCGCCAGGAGGTGGAGCGTGACTAATAATCCCACGGGATTTCTCGATATCCCCCGCAAGGCGGCCGCGTATCGCGATCGCGATGAGCGGCTGCACGACTGGCAGGAGGTCGAGCGCCCGCTTCTCGAAGACGACGTGCGGCGCCAGACCGGACGCTGCATGGACTGCGGCACGCCTTTCTGTCATGGGCACGGCTGTCCGCTGGCCAACCAGATACCCGAGATGCACGCCCTGGTACAGCAGGGCCGCTGGCGCGAGGCGCTCACCCTGCAGCTCAGCACAAGCAATTTTCCCGAATTCACGGGCCGGGTCTGCCCGGCACCGTGTGAAGGCGCCTGCGTGCTCGGCTTGATTCGCGATCCGGTGACCATCCGCAACATCGAACTGGCGGTGATTGAGAAGGGGTTTTCCGAGGGATGGATAACGCCCCGCCCCCCGGCCGCGCGGCTCGACACCCGGGTGGCCGTGATCGGCTCGGGGCCCGCTGGCCTGGCGGCCGCCGATTCGCTCAACCGGATGGGGCACTTCGTGACGGTCTACGAGAACGCCCCCCGGCCGGGAGGGATCCTCCGCTACGGCATTCCGGAGTTCAAGCTGTCGAAGGCAATCGTGGACCGGCGCGCGCATCTCATGCAGCAGGAAGGGGTGGTCTTTGAGTGCGGCGTGTTTGTCGGCGATGACCTTTCGGTCAAGTTCCTCCAAAGCCGTTATGACGTCGTCGTGCTGACCGGGGGTTCGCGCAGCCCCCGCGACCTGAATGTGCCCGGACGCGAATTAAACGGCTTCCACTTCGCGATGGACTACCTCCGCGGACAGAACATGCGGATTGACGGTGATCCGGTGCCTCCCCCGTACGACATCTCGGCGGCGGGTAAACGGGTGGTGGTGATCGGCGGCGGCGACACCGGTTCGGACTGCCTGGGAACAGCCCTGCGGCAAGGCGCGAAGTCCGTGCTCCAGATCGAGATCCTTCCGGAACCGCCCGCCACCCGCACCCCCTCCAACCCATGGCCTACCTGGCCGCTGATCCGGCGCGATTCGAGCAGCCACCACGAGGGCGGGACCCGGCGCTGGAGTGTCACCACACTGCTCGCTTTCGGCCATGATAACCGGGTGACCGGCCTCCATTGCGCCGAGGTTGAATGGGGCCCCGGTGACGACGGTCGGCCGCAGATGCGAATCAAGCCGAACCACGTGTTTGATGTGGAGGCCGATCTGGTGCTGCTGGCCATGGGCTTTACCGGTCCGAGCAAAAACAAGCTACTCAATGAACTGGGCGTGTCGTTCGACATCCGCGGAAACGTGGTCAAGAACGCAGATCACATGACGACTGTCCCGGGCATTTTTGCCGCAGGCGATCTCGCCCGCGGGGCCTCGCTCGTGGTGCGCGCGATCCACGACGGCCGCGAAACCGCCGAGAGCGTCCACCGTTGGATTGAAAATCAGACGGACAGACCGTCGCACTGAACCCCTGGCCGCTGGCCGGAAACGACCCACTGTATTGCCGGAACACAGAACACTGTCACGGGCTTGACGTCTTGAAGCCTCACACTCTACAGGAGCCATCATGAGCCAGGAAGCGAAGGAAGCGTGCGGATTGTTCGGCTGCTTCAATGTGCCGAACGCATCACGCGTGATCTATGCGGGCCTGTTCGCCCAACAGCACCGGGGACAGGAAGGCGCCGGCATCGTGAGCAGCGATGCCGGCAAACTTCGCAGCCATCGGGGGCTGGGTCTCGTTGAAGATGTCTTCAGCGTGGCGATGCTCGATTTTCTCAAGGGCCGAATGGGGATCGGGCATGTGCGGTATTCGACGACCGGCGCGTCGCGGCCGCAGAATGTGCAGCCGCTGGTCGCGGAGTGCGCCGACGGCGCCTGGGCGATCGCGCATAATGGCAATCTGTCCAACACCCAGGATTTGCGACGCAAATACCAACAGTCGGGATCCATCTTTCAAACGACGACTGACAGCGAGGTGTTGCTCCACCTGCTCGCCGACCCGCACTTCCGTGATCGCACCCGCCGCGTCGGTCGCGCCCTGGCCGAACTGCAGGGCGCATTCGCCTTTCTGCTGATGACGCACGATTGTGTGATCGCCGCCCGCGACCCGAATGGCTTCAAGCCGCTGGTGATGGGCGAGAAGGATGGCGGCACCTACTTCGCCAGCGAGTCGTGCGCGCTGAGCCAGGTCGGGGCGACACTGGTGCGCGAGGTCGAACCCGGTGAGTTGGTGATCGTCAGCGCGCTCGGTGTGCAGAATTACCGCTTTTCCGAACTGCCGCCCAGACGCGCGCAGTGCATCTTCGAAATGGTCTATTTCGCGCGGCCGGACAGTACGGTCTTCGGGTACAATGTCCACCAGACCCGCGTCGCCTACGGCATGCGCCTGGCGCAGGAACACCCCGTCGACGCCGACGTGGTGATCCCGATCCCCGACAGCGGCATGTCGGCCGCGATCGGCTATGCGCGGGCCAGCGGCATCAGCTTCGATCTCGGCTACATCCGAAATCACTACGTGGGGCGGACGTTCATCATGCCGGAGGCCGGTCAGCGCGTGACGGGCGTGGATCTCAAGCTGTCGGTGCTGCCGGCGGTGGTGAAGGGAAAACGCGTGGTGGTGGTGGACGACTCGATCGTGCGCGGAACGACCGTGAAGCGGCGGGTCGATCAGTTGCGGGCCGCGGGCGCAGTCGAGATCCACGTGCGCATTTCATGTCCGCCGACACGCCACCCCTGTTTTTTCGGCATTGATTTCGCCACTGAGGGCGAACTGATCGCCTGTGGACGCGAAGTGCCGGACATCTGCACGTTCATCGGGGCGGATTCGCTCGGGTATCTGAGCGAAGACGGACTGCTCGCGCCGTTAGCCAGAGGGGATGCCTCTTTCTGCCGGGCCTGCTTCAACGGAAAGTACCCGCTCGATATCAGTCACATGCTCGGGAAGCTGCAATTGGAAGATAACCGGGTGGAGGAGCGATGAGCAAACATATCTTCGTGACAGGCGGGGTGGTGTCTTCCCTGGGCAAGGGTCTGACCGCGGCGGCGTTGGCGCTGCTGTTGATCAAGCGGGGCTACCGGGTGCGGATGCAGAAACTCGATCCCTATCTGAACGTCGATCCGGGGACCATGTCGCCGTACCAGCACGGCGAGGTCTACGTGACGGTTGACGGGGTTGAGACCGATCTCGATCTCGGGCATTACGAGCGGTTTACGGGCGAGGCGTGCCTTCGCGGCAGCAACTTCACGACCGGAAGCATCTACAGCGCCGTGATCCAGCGCGAGCGCCAGGGGGGCTATCTCGGCAAGACCGTGCAGGTGATCCCGCACATCACCGATGAGATCAAGACGGCGATCCAGTCGCTGGACGCGCCCGAAGTGGATATCGTCATCAGCGAGATCGGCGGCACGGTGGGCGACATCGAGAGTCTGCCGTTTCTGGAGGCGATCCGGCAGTTGCGCCAGGAGATCGGCAAGGACAACGGCGTATTTGTCCATGTGACGCTCGTTCCCTACATCCGCGCGGCGGAGGAGCTGAAAACCAAGCCGTCGCAGCAATCGGTCGGCTTGCTCCGCGCGATCGGCATCCTCCCCGACATTCTGGTGTGCCGCTGCGAACGTCCGCTGGGCGACGAGCACAAGCAAAAGCTGGCCCTGTTCTGCAACGTGGACCCGGCGGTGGTCATCGAGGAACAGGACGTGGCCCACTCCATCTACGAAGTGCCGGTCGAGTTGGCGCGCCAAAAGATGGATCTCCACGTTCTGGAGTTGCTCAAGCTGCAGACGGGCGCGCTCGATCTTTCGGACTGGAACGCGATGCTCAGACGGCTGATCCACCCGTCGGGCGGCGCGGTCAAGATCGCGGTCGTGGGCAAATACATCGCTTTGCGCGATGCCTACAAGAGCATCTACGAGGCGCTCACCCATGCCGGAATCGCCAACGACGTGCGGGTGACGGTGTCGCCGGTCGATGCCGACGAGGTCGTCGAGAAGGGCGCGGCGATCATGCTGGGCGGGATGGACGGGATCCTGGTCCCGGGCGGGTTCGGTCAGCGCGGGGTCGAGGGGAAGATCGCCACCGTGCGTTATGCACGCGAGCAACGGCTTCCGTTCCTCGGCATCTGCCTGGGCATGCAATGCGCAGTCATGGAGTTTGCCCGTCACGTCTGCGGTCTGGCGGGAGCCAACAGCACCGAGTTCGACCCCGCAACGGCCTACCCGGTGATTGACCTGATGGACGAACAGCGGGAGACCACGAACAAGGGAGGCACCATGCGGCTCGGCGCCAAGCCGTGCGTGCTGGCTGAGGGAAGCCGGGCATACGCCGCCTACGGCGCCGCCGAGGTGAGCGAACGTCACCGCCACCGTTACGAGTTCAACAATGCCTTTCGCGACGCGTTCGAACAGGCGGGGATGCGCCTGAGCGGTCTCTCGCCCGACCGTAGGCTGGTGGAACTGATCGAAATTCCCGAACATCCGTGGTTCGTGGCCTGCCAGTTCCACCCCGAATTCCAGTCCACCCCGCTGCGCGCCCATCCGCTCTTCCGCGAATTTGTGCGGGCGGCGGTCGGCGGGCGCGATGGCCGCTAGTCCTGAATCGCGGTATGCGGGGATTCCGATGGAAGGGTCGGTCAGCAGCGGGAGGAATTCCGCAGCCTTGAGTCGGCCGACGCGGGCGGCCATGTGCTCCGCGCCCGGCACCGTGAGAAACCGGCGGAACGCGTCGACTTCCTTTCCCTCCTCCAAGAGCCGGCGTCCCTCCGTGAACGCGTCATCGGCTCCCGCCGACAGCACGAGCAGCCATGCGGCCGTCAGGATCGGGGCAACACGCATGACACACGACGACGTCTGATTGTTGCACACGGCAAAAGGTCTCCTTCTGTTTCCGCGTTCCTCTCTCAGATGCTGCATCCTGACGGTTTGTCTACTCGGTTTGTATTGCGTCCTCAAGCGCGGCCTCCAGGTGCGCGGGCGTCATCAGCCTGACGCTTCCGTCGCAAAAAGCGACACTCCGCGTCGCGGCGTCCGGACCGGTCGCCGCATAGACCAGCACTGTTGCATTCGGCTGCTTCACCGAATCCAGCGAACGACCCGCCACGGCTGGATTCAGTCGGTAAAACTCGCCGCTCCGGGCGTCGCGCAAGATCGACTCCGTATCGCCGACATACGGCTTGAGATCCGTGAGCATCGCGGGCAGCTTCCCATAGTCCATCGCGTACATCTGACAGGCCATGGCGACCTGCCGGAGGCTGTTCATCGCCCGGGCCTGATTGGCCTGCGCGGAGGCCTTACTGCCCACATCGAACATGAGCCGAAGCACGCCGGCCGCAAGATTCCGACCGCCGCCCTCGACCCGAAGCGTCAGCCCGGCGGCGTCGACCGTCAGGCCGGCCGTAAGCCGTTCCAGGCCGGCTTGCGGGAAGCAGCGGGCCGCGTCAACCGCCGCACACGTCGTCGCGCCCGGCTGGGACGTCGCCAGGACTTTGCGAAGACTCTCGCCTCCCTCGACGAAGTGTTTGAGCAGGCGTTCAGCCGCCACCTGCGCGTCACCCCGGCACGGGGCCACCAGCACCACGTTTCCCTTGAGCGCGATCAGCGTTTCGTCCGTCCGCCACACCTGCACGCCCTGCTGTTCCTCAGGATCTGCGGGATCGCCGATCCGAGCCCTAAGGGTCTGGAGCGCCGCCCGCGTGCGAGCGGGGTCTTTGCCCTCGAAAAGCAACGCACCGCCACGCTTCAGATTCAGGCCTCTTGCGGGATCCGTGAGGATGACGGCGACGGCGACGAGATTGGAGACCAGGTCCGTCTGGACGTCCAGTCCCGTACTCCGGCTAAAATCGCGGATGAACTCCTCGCGCGCACCGGTGCGGCCGCGCTCGAAGATGGCGATGTGGCTGAATCCCGCCTCGGCCAGATCCCAGATCCCGGCCGCATCCCGGACGCTGACAATCCCTGCCAGCCCCGCGTCCGACGGGATCGCGTCGATGAGGTCCAGACGTGGGGGCTGCTGCAGCGCAACCGCCATCGGACTCCCCGGATCGATCTCCGCCCGGAGCACGACACGGTCCCGTTCCACGGACAGCGAAGCGCCGCGCCACGCCGGCAAGTCGACAAACGCACCGGCGGCCATGAACTCCGCCCGGTCGTGGTCTCCCATGGCGGGCAGGAAGCCGTTCACAACGGCGCCCACATCGGCACGGATCTGCAGCAACGGACGGCGAGCGGCCGCCGCAACGGGACGCGCCAGCGCCGACGCGTCGGCAGGCGCGCGCAATCTGAGCAGGAGCGTTTCGGCCGCCAACGCATCAGAGGCCAGCAGCAGCATCCCGTCCGCTTCGGCAAGCCACAGCGCTTCCCGTGGATCACGCCCAACGGCATAGAGCGTATGTCCCGCGTAGGTCAGGGACCGAGTAGTTTCGGCCGCATCCTCCGGATGAGATTCCAGCAGCTTGGGCAGAATGTCGGCAGCGCCCCCGCGATCAAACAAGGCGACGAAACGCGGCTGCCGGCGAGCGGCCATCCCCAGGGACCAGATTCCGACAACACGCACACGGGCGACGGCATCGCGAAGCGCCGCCGGTTCCACGCGTGTCCGCGCGCTCATCGCTTCAATGGCCTCGCCGTAGGCCGCCTCGGGCGTGCGACCGTCGAACAGAGCCTTGGCCAGTTCGGGGTCCTCCCGTATCAGCGCGCGCACCTGCGCGACGTCGAGCACGGCGTAGCCGACAGCTCCGGCCGGGGCCAGGATTTCCAGTTCGGGGGCTCGCCCCGTGTTCTGCGGTGCGTCCTTCACGCTGAGGAACAGCACGAGAAGAAGTTTGAATATCGAACCTATGCCTGCAGATTCCATCGTCGCATCCTCCTTTTGACGTGTGTCATGAGCACATTGTCTGTGAAAACCACACCCGTAGTGTCAGATTGATGTAAAATATATGTAATAAGCAAGGCGCGTCAGCGCCGATAGCCATACCGTCTTCTGCCCTATTGGCGGATGCCCGCTCGCCCCGAGTGTACCACACCTTGTATCCGGTTCTTGTTCATCGCCCGTGCTTTCGCGTTGGGCTTCCTCCCCACCCCGCCTTACGACGACGCCCTTGTCTTTTCGCTTCCGTTCGGCTTCTCCTTCACCTGGCGTGGGGACTTGCACCCCACGTTACGCACCATGCCCGGCACACACGTTATGGCGGAGGCGCGGTATTCCGTCGCCTCCCGCCGGTGGTTGGCGATTGCCGGTCATTGCTTCGTTCGGGGTCGGGGTCGGTATCGGTATCGGGGTCGATTTTTTCCGTTCTGTATTCGCCCGGTTCCTCGCAAACAGCATACCCACGCTGGCCGAGTTTCGTGAGCATCGCCACGATCCGGTCAAGTAGGGCCTTGGCTTTCTCATTCTCCTCAGGCGTGATGGCCCCGCAAACCTGTAAAACATCCTGAACTGCGCCGCATTCCAACGCCGAACCCCGCGCAATCTCGAAGTACCGCCGCCGGTCGCCGTCGGTCCCTTTTCCGTTGCCCTCGGCAATGTTCAGTGGAATCGCCTGCGACGCGCGCAGCATTTGGTCCTTGGCGTTCCGATGCCCGGCCAATGCCTCACAGAACCGATAAGCCCAGCCAACGTACTCGATGGCGGCACGATACACGTCCAGTTTCTCGTGGCCAAACGCCATCCCGATCTCCTTCTCGACCCCGATACCGATACCGACCCCGACCCCGATTTCTTCCGCTTTCCTTTGTCTTTCCGCCGAACGAATAGCGTTTTATCCCTCGTGCGGGAAGTATATGACGGTTGCTGTTTGTAAACAAGCGTGTTTTTTCGCATGTGGGATAAAATGTGTTGAAGGAGATAGACGGAAGGCCCGTCCCTTTGCGGCTCCCACCGATTACCGACCACGGCTCACTTCCGACCCTCCAGCTCACGCGCCACTTCGCCGGCGAGGTCGAGCAGCTTGGCGTCTTCCACGGCCTGCATGTAGCGCGGAATAAAGAACCCCAGCGTAAAGGTCCGATCACGTTCATCCAGATAGCGCGCCCTCTCCTGCAACGGGGCGCTGAGCAGGTTCCGGTGCATCGCGCCGCGGATAAAGATAATCGCCTCGCACAGTTCCACACCCTCGCGGAACATTTCGAAGCGCTCGGTGGACACCGGTCCATCCGGACCGGGATATAGAAGAGCCAGCGTGCTGTTTGGATTTCCCCAGTTTGCCCCAAGGCTGATCGGCGGCATGGCATAGCCGCCGACCGGTCGCTTCACGGGGAAGACATCCGCCCCGAACTCGCTGACGCCGTCATAGCCCCTGTAAACGGCGCCGAATTCGACCAGTCGGCGGACTTCCCGTAGCGCCGAGTTGTCGCAGATGACGTGGCGCACCGTGTTACAGAAGGTGTTGCGCCTGGGCCCGTCGAGCGCCCAGAGCGGTGGAAGTTTGCCGCTGGGGCCCACCATCCAAACGCCGTCGGCATGGCGGACAGTCATCCGGACTACCTTGTTCGTGTCAATGCCCGACAGATCACCCATGGCGGCACGCTGGGCGCGGCTGCCGAAACTGCCATTGTCCTTGCCGACACCTCCAACCGTCCCCACGAATAGGGCGCCTTCGCCCGCGGCGTGGCTAGTCCAACTCCACTCGCCCTCGGGCCAGAGCTTGTACGCCAGATCCACCTGCGCGGGCGCTGGCACACCGGAGTGATGATTACAGCCCAGGGTCGTTTGATCCAGCCAGCCGTGCGCCTTGATCTTTCTGAGCATCTCGTCGAACACCGGTTTCCAGAATTGTAGGCCCTCATCCGGACCTCCGGGTGGATCCATGTTCGCGAGCTTGCCGGTCGCCGGGTCCAGCATGGACACCGGACCTCCCCAGCAATTCAACCGCAAGGTATTCGGCGTGCCGATGGAATCGGCCACCATGTCCAGGTACTTGTCAAAAGCCGTGAAGTCGTGTTTGAAGGAACCGTCCGGTTGCTTGATCCAGCGCACGAGCGACTCGGGGTTGCCGCGGCCGCAGAAGCCGACCGAAAGGTTGGCATGAACCTGGCGCGAGTTTGCCTCCGCCAGGAGCGCCAACGACTTGCCCACCAACTCGAAGTGCCGGTCCGAATAGTTGGTCACCCCGTAGTGAACGGCCGCCACCTCCTCCGCGTGATAGAGGAAGTTCTGGAGGCGAAAGTCCTTCGGGTCCGGCATGACCCAGTCGCAGACATACACCTGCAACGTGACGGCGGTGGGCGCCAGGCCTTCCGCCGCCACCGTGACCGTGCCCTCATACGTGCCTGGAGCGGCAGCTTTCGGCACACGGACCGTGAACCATAACGGCGCCATGGCACCGCCCGTCATCCGGTTGGATTCCGTGTCAGGGTCGTCAGTGTAGGGCAGCAACCCGCCGGACAAAGCGCGCGCCGGCACGGAGACATTGCTGACGGGGATTTCCGGGGGAATCACGTCCAGCAGGCCGTCGAAACGATGCGGAGCGACCCAGGACTTACCCGCCGTGGCCGGCGCCGCATACCGGACACGGACCGCAGCGGCGGGAATCCGGCTGCCGCCCTGCGCAAGTTCCGATACCGTCACCTTCAGGCCCTTGATCGGCTGGTCGGAACTGACGACCAGCCGTCCGTTGAACACGCTGTTGCGCGCGGCGCGCACCATGATTGGCCGCGCGGGCTGGGTCGGGTCGCCATAGTCGAAGACGGTCAGCGTGTCGTCGGCCGCACAGTTCCAGACGTGAATCCTGCCGGAGCGCGCGGGAACTGCGGCGGCGGCAGGTGAAACGCTCAGCCGGGCGACGAACAAACCGATGGGCGCCCAGCGCTGCCAGTAGGGGGCCATGGCCCGGAAGTCGATCGGCGCCATGTGCAACTCGACGGCCATGACATTACGCCCGGGGCGCAAGAGCGCGGCAGGAATTTCCAGATCACGCTGCCGGCGATCCCGTTGTGCCATACGCGCCGGGAATTTCTCCCGGACATCCTCATTGACGCCGATCGGTTTTCCCTCCGGCGCGGTCCACGTCTCCAGCGGGTAGTCCTCGGCCATCGTGTCCAGCAGGTTCGTCCCGCCGGGCAGGATGTGCCGCCGTACGGCTTCCCGGCCATTGACGTAGACGATGAATCCGCCCCAGTAATCCATGGAGAGTCGGCACGACTTCACTTTGGCCGGATTCTCGACCGTGAACTGGGCGCGCGTCAGCACCACGACCGTGTCGAAAAAGTTGAGCGACCCGGTGCTTCCCGACTGGTTTGGAACGTGCACCGCTGAAAACGAGGGTTGCGGCAGCCGCTCGCGGGGCCATGTGCTGTCGTCGAACTCAGGGCCCACCCAATCGGCGGGGGGCGTCGGCGACGTGCCGGCAGCTCCCCATTCGCGCGGCTGCCACTCGTGTCCCGACCAACTCAACGCCGCGCGGGCCAACACCCCGTTGGTATGACGCACATGCACGGCATCGCGGACGCGAAACACACGCCACATTGTCATGTGATCCAGCACCACGGTCTCGTCCGCCGCCGCGGCCGGAGCCTCCGGCGGTTTGGCCGTCGCCGCCGCATCCGCGGCTAGGCCGCCCCGCGCCCCCGCCAGCCAGAGGGTGGCCATGGCCACGGCGCGCAATACTCGTTTCGTTCCTGTGATCTTGTCTGTCCGTTGCATGGGACCGCTCCTTTTTATCATACGTTCGGCCATCGCCTGCACACCAGTTCCTTCCAGCGCCAGACAAAGTACTGGTAGTTCTCCCAGGACACGTCGGGCGGAATCGCGTGGTCGGGAAACGGGATATACCTGCCCAGCGACAGAATGCCGCGCACACGTTCGATTTCCTCGTCCATGGCCCGCTGATCCCGCGCCATGGCCCGCTTGTCCATCCCGCCCATCGCGCAAAGGCCGGGGTACTGGCGCAACATGGCGGCCACATCGCAGCCCGCCTGGATTTCGTAGGGGTAGACCACATTGATCCCCGCCTCGAGAAACAAGCCCGTCAGTTCGTGAATGTTCCCATCGCTATCGAGGCTGAACATCTCGACGCCATGTTCGCGCCCGAGCGCGATCAGCTTCCGGTAGTAAGGCGTCATGAATTGCCTGAACATGGCGGGGGAAATCAGGGACCCCTGCTTGCCGGCCATGTCCTCCCAGAAGAAGATGGCGTCCAGCCTCACGTCGCCCAGCATCCGCTCAAGCAGTTTGTACCATAGTTTGAAGAACGTTTCGCTGATGTCCTGGATTAACTCGGGTTCCAGCGCGCAGGCGATCAAACATTCCTCCGCTCCCATCATGGTGCGCGCGCCGCCAAAGAAGCCGTACGGAAACGGGGTTACAGTCACCAGCCCGGGGAAGTCCCGGACCTTATTCTTTTCCTCTTCCCAGTTGGGCGGAAACCTGCCGGGAGTATCGGGATCGAAGCGGGCCTTGTGCTCCTCCCAGGTCTTCCAGTTCTTTACGGGGTAGGCGAGGTATTCGGGCATGCTCGCCCGGTCCTTGCGGTCCCGCTTGATCACGCCGTCTTCATCCTGTGAGATGACGGTGTTTCCGTCGTCTTCGAGGACCTTCGCTTCGAACTTGGGATAGATGCCCATCTGAACTTGCGGCGACGTCACGTAGGGATCGAAATCGAACAGCGTCCTCCAGTCATCATCGTGCTTCATTCCCTCCTGTTTCCAGCGCGCCTTCGTCGCATCCCATGGCCCCCAATGCTGCACGAATGGGACCCGGTCGGCTTTTCTGCCCGCGACATACGCAAGCAATCGCTCTCGAGAAGTCATATTCATCACCATTGATAAGAAATCGCTTTTTGGCACCCCCCGGTCGGCCTCGGCCCGCATAGGCCGAAATCATGCCGGAACCGGTCTTGAGTCTTGAGTAGTGAACTCATGGTGTGAAGCGTGACAGAAAAGGGAAAAAACGGCAAGACCAAAACAGATCACCGGGCGCATGGCAGTTCTGATGAAGGTTACTCCTTAATCTTAATCGTAATCTTAATCTTAATCCCCCACCCCTCGCCGATCCGACTCGGTGACGGCTCCCTGCTCATGCACACGATCAGGGGATGTGCTGCGGATCAATCCGACCAGCATGGAGACATTTCGAACGAGGATTTCTTTTCCCGGTTCAGCCTGCGCAAGTCGCTTCTTGGCCACAAGCAAGATTACGATTATGATTACGATTATGAATCAACGACCCTCATCAGAACTGCCATGCGCCCCAGATCACCACAAACCAGCGGCTTTGAACCTAAATCCGGCAGATGAATTCACCACGACGTGCACGAAAAGCTACGAAGAATGAGGGGAGGAAGGCGATGAGGATGCACGGTGATCTGACACCATTTGGTGAACCCGAATCTTACGAACATCTAAGACTCATCCCTTTCCAAATACTTCCTTCGTGCTCTTCGTGTTCTTCGTGGTGTCATTTGCCGTTTCTAGGTTGAATGCCCCGTTTTGTTTTGGCGCGCCTGAACGGATGGCACCGGCGGCTTTGTTTGGACTTGAAAATGCTCAAAAGGCGGTCCCGATGGGCGCCTGATGGGGCGTGAGATAGACGGAAGGCCCGTCCCTTGCGGCTTCCTTGCGGCTCCTGAAAGGAGCCACATCCCTGAACGGGAGCTACTCGAATTCGATCGTTGCCGGTGGCTTGATACTGATATCGTACGCCACCCGCGACGCACCGGTGTGCGTGGCAATTCTCTTCCCAATTTCAAGGAGCGCCGCCGCATCTATCCGGACCGGACGCGCCAGCTTCGCGGCCGCGCTCTCGACCGCACGCATGCCGACGACGGACCTGGTTCTCGGCGCATCGTTCGCGCAAAGCTCGAGAAGAATGCGCGGAAGCGCTAGTTTTCTCCACGCCTCGACACAGAGCGCGTTCAGTTTGTCATAGTCGATATCGCCGTCGACCTTTATCCACGAGACAGGTTTGTAGATAGGGATCTCGGGGCGCGTTCCCGCTTCGGGAACGACCGTCGTCCGGCTCGCCATCTTGAAGCACTCCGCGTTTGCCCCGAGAATGCTGCGGGCCAGGTCTGCGAGGGCCGGGTCGGGTTCCATGTCCGGGTCGAGCACCACTCCGAAGTACTGAAACGGCGTCCGGATGCCGGTAGTTTCGTCGTAAAGGTAGGGCCTACCGTGTTTCTCAGTGTAGTACTTCTCAATCTCCTGCTCGACAATGTCGGACGCGAGCTGGCCCGTAAGGAGTTTCTCTTCGGTGAATTCGCCGACAGTTCTGACAATTTGCGCGGGACCGGGACAGGGAATCCGGTGCGTAAATGAAGGAGGGAGGTTGAGGCACTCGCCGACCTTCCTGACCTGAGGCTTTGCGAGCGAAGCCAGCACCTCGATCTTCCCGACAGAGTAGTTCCAGCCGACGTTGTGCTGGCTCTTGAAGCCGCCTTCGGTCTCGGCAATGTCCGGTGCGATCGTGCCGTCCGCGATCCAGAAGGCGCCCAGTTCGCCGATATGCCTGTCTGATACTTTCCTGTAGTTGCCGATGAACGCCTTGCGTTTCTCTTCGCCATCCGAAAGCCCCACCAGCGGCGGGAGAATCTCATCCCTCACTTCCAGGACCGTGAAATTCAGTTTGCTGAAGATCTCACGCGTGACTTCCCCCTCGGGCTTGCCGTTTATGAGCCGACGGCAACCGTCCTCGATGAAGAACGCATGGAGGTCTTTGCCGACGATACGGTCGAGGAGAAACGCGGCGACTGTACTGTCGACGCCCCCGGACGCGGAGAGCGCGATCTTCTCGCCCGGCTTCACCAGGCTTTTCACCCAACGGACCGCCTTCTCAACAAAGTCCGCGGGATTGAAATCTGCGGGATTTGCGGGAGTGGCGTATGTAAATCTGTGCGTCTGGATCTTGTTGTTCTGAGTTGGCATGTTGCCTCCTGTTTGCATGGGTGGATTCTGGGCCACCGAAGTAATATGGCCACTACTAACCTTGTCACGTTTCGTGTGTCCGCCAACGAATAGCGTTTTATCCCTCGTGCGTCAAAGTATATGACGGTTGCTGTATGCAAACAAGCGTATTCGTGCCGCATGTGGGATAGAATGTTGTTGAAAGGAGCCGCGGGGCCGGATGACGGGTTATGGGGTTTGAATGCCTAAATCCGGCAGTTGAATTCACCACGAAGGCCACGAAGTGCACGAAGAGCTTCCGGGTTTGTGGGGGGATTTCTTATTGACTCGCATCGCAGCCCTGTCGTCGGCCCTCGATGAAGCGGGTGGTTTAAGTGAAACCGTTTAAGAAGGCGAGTAAGGATGCGATTAAGTGTAGGTCATCCCACACACCTATCACTTAAACCCTATCTTAAAACGGCACACTTACTCCACCTGCTTACTCGCTCCCTCATGGCTCTCGGACATGACCTCGCATTCATCAATAGATAATCCCCCCACAAACCCGAAAGCGCCTTCAACCTCCGGTTCCAGGCTCATCCACCACCAGCGCCGTACCGTCTTCGAGGACGACGGTGACCTGCGTTCCCAAAGCCAGAAAATCCTTCAGTTCCGGCTTATCCTTGAGCAGTTTGAAATACGCCTCGCTGCCGAACGTGACGGTCGTGATCTTCATGTCTTTCTTGAAGGCATTGTCGATCCAGCGTCCGTCGAGGAGAATGAAGACCTTGTTGCCGACATGTTTAACCGTGGCAAGTTCGTCTGCGGCGTTATTCTTGTCCTTGGAAGAAAATGCTTGACGTGCAGGCACAGCATGCATATCATGTAGGCACCATGAAGACAAAGTCACTTCAATACACGATTCGCAATGTTCCGGATCGCACCGACAGGTGCCTTCGGGAAGCCGCTGTCGAGTACGGCGCCAGTCTCAACAGCGTCACTCTGCAGGCGCTCAACCAAGGCCTGGGGCTGTCTGACGAGCTCGTTATGCACCATGATCTGGACGATTTGATCGGGAGCTGGGTGCCGGACAGCGAATGCGACAAGGCGCTTGAAGAAATGGACCGTATCGATCCGGAGCTGTGGAAATGAAAATCGCCATAGACACAAACCGCTACCGCGACTTCTGTGAAGGAAAGGTCGATGCCGTCGAACGGGTGAGAGCCGCATCCCGGATTTTCCTTCCGTTCACAGTACTGGCTGAACTGCGGGCCGGATTCGAGTGCGGGACCCTTGCGCGACGCAACGAAAGCGCCCTGTCTCGCTTCCTCAACAGTCCTCGCGTTTCTATTCTCTTTCCCGACGAGCAGACCACATTCCACTATGCCCGGATATTTCACCAGCTTCGGGTGCAGGGCACACCGATCCCCACCAATGACATCTGGATTGCGGCACTCGTCCAACAGCACAATCTCATCCTCTACTCTCGTGATCAGCATTTTGAAGTCCTGCCCCAGCTTGGGAGAGTGCCGTCTTGATCTTGACGAGTCTTCATCCTACGAAACGGCTATAGGCTGAGCTTCAGGTCGGGCGGGCTGATAAAGAGACGGGAGTGGACGGCCAAAGCCCAGCGGCCGTCGGCCAGACGCCAGACTCGCAGACCCCAGTTTGGATCCAGTTCATCGCCACAGGGCACGCTGCCGCCGGGGATGGCCGTTATCCCACGCGCGTCGAGCCGATGGAGCTTGGCGCCGCGCTTGATCAGTTCCAGCACGGCGCTCGCCGGGTCTTTCAGACGTTCGACCGGTTTGTTGGTCGCGAGAATATACGCGCCCGATCCGGAGAAGACCGCTGCCGCGCTCTGATCGCCGACGACGATCTCGCCATGACTGTCGTTCATCGCCCACGACGTTTCGTTCGTGCCGTCGGTACAGACCATAACTCGCCGCTCCGGATCGCGATACCAGACGCGCCCGAAGGCGCCCACCGCGAATCGCTCCTGCACCGGCACCGCGCGCCAGCCCGACCATGCCGAGGGAATCGCGTCGGCGGGTTGGGTGGGGTCATAGACAAGCAACTGCGCCCGACGCATGATCCAGATGCGGCCGTCCGGCGCTTCGCGAATGGCATGCGTGAGACCAGGCCGTATGCCGTGCTGCCAGCCGTATTCTGCTGCGCCCTCGTTGGCCCGTACGACGATCACCCGAGTATCTTGCACCGTATAGACCACAGTCCCGCTGGCGGTGGCGAGGAACTCATAACCGCCCGGATCGTGGTTTGGGGGCATTCTGGGCGACGCGCATGCCGCGAGCATAGTTTCGGTGAGAAATTCTCCGGAGAAGCGGGAAAACTGTCCCTTGTTCCATACGTACAGGTTCCCGCCCGCATCCATCCTGAAGGATTCGCCTGGCGGAGATTTCTGGTCGAGGGTCCGGCCGTTGTCCAGCGCGACAATCGCGCCGCGTCGCGGCATGACCAGGTAGTTCTGGCCCAGCGTGAAGAGCGGATTATCGGCGTACGCATCTCCCGTGCTCCAGCGAATGGGGGGACCAAGTTTCCCGTCGCGGTAGACAAAGCAGTCCTCGAAAGATTGGATGACGGCGCCATCGGGAAGCGGCAATACCCTCGCGGTGAACCCGACATTCCGCTCCCAGTTCTGCGTGCGCTTTCCGTCCCACCGCACGGCGGTTTTGTGTCCGAGCGCCCAGATTCCGCCGGCGGAATCCGCGCTCAACTGTGGTCCGGACATGCAGCGGGGCAGATCATCATAGAGATCAACCGCGTGCCGAGGTCCTTCGAAGCGCAATTCGTAGACCGGCATCTGCAGCCGGGCGTTGTCGTAATTTCCTGGAGCCCAGACCCGCCCACGCGCCGCCACAAGTTCCTGCGCAGGAAAACGGGAGAACGCCGCCTGCCGCTTCGCGGGATCGATGGCGATGACACCACCTTCGACCAGAATCCAGACCACGCCATCGGAATCGATCTCAAGCGCCCGCCCCAGCACGCTGCGGTCTCCCACCATCGTGGGCAGTGCCTGCAAGCGCCGCGGATACAGCATCCAATTCTCGTCCATCTCAAAGTTGACGACTTCAAATTCGGGGCCGCCGTCGACCGACAGCCGCAGCGGTTCGTCCGAGACCACGCCGAAACCATCCGCCGCGTAGACTTCAAGTTCGTGCGCGCCCGGCTGCACAGGCGGCAGATCCACGCCGTCCGGGGAGGCGATCGCATCGAGGAACTCCCCGTCGAGGAAGGCCAGAAGCCGCAGTTTGTAAAGAGGTTCAACGCCGGTGATCCTGCAAACCAGCCGCCGCAGGTTGCCGTCGGTGAGAACGTCCCCCTCGATCTTCAGTGTCTGCCGCGGTTGGTAGCGCAGCGTGTTGTCCGCGACCAGATAATGGCCGTTGGTCCCGGGGTAGACCCGGCCGGCCAGCGGATAGGTCGCATTGCGGAAGACGCGGTACTGGCCCACCCAGCCCCCCCCGTCGGCAGCCGGGATGAACGCTTCGTTGCCCTGCAGCGCGAGGAAACGAGACTTGCCTCCTGACGGTGCGGCCGGCAACGGCAACTTCATCTGCCCGTCGTAGATCACCGGCAGACGGTCTTTACCCGTGCTGTCAGCACGAATGCCGTCTGGGCCGATGGACAGCGGCGTCGCTTCCGTCTCGGTCCAACGCCCGTCCGCGAAGACCCACACACGGCCTGAGCCACCGCGATAGCATACGCCGTCCGGCCCGAGCCAGACATAGCGGTAGGGAGGCGTTTCGTAGTAATCGTACTCCGATTTGCCGTCCCAAAGCGAGCGGCCGTCGTACCTCCAGAGCCAGTTCGCCTTGCCGGCCGCCATGAGACGCAATCGGAACGGGCTGCCGTCGCCGAACCAGGTTGCGCCCTGCCTCATGCTTTCAACCCAGGCACGGAGCGGCTCATTGGGCCAGTTGGTGACGGCACCACCACGGAAGAGCGCCGACCCGCTCGGAGCAAATGCGGCGGCAATCTGCAGCATCCCCTTGTCGTCGCCGGTCAGTTCATGGGGTATAAGGTTGTGCAACTCGATTGGGACATCACTCCAGCGCTTGCCGTCATGGCGGCTGAGCTTGCCCGGGAAGTCGAGCAGGAAGGCCCACATGGTCCCGTTGACATCGCGGACACAGGGTCCGGCCAGCGGCCACTCCCGCAGGTCGACGGCGGCAGGCTGCGGCAACGGCTCCGTGGTCCGCCACGCCACGATCTTTCCGCCTCCGGCCATGATGAGGTCATCGCCGATTGCCGCCACGTATTCGACTCTGGGCAGTGGCAGACCGGTGGCGGGTGTCAGCATGACGGCCTCGTCCGAGCGGAAGATAGCCAGCATGCCGCCGGGTAGCGACGCGAACCCCACGCCCGTTGCTGCGAATACAACTCGTGATTTGCCGGGCTCACGAAGTACAGGAGCCGCCCCAAAGCCAGGTCCGACGCTCTTTAGTTCCACCACACTGCGGCCGTCGGCCGCGTACCAGACAAAGCCGCCGCGCAGACCGCCGACGGCATGGGATGAAACCAGCAGTCGACCGTCCGGGGCCGTGGCCACGCCATAGAAGCAATCTTTCCCTTCCAGGCTCAGGCGCTCGGGCGCTTTGCCAGGTTCGCGCGGATCGAGCAGGAATGATCCCGCGCCTTTGTTGTTGCACCCGCCCGCGACCAGCCGGTCTGTTCCCATCAGGAACGGGCCGTTGCCCGTGCCGTCGTCGGCGAATGCAGGCGCCGCCTCGGCCGTGACCTTCTCCGGCGTGGCCCACACGGCTATGGAAGCGAAGAACAGCACGACGTGTCCGGACTTCCATTCGCAGGGATGGCGGAACCTTATTCCGTAGCCCGGCTGCCCCATCGGCCGTTCCAGCAGCGTCTCGTTCTTCCCCACCACGAGGAGCCGCTCTCTGTTCTGGAGCCACGCGCGCCCCAGCGCATCCACATACCACTGCTCGCACGGCGCGTTGGGCGTCGTGGTAACAAGGGTGGCCTTGGCGCCGGCGAGACGATGGATGGCAAAGCGGGTCTTCAGATCCTGCCGCGCAAAGACTTCACGCCCCGCGTTCTCGGACAGATCCACAACCCCGTCGAGCGCCAGCGCGTTCCAGCCTTCCTCCGGACTTTGAAGGTCCATCCACAGGACTTTCGTGGCCGTGCGGACATACAGGTCTCCGTCCGCATTGGCCCGCAAGTCCAGAATCTGTCCCGGCGGCGCCGGCAACGTGCGCACGGGATCGGCCACGGCGGAGAGGGAAAGCATCGCGAGTGTGATCACATATAGTGTGTACGATTTCACGTGGTTCTTTATCCGTTCTGTTTATGCAGGGCCCGACCGGAGTCGAGCCTCAAGGGATCCATCAGTTCTGCGCCTCGTACAGGTTTTTTACTTCGTCAGCGGACAAGGCGCGGTTATAGATCATGACCTCATCGATCAAGCCGTTTGCCCAGTATGCATCTGCGTTCTGGCTGGCACCCACCTTGGTTGTGTATCTTGGATTTGTTCTCAACGGTTGATCCGGTACCGGAACACTCTGAATCAGCACTCCATTCTCGTAGAGAGACAGGGCCTTACCCCGCGCGAACGTGAGGCAGACATGCCGCCATCGGTTCCGTTCCACCTCGGATCCCTGCACCGTGAAAAGATTTCCGCCTGCGTTGACGCCAGCCCAGGATCTTCGCGAATTGCCTCCGGCGTGACCACCCCCGGCAAGGCCCCAGACGTCTTCGGATACCCCGCCGCCGAACTGACCAACCAGATGGCTGTCCCCCGGGGGTTCGGAAAAGAATACCCACCCGCATGCGGTGATCTCATTCATGCCGGTGAGGTTGCGCTGGGTGTCGATGTAACTGTCCTTGCCGTTGAACTGGTAGGCCCCACCGATCTTTCCTGCGGACGAGAATTTGGCACCCGCGACCGCGCCGTGGTTCCCGCTGCCGCTCAAATCCATCACCTTTTCGCCATCGTCCCGGTCGAATGAATAGTAAAGGACCAGGCCTTTCCGGAGGGATTCCGGCAACGCGCCTCCGGTGGCTCTGACGGATAGCACCCGGATATGCTCGGTGCCGATGGCCGCCTTTCCGAATACGGTCTCAAGCGTGATCGGGGCGAGCGTGATTACGCCCTTCAGCGTGTCGCCGTTCTGCATCTCGAGCGCCGCTGTCTCGTGATCGTCGCCCATCTTGAGGGTCAGGATCTGCTTCAACGGGACGTTCATTTTGGCGTACGACGTTTGAACGGCCACCGCCTCGATGCCAGGCGTGCCAATGACGCGAGAGCCGTCCGATAGCTCCAGAATCACGGTCAGCGTTGCATTGGACTGGGGATCGGATCCCCAAGCCCGATGAGTGATGGTCATAAAGACCGATGCGGCGAGGATGAGTCGTGTGAGTATCATTGGTTTTCCTTTAGTTTGGCGATTGCGATAGTCCCGCGTCTTGCACATTCACTCCGCGCGTGCTGCTGGCTTGAGTGCGGTTTCGAACTGCGCGGGGGTCAGGACACGGACGCTGCCGTCGCAGAATGCGGCGCAAACGGTCTGCTCACCCCGGCCAGGCGGTGCGTAGACCAGCACCGTCTCTGCCGTCTGCTTCACGGAATCCAGCGAGCGGCCCGCCACGGCAGGATTGAGCCGGACGGTCTGCCCGGTCGGGAGGTCGCGTCGAACGGCGTCCAGGTTGCTGAGATATGGTTTGAGATCTTCGATCTCCGCCGGCAGCTTGGCGTGGTCCATCGCATACATCTGGCAAGCCATGGCAACTTGCCGAAGGCTGTTCATCGCCCGGGCCTGGTCGCCCCGCTTGGCGGCGCCGGTGCCGACGTCGAACATGAGTCGAAGCAAACCGGCCGCGAGATTCCGGCCATCGCCTTTGATGCGCACGGTCTCGCTCTTGGCATCGGCGGTGAACCCGGCCGTGAGCCGCTCCAGGCCCGTCCGCGGGAACAAGCGTGATGCGTCCATCGTTGCGAAAGTAGTCGCCCCCGCCTGTCGTGCCGCCAGCGTCTTGCGGAGCCCCTCTCCTCCTTCGGTAAAGTGCTTGAGCATTCGTTCCGCCGCAGCCTTCCCATCGCCGCGGGATGGCGCCACCAGCAGAACGTTCCCTTTCAGCGCAATCACCGCATCGTCCGTGCGCCATACCTTCGCGCCAGGCCGGTCATCCGCTGCCACCCCACCCTCTTTCTCCGCCTGCGCCACCAGCGCTCGGACCACAGCCAGCGCGCACTCGGGATCTTTGCCCTCGAGGAGCAGGGCCGCGCGGCGTTCAAGCTTCAGCCCATCGGCCGGATCAATCACCACCACGGCGACGGCGACAAGGTTGGAGACCAAGTCCGTCTGGACGTCCAGCCCGGTGCCCCGGTGAAACTCGCGCAGGAACTCCTCGCGCGGGCCGTCGCCCCGCTCGAGGATGGCCATGTGACTGAATCCCGCTTCGAAGAGATCCCATACCTTCGACGCATCCCGGAAGCTGACAACAGCCGCCAGCCCCGAGTCCGCCGGGATCGCATCGATAAGTTCCAGCCTTTGGGGAGGCTGCAGCGCGGCCGCCATCGGGCTGCCAGGATCGAACTCCGCCCGCAGCACAAGGCCGGCGTCGTGCACGCGCAGCGATACGTCCCGCCAGGCCGGCAGATCGACGAACGCGCCCGCCGCCAGGAACTCGGCCATGTCGCCCCG
>Ga0268276_1001272_pt1 | contig 25552 bp, 22 predicted proteins | sample saktaG_4_FD_190145 | JGI IMG/M metagenome (GOLD analysis project Ga0268276, IMG submission 190145) | Saline water microbial communities from Sakinaw Lake, British Columbia, Canada - sak_2010_1_5_45m | ecosystem: Environmental > Aquatic > Non-marine Saline and Alkaline > Saline ... | reverse complement strand
GCGGTCGAAGTCTAAAGGATAAAGAGAAGAAGGATTATGAATAGATTTATTTTGACGGCCCCCTTGATAGTCGCCTGCATTTTAGCGCCCATTTCATCCTACGCCCAAGAAGAACCCCTGTCATACGAGACCATACTGGACGACTCAACGCCATACGTGACGGCGTCCGACGGCCCGGTATCGTACGAAACGAAGCCCGGCGCCTCGAAACCCGGCAGCTTAAGATCAAGCAAGTCGAAATTGGATGAATCGAAGTCGATGGTGCATATGAGAGGCACCTACGGCGCAAGTTTCGGATTTGAAACAGAAAAAGGCTTCGAGTGGAAGAACGCCAACGGCGATTATCAGGAGAAGAACTGGAGATACATAAATGACAAGTTCGGCGTAAATACTTACGATAAGAGGGTATTTGACAGGTACGAGCTTGAGATAGAGACGGATACGAAGACGGCCTGGAACGGCTACATGGAGATCGTCATAGACCCATGGACCTTTGTGAAGAAACAGAAACAGACCGTTCTCCTTACAAATCCCATACCTCTCGGAGTGATTGCCGGCGCCGATTCCGTAGATGTCGAATATAAACTCTGGGAGAATACGGGCCGCACAATAGGCGAACGATATAGGACGGAGCAGAGGTTACCTATAAACTATGGAGAGCTCAAAGTAGTCGGAAATCAGGTAGCCGAAGAGCTGGCGAATCCCACTACGGAACCCAACACAGGGCTTATGGGCGACTTTTATTTTTCAAGAGGCCGATCGGTCGATATGGGGGACTATTTTTACAGGCCGGTGAGGAAACTGTGGGTCGATTATGAAAAGGGTGAGATGTATATAAAGATATTTCCGATCTCCGACCAGGCCGAGGCGCTTACCTCGGACGACCCCATGGGGCTATCGAACCACCACATATACTGGGCGCCGAGTCCGTGGCTTTATAACTTCGATTTCGGGAGGGTATACGCGGCCAACGCCCAGGATGGAGCCCTCAATGCCTTTCAGAGTCCCGTAATCCAGGAGTCGCGGTGGGATTATACTCTGCCATTCTTCACAAGAGATACCAACCGCACATTCTTGACCTTCTTAAGGGGCGGCACCCTAAAATATCAGCATGGTGATCTTGCCCACTTCCAGATCACAGCGGCCTCGCCTATGGGCCTTTGGGACTATTATAAGCATGTAGATTCCATACCTATAGCTTCGAGACTTAAGATGTTTCCGACCGATAATATTGATCTGGGCCTTACGCAGACGACCAAGATGGGTCTGCACAATAATAGCGTGAGGGCTAGCAATAACGTCTTGGGCGTAGATATCAAATACAAGCTTAATGACGACACATCCGTGATAGGCGAAATCGTGGGCAGTTACTCTCAGTACGACTATGCCACACACTTCAAGCAGGGTTATTATGGATTGGGTTATAAGACGGGCATACACTCTCAAGGGTACGCGGATCCGGGCGATATATTTTCGTGGGACCTGACTTTAACATCGATGAGCAAACGCTTCCAGCCGGGCCTGGCCGATTACAGGGATACCCGGTATGATCAGCCCTGGGGCCAGCATATATGGTTTGACAGGATCGCTCCCGAAGACGCTGTCGCTAGGATCGGAGACAGCATAGACGTCAACAGATACGTACTGGGCGGTAAGGCGTCAATCAGTCTCGTCGACCAGCTATTGCAAGTCAACGCCGATGTCCGCAACGCCCATAGATATGACAATAATAAGTTCATAGAGAATGTGTCGAGGGTTGAGATAACGGCCATGCCTACGAGCAATATCCAGCTCAAAGGTCTCGTCCTGAACAGGATATACCCAAATACCTCAGGGGGCCTTGATCCGTCCCTGAGAGACAGGTATACGGATGAACCATGGATAAACCCTCTTATAGGTGACGGCCTCGACGTGAACCTCATGACGTATTCGGTAGGCGCGAAGATGGACCTCATGGAGAAAAAGGTAAGCGTTTACGGTATCTTTGAGACTACCAATGATCCCCAGGACTTCCCGAGACGGGAACTCAGCGATCTCTGTTCCTGGAATGTTACGCAGACTACGCCCGATGATACCGACGGCTGGATGTCGGACGGCACCGTACTATTTGACAGGCTTTCCCCACAGCTCTATCTGCAGAACCTGTTCCAGACGCCCCCATATACTTACTACGCTATAATCAAGGCCAAGATCATCTTTTATCCTATAGAGGGCATGTCGATAAGTTTCACGCACGTCACCAATGGCAACAGGAATTACGCGCCGCTTCTGGACGATAATCATACGCATGACGGCTTTGATGTCGTCTATAAAGCGACTAAAAAATTGACACTGAGAGGCGGCTATTCGCTTTCAAAGATAATAGACTTGAGAAAAGCGATAGATACGCAGGCCGCCGATCAGGACTATGCATATCATAACAATCTGTATCTTCAGGCAGACTATGCCATAAACAAGGATCAGAGGGTGGTATTTCAGTTCGGCGAGTACGGCCTGCTGCAAAAGACGCTCGGCATCTTCGGCGCGCCCCTTTCGGAGAGATACCTGTCGTCAGCCGCTTCCGTTCTGGATACGAGAAGCATATTCAGAATATTCTATGAAGGAAAGTTCTAGGCCCACATTTTCATCCGATAATATATGCAAAAATCGTATTCCGCCGAGCGCAGAAAGTACATACGTTTAAATTCGGTATTCCCGGTAGAGATATATTTACGCAATACCCCCAAAAGCGGCAAATCGCAGGTAATCCAGGCATTCACGCGAGACATCTCCCTGGGCGGACTATGCCTTTCGGTCAATAACCCCGACGCTTCTCTCACCTCAATGGTACATGACGGCTCAACCTTCGATATCACCATCAACATGCCGGTATCGCATAGGCCTATAGAGGCGAGCGTCCAAGCCGCCTGGCATGATAAGAGAGAAAGCGCCAGGCATAAGCAGCTTCTCATAGGAGTCTTCTACGACAAGATAGACGCAAGCGACAGGAAGAGGATCTTCTCTGCTGCTAGGCGCATGAAGTGGCTTCCGCGCGCGGCGGCGCTCTCTATCATATTGCTCGTGTCGCTTCTTGCGGGAAGCCTTTATCAAAAAGCCGAGCTCATCAGGGCCAATCGTGAATTCATAGAGCGATTTCACAATATACAGATGACGAGCGATATGTATAGGGTAAGTTTAAACAAGATCGACGGTAAGTATGAAGCCATCAAGGAAGAATCGGCGAAGAATAAGGAGCTGATAGGCAGTGTCACAGCCGAACTACAAAATCTTAAATCCACCGACGCCGCGGTTTTGAAAGCAGAGAGAGACAGTCTCGGGGAGAGCCTTAAGGCGGCTCTCGGCGAAAAAGCGGTCCTCGAAGACAGGATAAGCGCTATGAACAAGAAGAAAGAGAAGGCCGTAAAGCTTTTTAACGAAGTTAATAGCGAGCGAAGAGAGTTTGACAAAGCGGCCGTCAAAAATATGTACGGATGGATCACGACTCATCAGAACAAGCTCTCGGGGCTGGTGATGAGCTTCGAAGGGGATCCCGGTATCGCGGACTGGGCATTTACATATGATCAAGCCCTTGTCGCGCAGGTCTTTCTGATATCAGGCGATATTAAAAGGGCCAAAAAGGTGCTGGGGTTTTTCAAAAACAGCACCAAGAGCATGAAGACCGGATTCAAAAACGCCTACAACGTGGGGACCGGATTTCCGGTGGAAAATGTAGTGCATCTGGGCCCCAATATATGGATTGCTATAGCCGCTATTCACTACGCCGATAAAAGCGGCGATAAGGCATATCTGAATTTTGCCGAAGATGTGGCAGTCTGGATAATTTCTTTAAAAGATGCCGACGGCGGATTAAGGGGCGGGCCCGGCATCAGCTGGTATTCTACCGAGCATAATCTGGATGCCTACGCGCTCTTTAACATGCTTTGGGTCTTGACGTCAAAAGATAAATATAAGAAAGAACGGGACGGGACGCTCAGGTGGATCAAGGATAATACTTATTCGAAATCCGACGGCGGCATGAAGCGCGGCAAGGGCGACGCCACGATAGCTACCGATACGCTGGCATGGGCCATCGCCGCAATAGGCCCGGAAGAACTCCTTAAGGAAGGCATGGATCCGGAAGGCATTATGAAATATGCCGAAGATCATTGTCTTATCTCTACAGATTTCACTCCATCCGGAGGTGATACGGTAAGGATAAAAGGTTTTGATTTCGCGAAAGCCGCTAACATTGCCAGAAACGGCGTTATCTCCACCGAATGGACCGCGCAGATGGTGATGGCGTTCAAGATGATGGCCGATTATTACGCCGCGTCGAGCGATCCGGGGAAAACGGCTATATATAAAAATAAAGCCGACTTATATATAAACGAACTGGATAAGATGATAATCTCGAGCCCCAGTCCAAGCGGACAAGGAGCCGGATGCCTGCCGTATGCGTCACAGCCAAACGCTGATACAGGCCATGGCTGGAGGACTCCGGCCGGCAAAGAGACCGGCTCTCTCTCTGGGACGAGCTACGCCATATTCGCAAAAAAGGGGTATAATCCTCTATCGCTTGATCAACCCTTAAAAGGTCAGGATAAGAAAAGATGAGCCCCGCCCTTCCTAGTGAAGGCATAGGGGTAGAAAGAAGGGCGGGGTGAAACCAGAATATTTTTTGAAAGACGATGAATTTGTAATTGAAAATTATAATCATGCGAAACCGTTTGCCTCTTTTCTGCCCGGAATAGCGGGCCTCTCGGGCAAACCTTTATGGGCGTTTTACGTAAACCGCGGCCAGTGCATCTCCTCCTTCGGGACCGACTCTAAAGAGGGTGCCATAATGGAATTTTATCCGGCCAATGTCGCCTATAGGCGCACTCCTCTCGAGGGTTTTAGGACGTTTTTAAAGATTAAAGATAAAAACGGTAAGGCTGTCGTATATGAACCGTTCAGGGCGAATGGCGCATTATATGTATCACCGCACGAATTTCGCATAGAAGAAATTTCTAAAGACCGTTCTATCAAGTGCGAGGTGGTCTATTACACCATACCGCAGGAAAATTTTCCGGCCCTGGCTAGGGTACTCCGAATAGAAAATATTTCGTCAAAAGATATTGAAGTTGAGGTCCTGGATGGAACGCCCAAGGTATGCCCCTATGGCATGAATGAATTCTTCATGAAGCATATGTCGCGTACGATAGAAGCGTGGATGGAAGTGGTGGGCCTAAGTAAAAAGATTCCTTTTTACAGATTGCGCGTAGATGCCGCCGATGTATCTGAGACAAAGTACATTAAGGGCGGTAATTTTTATCTCAGCATGGTACAGGGCAGCCAGAAGAGGCCGGATATAATAGTTGACCCGGAGATCGTATTCGGTGATTTTTCTGACCTGACAATGCCCGGAAAGTTCGCTCTACCGGGTTTTAAGGTGCCCGCGGTTCAGATAGATAAAAATATCACTCCTTCGGCGTTTTCGCATTGCAAGCTCTCGCTCGGCGCTGGAAGATCGGCGCGAGTTTTAAGCCTCATGGGCCATGCCGAGTCGCTGGCCCAATTGCAGGCTATAAACAAAAATATAACGGCCGATTTTTTTGACAAAAAACGGGATCTTAACAAAGACCAGATATGCCGCATATCGTCTTCTGTAAGCGTAACTTCCGGAATAAGGGAATTCGACGCGTATGTCCGGCAGACGAATCTCGATAATATCCTGCGAGGCGGACATCCTATAACCGCGGGCGACAAGGCGACTTATGTATTCAATAGAAAACACGGTGACCTCGAAAGGGACTACAATAATTTTGTCCTGAAACCGGTATTCTATTCTCAGGGGAACGGAAGTTACCGCGACACAAACCAGAACAGGCGCCTTTCCGTATGGCTCGATCCTAAGGTAGCGACGAAAGATATCAAGGATTTCTACAGCCTCGTACAGCTCGATGGCTACAATCCCCTCGTGATAAAAGGCGACGTCCTTATGATCAAAGACGCGAAGGCGCGCAAGACGATAATAAATAGATATTTCGCCAAAAAGAGCCGCAGGGCTATAAATTCCTTATTATCTGCAGAGTTTACGATCAACGATCTTGTGGGATTTTCCGGAAGCCTTAGATCGCCCGGAGAGATCGGAAAATGCTTTAACGACGTCATCGCTAATTCCGTATCGCATATAGACGCCGAACACGGCGAAGGCTTCTGGATAGATCACTGGACGTATAATCTGGACCTCGTCGAAAGTTACCTGGGCGTATTTCCGGAACGATTAAAGGAGATCCTTTTTTGTGACAGAGATTACAGGTTCTTCGACAACGCGCACATAGTGAAGCCGCGGAAAGGCCGCATTGACGGACAGAATCGGCAAAAGCTGAGGCGGTACAATTCCGTTTATATTGACGAGGAGAAGAAAAAGCTCATAGATTCAAGAAAAACGCAGAAGAGTTGGGTCAGAACCAGGCGCGGCACGGGCATCATCTACAGGTGCTCGCTCGCCGCGAAGATGCTGGTCATCATTTTAAATAAGATAGCGTCGTTAGACCGCCGCGGCGTCGGCATTGAAATGGAGGCGGATAAACCCGGCTGGTGTGATTCCTTAAACGGGCTTCCCGCCCTGCTCGGCTCTTCGCTTTGCGAGACATTTGAGCTAGTGCGGTCGATGGAATTTCTAAAAGATTCGATTGGAAAATGTGACGAAGTATCCATAAGCCTTCCTGTAGAGGCCGCGTCGTTTTTAAAAGGATTGACAGCGGCACTCGGGCAGGATCTATCGAGCGCAAAGCCCGGTGGACATTATTGGGACAAGTCAAATGCCCTGAAAGAGGTCTATCGAGGCGTAACACGCCTCGGCGTCTTGGGTAAAGAATCACGTATAGAGCCGGATGAGATAGCGCGGTTTCTTTCGCTCGGCCTGGAAAAATTACGCAAGGGGATCAAAAAAGGTTACTCAAGCGGCATCCCGTATTCTTATTTTGTAAACGAAGGGCAAGGCCGAGAAAGACCGCTTCCTATATTCCTGGAGGCGGTGGTCCATGCCTTAAGGGTTATGAAGGATAGCGCTAAGGCCAGAGAGCTTTATAACAAAGTAAGAAAGAGCGGGCTATATGACAAGGAGCTCGGGATGTATAAGCTGAACGCGCCGCTTGAAAAAGAGCCGCTGGAGATAGGGCGTATCCGCGTATTCACGCCGGGATGGCTTGAGAATGAGAGCATATGGCTCCATATGGAATATAAATTCCTGCTTGAGATATTAAAGGCCGGATTATATGGGGAATTTTATAAGGATTTTAAATCGGCCCTGATACCGTTTCAGCCGGCAGCGCGCTACGGGAGAAGCATCCTGGAGAACAGCTCCTTTTTGGCGAGCAGCGTCTTCTTCGATAAAGGCTTGCGGGGCAACGGTTTTGTAGCAAGGCTTAGCGGCGCCACTGCCGAGTTTCTCAATATACTCCTCATTATGAACTTAGGCAACGAGCCGTTTAAGATGAGGGCGGGTTCGCTGATCTTCAGCCCTTCTCCCATTTTAGACAAGATCTTTTTTACTTTGGGGCATTACACTTTCAATATATTTCAAAATACATTTATCACCTATAATAACCCGAAGAAACAAAAGACATTTGGCTCGGGCTCTGTTAAGCCCGTAAGCTATAAACTTCGCTATGTGAACGGCAAAAAGGCTGCGATAGCGGCGCGTGAATTGGGAGAGCCGTTCTCCACGGATTTAAGAAGCGGCGTTATCGAGTCCGTATTGATCCTTTTAGACTGATAAATATTTTATGGCGGATAGACTCTGGAATTTTATAGACGATCTCGGCACTTTTGAATCTCTGAGCGCAAAAGATATCAAAGCGCTCTACTTTCCGCTTGCCAACGAGAAGTTGATGTCTTCCATCACGCCCGACCTGCACGGAGATATAAAGACAGGGCAGGGTGCATTTTTACTCACGCCTGTCTCCCGTATCGACCTCATTAACTCCAGGTCGTCCAGAAACTTTTGGATATGCACAGGTAAGAGCCCGGCATGGTCGGCAACAGGGGTTTCTAAAGACGCGAAGCAGGTCCGGGATGACAGATTCGCCCTGCGTTCAGGATTGCTCTGGCACGAAATAACCAGGGAAAATAAGAAGATCGGTTTGAGCGCCGAGATATTGTCCTTTGTGCCAGTTTCGGGCGAACCGGTTGAGATCATGCGCGTCACCGTGAAGAACACCGGTTCCAGAAAGGTAAGTTTTGTTCCCACCGCAGCCATACCGATATATGGCCGGGGCGCGAACAATATCCGGGACCATCGTCATGTGACCTCATTATTGCAAAGGCCGTCTTGCCACAAATTTGGGGTAACTACAAAACCAACCCTTTCTTTTGATGAGGCTCTCCACAAACCCAATAAGGTCACCTACTTTGTCTTAGGCTGGGATGAAGATTTCAGGCCGCCCCAATACCTTTATCCCACACAAGAGATCTTTTGCGGCGACGGAGGGGATCTTGAAGCGCCGCAAAGCGTATTAGAGAATAAAAGGCCTGAAAAAGGAAAAATGTGGGGCGTCGAGCCGATGGGAGCTTTACGCTTTGCCGAGAAACTTTTAAGCCCCGGCCGGACACATTCTTATATAATCGTAATGGGCATTGCCGAAGACGGGACCAAGATCAAAGAGATCATAAAGAAATTTAACAGTATTATAAAAGTTGAGAACGCGCTTAACGGGACTAAAAAATTCTGGATCAACATAAGTCAACAAATGCGTACGGATACCTCGAACAAGCTTTTCGACAACTGGTTGCGATGGGTGAGCATCCAGCCAACTTTGCGTAAAATATTCGGCTGTTCATTTCTACCGGATTTCGATTACGGAAAAGGCGGCCGTGGGTGGCGCGACCTGTGGCAGGATTGTCTCGGCCTTATCTTAAGCGACCCTGCCAGGGCGAGAAGCCTTCTGATAAACAATTTTTCCGGGGTGAGGATCGACGGCTCAAACGCCACCATAATCGGCAAAAAAATGGGTGAATTTCTCTCCGACCGCAATAATATCAGCCGCGTATGGATGGATCACGGCGTATGGCCGCTGATCACGCTCGATCTCTACATCGGCGAGACAGGCGATCTCGATATCCTTTTTGAGGAGACGGCGTATTTTCGTAATCATGAGATATGGAGGGCCGGGCGTGTTGATTCGGCGTATTCTCTTTCCGGCGGCCAGAAGCTCAAGACCTCTCCGGGGAAAGTTTATTTTGGTTCAATGCTCGAGCATCTTTTAATTGAAAACCTGGTTCAATTCTTTAATGTGGGGCGTCATAACCATGTAAGGCTCGAAGGCGCGGACTGGAACGACGGCCTGGATATGGCCCGCTCCAATGGCGAGAGCGTAGCCTTCACGGCGATGTACTCGCATAACCTGATGAGGCTGTCAGAAATCCTGCTCAAGACCGGTAAACGTGAAATCAAAGTCGCCGAAGAGCTTAAGATATTATTAAAGAAAGTTGATTATAATAGCGTTAAAGGAAAACTCAAAATACTGAAAGATTATTTTACCAGTACCGATTTAGCGATATCCGGCAGAAAGTCTGTATTAAACGTCGCGCTTCTCGCCGATGACCTGAAGAGTAAATCCGAATGGATAGCGGGTCACATACGTAAAACGGAATGGCTAAAGGAAGGGTTCTTTAACGGTTATTACGATAATGACGGCAAGCGCGTTGAGGGCGCAGATAGAGGCGCGGTTAAGATGATGCTCTCTTCCCAGGTATTTCCGATCATGGCTTGTGTAGCCGATAAACGGCAGATCGCGGATATCCTGAAGAACGCCAAAGCCCATTTATTGGATAAGGAGAAGGGCGGATTTCATCTGAACACCGATTTTAAATCAGAAATTCACAAGCTTGGCCGCGCATTCTCGTTTATTTACGGGGAGAAAGAGAACGGCGCATTTTTTAACCATATGGTAGTGATGTTCGCCTACGCGCTGTATAAGCGCGGATATGCCAGGGAAGGATGGGGCATTTTAACTTCGATCTATAATATGGCGGTAAAGACAACGAAGTCAAAGATATATCCCTGCCTGCCGGAATATTTTAATCTTGAAGGCAGAGGAATGTATTCTTATCTTACCGGCTCAGCGAGCTGGTTTCTGCTTACGCTGTTGACTCAAGTTTTCGGCGTAAGAGGCATGGATGGGGACCTCCTGATAGAGCCGAAACTGTGCCGCGAGCAGTTTGAGACGTCGAAAACTATCAGTATTTACAGAAGCTTTGCGGGCCGGAAGCTGCGCGTTAATTTTATCAATCCAGAGGAGCTTAGCTGGGGCGGTTACAAAATAGCCAAAGCGAGATTAAACGCCGATGATTTGCCGGGTTGCGGGTCAGGGTCCGTCATAATCAAGAGAAATCTGCTTCTGAAGCTCCGGACCAACCGGATTAATTCGATAGATATTGTGTTGAGCCGGCAGTAGTTCATGGTATGGGATTAGTTTAAATTAATCCCATCACTGAAAATCACTAAAAAGTTATCTCTAAGTGATTTTCTTGCTTCCTTTATACTTTTATAAAGATAATAAGATTGGGTTTATCATTGACAATGATTTAGCCGTCTGATAAACTTTGGATTATGACGAAAGAGCCGGGGATCATACGTGAGCCAATTTATAAAGACAAAGCATGGGATACCGTCGAAAAAGAACTGATCAGAACATATCTGAAGACGCCCGGCAGGGCCGGTAAAAAAAAGAGATCGTCGTTCAGGACAAAGATACCATGGGTTGTGGCGGCTATCGCCTTGTGCGTTGCTTTGGCCTCTCTATTCTTAAGCAGCAACATAGACATAAAGGTAAGGGTGGCGAGTGGTGCGGCCTTTATTGATAAGGAAAATCCGGCCAATCTTATACCGGAACAGGGCGTCTTTCTTGTGAGAGGCGGAGAACCGAACAAGGCTGCGATAAAAAGCGCCTTCTTATTTGGCGATGCCCGCCCGTCAAGTTACATCACGGCCGAAGAGATAACGCTTTGTAACGGCAAGGGCCAGGGTTGGGCTGACTACAAGATAGAATTCAACTCACCCGTCAATCTCAACGGGCTAAATATAAGGTACTCCGCGAAAGGCGAAGCGGGAGATGAGCGGCTCATCCTGATGATAATCGATTCCCATGACAGGGCTTTCAGGATAGAAAACGACGTATCATCGAAACTTGAGAAAGGGTGGAATGTGTATACGATAAATCTCCGGCCTATCAGGGGTTCGGTGGACCTTGCGGAGATATCGGCGCTTAAGTTTGAATTCGGCGCCCTCACCGCGGGTAACTATCCCGAGGCGACAATGCACCTAAAAGATATTCAGGTAACGAAGAATAGAAGGTTAAAATGGCTATAAAAAAAGAGGGCATTTTTACCTATCATACTTCACAGGACAGGCAGCGCAAAAATCTTGCGATTCTTGAGTTGATCAGAAAAAAAGGGCCGATCTCCAGAGCGGACATATCCAGGATGCTCGGGCTAAATATAGTCAGCGTCTCGAACTATCTCGATTTTTATATTAATAAAAAGATCATACTTGAGGTCGGTTATGACGTTTCGAGCGGAGGCAGAAGGCCGGAATTGTTGGAGCTCAACGCAAAGAGCGCCTATATAATCGGCATTGATGTTGGCCCGGAAAATATGAAGGCAGTCATTGCAGATTTAAAGGTGAAGGTGATATCGAGCGCGTATGCTCCCAGGCCGGCCGCGGATATGGAGGATCTCCATCCGCACATCATAAAGGTTGTCAAGGAGGCGATAGAGAAGAGTAAAATCGATAAGGGCCTGATAAAAAATATAGGCATAGGCATATCAGGCATCATAGATTATGTTGCGGGAACTATTCACGATACGGATCCGGTGAGGGGCAGGTCTAAGACGAGCCTTCTGAAGCTCTGTAAAGAGATAGAACAAAAATTCTACATGCCCGTATATATAGGTAATGACGCGTCCTGCGCGGCGTTCGGAGAGAAGACGCTCAACCACACCGCGGATGTGGAAAATATGCTTTATATATATTCCGACGTCGGTTTGGGAATAATCATACAGAATGATGTGTATTGCGGATCGAGCGGCTGCGCCGGAGAGATACAGCTGGTATTTTCAGGCCTTCAAAAGGATGAAAAGAATATCATGAAGGAGTATACCCATATGAGGCCGTGGGGAGTGGATCTGGGCGTGGTTATGGAGGCGATGAGGGCCATAGATAAAGGTGTTTCAACCGAGATCCTGAATATGGCCGGCGGCGATGTTACCAAGCTCACAAAAGAGATCATCATAGCCGCCGCGAAGAAGAGGGATAAGCTCGCGGTGGAGCTTGTCTCGAATGCCGCCAGGAATCTCGGGGTGAGAGTGGCGTATTTTGTGAATATATTCAATCCGGATATAGTGGTTATAGGCGGCGGAGTTGAGAAGTCCGGAGAGGTCTTTATGGATGCGATAAAAGAGACGGTAAGGAAGTTCGCTTTTGAAGAGCCTGCGAGCATAGTTAAGATAGTTCCGACGTTATTAGAGGAGAATTCGGTTGTGCTTGGCGCGGCGGCGCTCGCGGCCAGAGAAGTTTTTATCGGGACGTGAAGCTTGTTTAGGGAGGATCGTACGGCATGTGGTATCTGAAGCTTAGGATGTATATACTTATGGCGGTGCTATTCGCGATAGTTTACGCCGCGGTCTCCGTGATAAGTTTTCATCTCGGTATAACAAATTTCTATTTCTACCTGGTACTATCTTTTGTGATAATGCTTATCCAGTATTTGCTCGGCCCGAAGATCGTAGAGTGGTCGATGAAAGTGCGTTACATAAAAGAGAGCGAATCTCCGGAGCTTTATCAGACGGTGCGGTCCCTGGCGACACTGGCGAAGATCCCGATGCCCAGGGTGGGGATTTCGGACCTCGCCATACCGAACGCGTTCGCTTTCGGCAGGTCTATAAGGGACGGCAGGATATGCGTCACGCGCGGCATAATGGGGTTACTCAGTAAAGAAGAGCTGCGCGCGGTCTTAGGCCACGAGATGAGCCATATAAGGAACAGGGACGTTCTAACTATAACGATCCTATCCGTGATACCTATGATACTCTACCGTGTCGCGTGGCAATTTCTATTTTTCGGAGGCAGGCGCGACAGGAACCAGGGTTCGAGTGCCATGGTGGTAGGCCTGGCGGCCTTTCTCTTCTATTTTTTGACGAACCTTCTTGTCCTTTACGCGTCAAGAATAAGAGAATACTTTGCTGACAAGGGATCGGTCGATCTCGGGAATAATCCGGCTCTCCTGGCGTCCGCGTTATATAAGCTCGTATACGGGTCCGCGAGGATGCCCAAAGAGGAGCTTAAGACCGCGGAGGGCATGAAGGCCTTCTTCGTTAACGATCCGTCAAGGGCACTCAATGAATTGAAGGACTTAAGAGAGCTCGACCTCGACAGATCCGGCACGATATCGCCCCAGGAGCTGGATGCTCTCAGGAATAAGAGTATTAAGCTTAATTTCGGCGATAAATTATTAGAGTTATTTTCTACTCATCCAAATATGCTGAAGCGCATAAAGCGCTTAAGCGACTGGCGATATGCCTAAATTCAGTTTTGACGCTACCGGTATAGGAAGCCTCCCCTTTAAAGACCCGAAAACCGCCTGCCGTATGGTATTCGATAATTTCAAGCTCATTCCTTTCTGGCCGCAGCTCAATAACCGTTCCTTTAAAGAGCATATGTACTGCCAATTTTCCGAAGGTATCCCCGGTATCGTGATAGACGAGAATAAGCGGTCTATATATATCGATTCCGAAAGAGCGGCTTCCGGCATGGAGAAGGCGTATCAAAATTATCTCGATCAGGACGTGGACCATTTTAAGATATCGCGCCCTTTCGCCGAGGGCCTGTATGAGTTTATCGATTCTTTTAAGCGGGAAACGGGCGGTGCGAAATTCGCGAAGGGCCACGTTACCGGGCCGGTGAGCTTCGCTCTCTCAGTGACGGATCAGGCCAAGAGAGCGCTGATATACGACAAAGATATGTTCGATATCGTTACGAAGGTACTCGCGATGAAGGCCAGGTGGCAGATACGCGAGCTGAAGAAGCTCTCCAAAGATGTCATCATATTCATAGATGAGCCGTATCTGGTATCTATAGGCTCGAGTTATGTTAATATCCCGGCCGGCGATGTCGTCAGATCTCTCGACGAGATCTTCTCGGCGATAAGAGAAGAGGGCGCTCTCTCCGGCGTTCATTGCTGCGGGAACACCGATTGGCCGCTTCTGCTCAAAAGAGGCGTTGACATATTGAACTTCGACGCTTATAATTTCATGAAAGAGTTCTTTTTGTATCACCGGGAGATAAAAGATTTTATCCAAAGAGGTTCCACGATAGCGTGGGGAATAATTCCCTCATCCGAAGCGGTGGACTCCGAAAGCCCTGAGGGCATCGCCGGGAGACTAAAAGAGGCCCTTAAGGCGCTGGAAGATAAAGGTATCGATATCCCGTCGGTCTCTTCGCTCGTTACTCCAAGCTGCGGTCTCGGGACTCTCGACGAGCAAAGAGCAAAAAGAATAGTCCAGATGGTCAACAGAGTATCGGATATACTTAGATAATACGCTCGACGTCATTGCGAGGCTGACGAAGTCAGCCGAAGCAATCTCAAAGGTATAAATGGAAGATAAGAATACGATTAAAAATTATATAGCCCTGGAAGAAGAGTATTCCAGTTTAAAAAAATCTAAGGTAGTGGTGATGCCCGTCCCGTATGACAAGACGGCCACGTATATCAAAGGGACCGTCAACGGGCCCGAGGCAATAATAGACGCCTCTAAGAAGATGGAGCTCTTCGACGAGGAGCTGAACCAGGAGACCTATAAAATAGGCATACATACCATGGAGCCATTGCCGGTGCAGGATATGGCGCCCGAGGCGATGGTGGAGAAGGTTTACGCCTCCACGCTGGAGTTGTTGAAGGCGAATAAATTCCCCGTTCTTTTAGGCGGCGAGCATTCGTTGAGCATAGGTTCCGTAAAAGCTTTTAAAGAAGTCTATCCGGATCTGTCGGTCCTGCATCTCGACGCGCATTATGATATGAGGGATGAATATTACGGCTCCAAGCTCAACCATGGGTGCGTTGCGCGCCGGATCAGCGAGATATGCCCTATAGTCCAGACCGGGATGCGCAGTTTATCCAAGGAAGAGAAGGACTTTCTATCCGCCCAGGCCAATGGCAGGGTCAAGACGGTTAATGTCTACGATATTCTGGAGATGCCTCTATGGAAAGATGTCATCTCGAACGGTTTAAGCGAGCATGTCTACGTGAGCATAGACCTGGACGTATTCGATCCGTCGCTCATGCCGGCGGTCGGAACGCCTGAGCCGGGCGGGATAGGCTGGTACGAGACGCTTGACCTCCTGCGGGAGGTATCAAAAGATAAAAAGATAGTGGGATTTGACGTCGTGGAGCTATGCCCGATAAAAGGACAGGTTTCGTCGGATTTCCTGGCGGCGAAGCTCGTCTACAGGCTTTTGGGATACGTATTCCCAACAAAAAAATAATTTGCCGTCATTGCGAGGAGGCCTTTAGGCCGACGAAGCAATCTGAAAGCGGAAAGGAAAAATGCTGCTAGGTCCCAGAAGGCATCTGCTCGTTCCGAAGAAGATGTTCCTGACGAAAGGCGTAGGCGTTCATAAAGCGGAGCTCAGGAGCTTCGAGTTGGCATTGCGCGATGCAGGAATAGAGAAGTGCAACTTAGTACACGTATCGAGCATACTTCCGCCCGAATGCAAGGTCGTATCCAAAAATGAGGGGCTAAAGGAGCTCGTTCCGGGCATGATAACGTATGCCGTTGTCTCCAGGTGCTCCGCGAGCGAGCCGCACCGGCTCATCGCCGCCAGCGTAGGCTGCGCTGTGCCGGCCGATCACAACGCCCACGGATACTTAAGCGAACATCACTCTTTCGGCCAGAACGAAAAGGTCGCCGGTGATTTCGCCGAGGACCTGGCCGTAGAAATGTTAGCGTCCACTCTCGGGCTGGAATTCGATGAGGATAAGTCTTGGGATGAGAATAAAGAGATATACCAGCTCAAGGACAAGATAGTCCGCACCTCGAACATCACACAGACCGCAATAATCGGGCCGGAAGGCAACTTCGCCACCGTCGTCGCCTCCGCAGTATTCCTGTTCTAAATAAGTCCCCGGTTTGATATAATAGCTTATCCATGAAGATAATCAAACTACCGTTTAGGGTCAAGAGGCCTATTCTGGCTTGTGGCGCGGATATGAAGGGGGCTTTTGCGCTTGCGAAAGGTGATGCCTCTTATCTATTTGACGGTTTTGGCGACCTTTCGGATCTCGATAATCTCACGAGGTATGAGAAGGCGGTAAGCGCGGCCAAAAAGAGGCTTAAGATTAAGCCGGAGATAGTAGCGTGCGATCTACACCCGGGCTACTTCTCTACCCAATTCGCAGAAGACTATACGCTATCCGCTAAACGCTATACGCTATACAGTGTGCAACATCATGAATCGCATATCGCCAGCGCCATTGTGGATAACGCGATAAACGGCGACGTGCTGGGTGTGGCATTCGACGGAACCGGCTACGGTACCGACGGCAATATATGGGGTGGAGAGTTCCTTGCCGGAAAGATCGGAAGTCTGAAGCGAGTCGCGCATCTCGGTTATATTCCGATGCCAGGGGGCGAGGCTTGTATAAAGGAGCCGTGGCGTATGGCCGCGAGCTACCTATATTCGGTTTTTGGGCCTGACTTCCTGAAGCTTAAGACAGATTTCGTGAAGAGCGTAGACAAAAAAAGATGGTCGATATTAAGAGAGATGATCGGAAAAAAAATAAATTCGCCGCTGACATCGAGCATGGGCAGATTCTTTGACGCCGCGGCGTGCCTTGTACTGAATAAGCATACCGCCGGTTTTGAAGCGGAGTTACCGATAAAGTTTGAGAGAACGGCCAAAAGAGGCGTTGATAATACCTATGATTCTACAGATCCCGGGAAGATCATAAAAGGGATGGTTCGCGATATCGAAAAGAAGAGACCGGCCCCGATAATTTCAGCGAAATTCCACAATTCTATAGCGGCAATGATATTAAGCGCGGCCAGGAGGGCGAAGATAAAAAAAGTTGTATTGTCAGGCGGAGTCTTCCAGAATAGATACTTGAGAGATAAGGCGTTAACTCTGCTCGGTAAGAATGGCTTCAGGGTTTATACGCATTCAAGCATAGAGACTGATGATTCGGGGATACCGATAGGGCAGATAGCGATCGCGCATGCGAGGTTATCCGCCTTCGCAATCAATAAGAAATAGATCAGGTGCTTCGGCGGATGTCGCGCTGAAAAAGTTTAGGAGAGCTCCATGTGCTTAGCGATACCGATGAAGATAGCTGAGATCACCGGCGACGAAGGGTTCGTCGAGTCATCCGGACTTAAACGCAAGGCGAACTTCTCGCTTATAAAAGATCCCAAGATCGGTGAGTACGTGCTTCTGCACGCCGGATTTGCCATAGAGAAGATTAAGGAGAACGAGGCCAGGAAGACGCTAAAAATCCTGCGCAGCATATGAGGGGACGTTTCACTTTGCTGCAACCACTTGAGCCACAACATGTTGCGATGGCATGCAATCCAAGCATTGAGCTGATATATGCTTGGATCGGAAGCAGTTGCAACTTGTTTATATTCAATAAGTTAGGATAAAGTGAAACGTCCCCATAATGAGAGATGTAGTATATGAAATATGTAGATGAGTTCAGGGATAGGAAGCTGATAGATAAGGTGGCCGAAGATATACGCCGTGCCGTGGATCCCGACCGCACTTACAATATCATGGAAGTCTGTGGAACTCACACGATGAGCATATTCCGATTTGGGCTGCGCGATATACTGCCCGGGAATATAAGGCTCATCTCAGGCCCGGGATGCCCGGTCTGCGTGACGCCCAATGAATTTATAGATAAAGCGATAGCCATCGCGAATATGAAAGATGTGATCGTTGCGACGTTCGGCGACATGCTGAAGGTTCCGGGCACGAGCTCAAGCCTCGAGAAGGAGAAAGCGAAAGGCTGTGAGATAAGAATAGTATATTCAAGCCTTGACGCGCTTGATATGGCCGGGAAACACAAGAATAAGAAGATAGCATTTTTAGGAATCGGTTTTGAGACGACGGCCCCGACGGTGGCGCAGTCGATGATAATAGCCAAAAAGAGAAGATTAAAAAATTACTCCGTCCTATGCGGGCACAAGACGATGCCGGAAGTGATGGAGGCGCTTGTCCGCGATAAATTGATAAAAGTAGACTTTTTTTTGCTGCCTGGGCATGTCAGCGCCATAACAGGGACCTTGCCGTACAGATTTTTAAGTAGCAAGTATAAGAAAGGCTCTGTTGTATCCGGTTTTGAGCCGCTCGATATTCTACAGTCGATACTTATGATTGTCAAACAGGCTCGGCCGAAGGTCGAGATACAGTATAATAGGATCATAAGGAAGACCGGCAACCCGTTAGCCAGGAAGAGCATGAATAGAGTGTTTGAAAAATGTTCGTCCGAGTGGCGCGGAATAGGCCTAGTAAGGAATAGCGGACTCAAGATAAAGAGATCTTACAGAGAGTTTGATGCCGAAGCGAAATTTAAGCCCGAGATCGATGAGCCGAAAGATAATATAAGATGTTTTTGCGGATATATTTTGAAAGGATTAAAGACGCCTTACGACTGTCCCTCGTTCGCCAGGACCTGCACGCCGGAAAATCCGATAGGTGCGTGCATGGTATCGAGCGAGGGGACTTGCGCGGCGTATTTTAAATACCGTCGTTCGTCGTTCGTGAATCGTGGTTCGTAAAATGGATAAAATATTATTATCTCATGGAAGCGGCGGAAAATTGATGCACGATCTTGTAGACTCTCTATTTATAAAGGGATTCGCGAACGATATCCTAAAAGAGAAAAAAGACTCAGCCATCGTTAAAGTCGGCGGTAAAAAATTGGCCTTTACCACCGACTCCTATGTCGTTAATCCGATTGTTTTTCCTGGAGGTGATATAGGAAGTCTTGCGGTCTACGGCACCGTGAACGATCTGGCGGTATGTGGAGCGAGGCCATCATTCATATCGCTGGGGCTGATAATCGAGGAGGGTCTCGATAGGCCTCTCCTGGAAAGAATAGTCAAGTCCATCTCTTCCGCCGCGAAGAGGGCACGGGTAAGAATAGTTACCGGTGACACCAAGGTGGTCGAGCGGGGCTCATGCGACAAGATATTTATCAATACCAGCGGTATAGGTGAAGTATATTACCCGGGGCTTTCGGTTGGGAAGATAAGGCCAGGCGACAGTATCATCTTAAGCGGCACTATAGGAGATCATGCCATAAGCGTGCTATCCAAGAGGGAAGGGATATCTTTTTCATCTGAAGTTAAGAGCGATTCCGCGCCGCTGAACGGTTTAATAACCCGGGTGTTGAAGGCTTCGGATAAGGTTAATTTTATGAGGGACCCGACCAGGGGAGGTGTAGCGACCACGCTCAATGAGGTGGTTGTCAGAAGGAGGTTCGGGATAGCGATAGACGAAAATAAGTTACCGGTAAGCGAAGGCGTCAAAACGGGCTGCGAGCTTCTCGGTTTCGATCCCCTATATCTCGCGTGCGAAGGCAGGGTGCTCATAGTAGTTCAAAGAGATGACGAAGAGAAGGTCTTGAGGGCGATGAAGAAGGACCCTCTCGGGAAGCGCTCGCGTGTTATAGGCAAAGTGACCATCCAGGGGCAGGGGAAAGTATACCTTAATACGGCCTCGGGCGGTAAAAGGATCGTCAATATGCTGTCAGGCGAACAATTGCCTAGGATTTGTTGAAGGGCATGTCCGCCTTCGCAATCAATGCGTAATAGAGAAGGTGCTTCAGCGGACTATCCGCCGAAGCAATCAGGCTATTTAGAGGTGAATGCGAAGGAGGATGTTAACAGGTGAACAATTACCGAGGATATGCTAACATAATATGTATAAGGAAAGATCTTACAGGCAATGGGTAAAGAGCGAAGGCCTCGTAACTTTTGAGGTCAAAGAGCTTGAGACGGATCTCCTCATATCCTCCGGGAAGAATCTGGAGAATAAGGCGCGCGAATCCGTACTGAATTACAGGGAAGATATAGGGACTTACATAAAAAAACATAAAGATTTTTTCGCGTCGCTTGAGCCGGTAGATGTCCCGGGCGATGCTCCACTGATAGTAAGAGCGATGGCAGATGCCGGCAGACGTGCGTCGGTCGGACCTATGGCGTCGGTAGCCGGAGCGATGGCGGAATTCGTGGGAAGAGACCTTCTTGCTTATACGGATGAAGTCATAGTAGAGAACGGCGGGGATATATTTATAAAGACAAAGACCAAGAGAGTCCTCGGTCTTTACGCCGGAGAGAATTCGCCGTTTAGCGGTAAGCTGGCGCTTGAAATACCGCCTTCGGAAGAAGGCCTTGGGGTATGTACATCGAGCGGCACGGTCAGTCACTCCTTAAGTTTCGGAAAGGCTGACGCGGCGCTGATCATATCCGGCAACGCGGCGCTCGCCGACGCGACGGCCACAGCCATGGGTAATATCGTAAAGGACAGACTCTGCATAGAAAAAGGAATAGATTTTGCAAAGTCTATAGATGGCGTAAGGGGCGCATTGGTTATTGTGGGAGATAAACTGGGAAGCTGGGGCGAAATAAAATTGGTCTGAAACCAAGGAGGACGTGATGGTATCGAAGAGAATAGTATTAAAGTTTCCGCATAAACTTGTAGATAAGCCCATAGTTTACAAGCTTGTGAAGGAGTTCGACCTCGTCTTCAATATCCTACAGGCAAAGATCACGCCCGAGGAGGAAGGGTTATTGGTCCTGGAGCTCACAGGCACAAAGGAGCATTACGCCAATGGTATCAGGTATCTTACTGATCTGGGCGTCAATATCCAGCCATTGAGCAAAGATGTAACCAGGGACGACAACTGTTGCACTCATTGCGGCGCATGTATCACCATATGCCCAACGGAGGCGCTCTATATGGATAAAGATACGATGAAAGTCATCTTCGATTCCGATAAGTGTATCGCCTGCGAGCTCTGCGTAAAAGCATGCCCGCCTCGTGCCATGGTAGTAAAATTGTAAAATACCGTATTGACTTAAAAAGAGAAATGCATTAAAATGATACACTTCATAAGATAATTATAGAATATGTCATTGACCTGTTATTCCATAACAAAGAGCGACCTGTTTGATCTTTTCGCGCGTTTAGCGCAAATGAGCAGGGTCTTTGTGCCCTACAGATATGGTGACAATCTCAATTTCGGAGAGTTTGATCCCGCCAGAGAGGCTGCTATAGAGTTAGGCGGCGTCAGGCAGAGCCAGCCCTTCAAATCGTTCTTGAATCCCGCCAGGGAGAAGGTGATGGGCAAAGAGAATAATGATCCCCGGCTTGCCATGCACCCGAGCGAAGCGAGCGGTACATGGCCGGTCATAGTGGCGGGTGTCAAGGCCTGTGATCTCTCTAGCTTAGTCCTGCAGGATCACGTTTTTTTAAAGGGCGACTGCGAGGACCCTTTCTACGCTTTTCACCGCAATAACACCCTGATAATATCCTGTGACTGCACATACGCCAAAGAGACCTGTTTCTGCATGGCCATGTCAGGGAGGCCATATCCTGCAAAAGATTTCGACCTGAACCTATCCGCACAGGATGGCTTCTTTATCGTGGAGGCCGGCAGCGATAAGGGCAGGGCGATAGTGAAGAGTTACAAGACGTTCTTCAAAGACTGTAAAGATAGAGATCTCTCCGAGCGCGAAGGTCTGCGTGAAAGGGTCGCTCTCCAGGTAAAAGATTTTATCAAAAAGAGGGGGACCCCCGACACGGCGGCCATAAAGGGCAATGTTAAGAAGAGCTATGATAATCTCACCTTATGGCAGGATGCGGCGTCGACATGCGTTGAATGCGGGGCGTGTAATCTCGCCTGCCCGACATGCCACTGTTTTTTGCTGTTTGACGAGAGAAACCAGCAAAGAATAGGCAGGGGCAAGGTCTGGGATGCCTGCCTATACAGAACATTCGCCAAAGTAGCCGGAAATCATAACCCAAGGAAGCATCTTTACGAAAGGATGCGCAACAGGTTCGACAAGAAGTTCGCGTTCTTCCCCGAGGTGCTCGACTATTTCGCCTGTACCGGATGCGGCCGTTGCATAGAAGCGTGCCCCGGGAATATAGATATCAGAGAAGTATTAAAAGGTGTTGTCACAGGAAAGTGGAATAAGCCGCCCCATGATTAATTGTAAAAGTCCTTACTCGTATATAGATGCCGACATACTTAATGTCGTTACGGAGACGTCCAATATAAAGACCTTCACGCTCAAACCGCGCGAAGCTATCCCGTTTAAAGCCGGCCAGTTCATGGACATATCGGTGCCGGGCATAGGCGAAGCGCCGTTCACACCATCATCGAACCATAATATCGCGGACAGGTTTGATTTTACGATAATGGATGTAGGGCGTGTCACTAAATTACTGCACCAGATGGAGAAGGGTAAGATCGTGGGTCTGCGCGGCCCGTACGGTACCGCTTATCCCATAAAGGAATGGAAGAATAAAGAAGTATTCATCGTCGGCGGCGGAGTGGGCTTGGCACCTTTAAGAGCCCTGCTATACGCGCTATTCAACAACGTCGGCGACTACAAAAAGATAATACTGAAGTACGGCGCCAGGACCTCCAAGGATATAGTGTACACAGACGAGATAGAGACGTGGAAAAAAAGAGCGCCAAACGTCGATGTGAGGATCACGGTCGATGTCGGAGATGAATCGTGGAAAGGCAACGTAGGGCTCGTTACCACGGTGCTGAAGAATTCGGGGGTCGATATCAATAACGCGGTCAGTATAGTCTGCGGCCCTCCGATCATGATGAAGTTCGTCACGTTTAAACTTCTCGATATGGGGTTTAAGGATAGCCAGATATATCTGTCGATGGAGAAGAATATGTCATGCGGCATAGGAAAATGCGGCCATTGCAGAGTAGGACCTTATTACGCGTGCAAGGACGGCCCTGTATTTACGTACGACAAGCTTAAAGACTTACCTAATGTATGGGACTAGCGTGAAGAAACTATTGATAGATCTGGACATATGCTCAAAATGCGAAGAGTGCGGGATGTTATGCAGCTATATCCAGCATCCGGCCAATAACGGCGTGACTACATTAAGGGAGTTCGCTCACTTCGCCGTGGTATGCAGGCGCTGCGATGACGCGCCGTGCATCGCTTCGTGCCCTTGGAAGGCTCTCGAACTGCAGCCTGCGAATATGCTGAAACGCTACATGATGCGCTGTACGTCCTGCAAGAATTGTTCCAGGGCATGCCCGTTCGGAGTGATATATCCCGAGACGATACCTTTCGTGATATCGAGATGCGATTACTGTATAGGGAGACTGAAGAGCGGCGAGGTCCCCATATGCCTGCAATCCTGCGCGCACGGCGGCATCCAGTACGGTGAATTCGAGGAGAAGGCCGAAGGGGGCATATTCAACGCGTCCGATCATCTGATGGTAAAGACCACTTTTAAGTGGGAGAGGGCTGAGGAGGCGCCCAAAAAGAGATGAACCCATTAAATTATCTGGTACTATTCCTTGTATTTCCCGGGTTTCTCTTCTCAGGCACGATGGGCCTGCTGGTAGGGTGGGTGGATAGAAAGATAACCGCCAGGCTTCAGTGGAGGATAGGGCCGCCGTGGTATCAGAATTTTGTAGATATTATGAAGTTATTCTATAAGGAGACTCTCGTTCCGGAAGGCGCCTCGAAGTGGGTATTCTTCTCGATGCCGCTTATTTCAATGGCGGGCGCCACGCTCGTCTCCACCATATTGCTGGTGTCGAACGGTCCGGCCCATGGCGGGTTCATAGGCGATCTGATAGTGGTGGTATACCTGCTGGTCATTCCCTCGATAGCGCTTATGCTCGGCGGCTTCGCTTCAGGCAACCCGCTCGCGTCGCTCGGCAGCTCCAGAGAGATGAAGCTCGTGCTCGCGTATGAGCTGCCATTTTTGCTGGCGCTCTTTGTAGTTATAATGAAGACCGGTTACACGATACGGCTCGGCCAGATCATAGCCTGGCAGGACGCGCACTCTTTTGTGATCGCGAGCGCGTCAGGAGCGATATCTTTTTTTGTAATGATCTTCTCTATCCAGGCCAAGCTCGGATTCATCCCGTTCGATATGGCTGAAGCCGAGACGGAGATCGTCTCCGGTCCCTACATAGAGTATTCCGGCAGGGCGCTGGCCATGTTCAAGATCGCAAAGGCGATATTGTTCTTTGCAATGCCCATACTTTTGATAACACTGTATTTAGGCGGCATAAAATTTACCGTGGACGGGATGTTATGGAACGTACTGGAATATCTCCTCATCCTGCTTATTGTGATCGTGATAAAGAATACGAACCCGAGGGTCAGGATAGACCAGGCGATGCGATTCTTCTGGCGCTTGCCTACTCTATTGGCTATACTGGCGGTTGTCTTGGCGTGCTTAGGACTGTAGATGGGATTAAAAGAGAAGATCTTAACTAAATCGTTATACGTCTTTCATCTCTCGAGCGGGAGCTGCAATAACTGCGATATAGAGATCATAGACTGTCTGACACCGCGCTATGATATCGAAAGATTCGGCATGGTACTGGTCGGCAGCATAAAACATGCCGATGTCCTGCTCTGCACCGGCTCAGCGAACAGGCTTACCGTGCCCAGGATAAAAGCATTATACGAACAGATGCCGAAACCCGGATTTGTCGTGGCGTTCGGCGCCTGCGGCGCCTCAAGAGGTCTCTTCAAGGACAGCTATAATACCGGCAAGCCGCTCGATGAAATAATACCCGTGGATATGTATATACCGGGTTGTCCGCCGAGGCCCGAGGCGATAATGGCGGGACTGTTGAAGCTGATAGGCAAGTTGACGGCAAAGCCGTCATTGCGATGGCGATAGCCCGAAGCAATCTATAAAAAAGGGATTGCTTCGCACTTTGTGCTCGCAATGACGAGGAGCATACAAATGAATATGGACGAATTTTTAAAGAATATAGGAAACAGGTTCGGCGACAGAGTCCTCAATATCAACAAGAAGTCCGAGAAGAGGGCCTATATAGATATATATCCGAAAGATGTCACGGAGTTCGTGCGGTACATCTTCAAAGACCTCTCTTGCAGGTTTGATACGGCCAGCGGAGTAGATAATTTCGATACGCTTGAGATACTCTACCATTTTTCGCACGACCCTTCCGGCATCACCGTGTCGCTCAGGGCGATACTGAGTGACAAGCAGGACCCGCACATCGATACCATAACCAATATAACGAAATCTGCGTGGTGGATAGAGCGTGAGCTGCACGAACTTTTTGGAATAGAATTTGACGGGAACTCTGACTTAAGGCCGCTCCTTCTGCCGGACGACTGGCCGAAAGGCGTATACCCTTTGAGGAAGGATTTCCAACCTCCTAAGAGAGATTCGAGGAAAGAATGAGTCATAAAGCGCATATACCCATAGGTCCGTATCATCCTTTACAGGAAGAGCCGGAGTTTTATAAATTGGTCGTTGAGGGTGAGAAGG
>Ga0268276_1001270_pt1 | contig 25577 bp, 24 predicted proteins | sample saktaG_4_FD_190145 | JGI IMG/M metagenome (GOLD analysis project Ga0268276, IMG submission 190145) | Saline water microbial communities from Sakinaw Lake, British Columbia, Canada - sak_2010_1_5_45m | ecosystem: Environmental > Aquatic > Non-marine Saline and Alkaline > Saline ... | reverse complement strand
TAAATAGTTTAGAGGAATTGGAAATCGCCGAAGGTTTATTGGGATAAATTTTTTGAAGCCGCCGGCTTAAGGGGTATTTGAGGGTAATTTTATTTACATATATATGCGGCAGGTTCTAGATCTCCATATCCACTCTCGTTATTCGCGGGCTTGTTCGCCTCAATTGACGTTAAAGAATATTGAGGCGGCTTGTCGCGTTAAGGGCGTGGACATCATCGCGACCGGAGATTTTACCTATCCGGAGTGGTTCGCCAATATAAATTCAGAACTGAAAGAGACTTTTCCCGGCTCCGGCCTATATGTTTTAAAAACCGCCGTTGATGACCGGGTTAAATTCATCTTAAGCACGGAAGTGGCTTTAATATATAAAGATGATGAGAAAGTGCGAAGGATTCACCTGGTTATTCACGCGCCGAATATCGCGGCGGTCGGAAAATTAAATAAGCAGTTAGATAAGAGATTCAATATCCGTTCCGACGGCCGGCCAATCTTAGGGATTAAAGCGCCGGAACTAGTGGCCCTATTATTAAAAATTGATCCGAATTTTTTAATTTATCCCGCCCACATCTGGACGCCCTGGTTTTCCGTCTTCGGGTCCAAATCCGGATTTAATACGCTGGAAGAATGTTTTAAGGATCAGGCAAAATATATTTATGCTTACGAAACCGGATTGTCCAGTGATCCGGAAATGAATTGGCGCTTGTCGGCTCTGGACGGATTAACCTGTTTGTCTAATTCGGACGCGCATAGCCCGAACAATATCGCCCGCGAAGCCAATATCATGGAAATTTCCGAGCCGCTTTCTTATCGGAAGATTTATGACATCATCAAGAATCAACGCGTGGCCGCGTCCGCCGGTCAAGATCAGGAGGGTCTGAAGATGACTTTGGAGTTTTATCCCGAAGAAGGGATGTACCATTTTGACGGGCACCGCGCTTGTAATTTCAGCTGCGAGCCGGCGATCAGCCGGCAAAATAAAAATCTTTGTCCGAAGTGTCAAAAACCGCTCGTTATCGGAGTTTTAAACCGGGTCGAGGAACTGGCCGACAGAAAAGCCGGTTTCCGGCCGAAAAACGCCGTTCCCTTTAAAAAACTCGTGGAATTAGATAAGATTATAGCGGAGGCGCTGGGAATTAAAAGTCGTAACTCTTTAGCGGTTCAGAAACAGTATCGGCAAATGACCAGGGATTTCGGTAATGAGTTATTCATCCTACTCGACCTGGATTTGGAAAAAATAACCGGAATTGATTCGCGAATTACTGAAGGCCTTAGGCGCGTCCGGGCGGGAGAACTGATAATTTCTCCGGGGTTTGACGGCGAATACGGCCGGATAAATATTTTTTCCGAGTCGGATAAGAATAAGCAAGGCGCTTTATTATAAAATATTCAGATTATGTCTAAACCATGGAAAGCTATCAGCAGTATCATCACGGTCGTCGTTTTTTTAGTTTTGATAGCGGTGGCAGCCGTCTTATATAGCGGCAATCCGGAACAGAAAGTTAGAATGGAAAAGAATTTTTTTTGGCGCAATACGAAAATCGCCATAGATTATGTTTGGATCGCTCTCCAAGGGGTTACTGATATCAGCCTAGACAAAGAATCCGACAATAGCGGACAAGTCTCTTCAGAGACGGAAATGGCCAAGACGGCTGAAACCGGATTTTTTAAAAAAGTCGGTTCTAGTATCCGGGAAGAATGGGACAGAGGAAACGAAAAGGAGTTAAGCGCCGCCGCGCCGATTAATTCAAACAAGGATTGGCAGTGGCGAAAAAACGCGTCCGGCGCCGAAATTATTTTTAGAGATAAAAATGGCGAGGAACATAAAGTCTCTTTGCCGTTCAAGTTCTTGGCGGAATAGGTGGCGGTCAATCGGAAAAAATAGGCTGGAATTAAAAGAATTTTGGCGATTAAGAACTTCAGAACGATTTTAAGAAATATTTTCAAATAATTTAAGATTTTTTAACGGTTTGATGATGGGCAATATGCTATAATTGATTTATTAATAAAAAAATAATATAAAACGTATGGCCAAAGAAAAAGACAAAAAGATTGTCTCGGAGAAAGAAGAAAATAAAGACAAGCGCGACGACGCGGCTTTAAACGCCATCGCCCAGATCAGGAGCCGTTTCGGCGAAGGCGCAATCATGAAACTCGGCGACGTGCCAAAAACTAACGTCGACGCGATTTCCACCGGTTGTTTGTCTTTAGATATCGCGACCGGCGTCGGCGGCGTCCCGCGCGGCCGGGTCATTGAAATTTATGGTCCGGAATCTTCCGGTAAAACGACTTTAGCGCAGCATATTGTCGCGGAAGTGCAAAAACTCGGCGGAATCGCCGCCTTCGTTGATGCCGAACACGCGTTGGATCCGGAATATGCCTCTAAAATCGGCGTTAACGTCAAAGAGATGTTATTGTCCCAGCCCGATAGCGGCGAACAAGCTTTAGAAATCGTCGAGACCTTGGTGCGTTCTAACGCGGTTGATGTTGTCGTGATTGATAGCGTCGCCGCTTTAGTGCCGCAGAAAGAAATCGAAGGCGAGATGGGCGACCAACATATGGGTTTACAGGCGCGCTTAATGAGCCAGGCTCTGCGTAAATTAACCGCTATTATCGCCAAGACCAACACCGTCGTTATTTTTATCAATCAAATCAGGAATAAGATCGGCGTTTTTTTTGGAAATCCGGAGACGACGACCGGCGGCAACGCTTTAAAGTTTTATTGCTCCGTCCGGATTGAAGTCCGCCGCGCCGCTCAGATAAAACAAGGTGAAAAGATAATCGGCAACCGCGTTAGAGTGAAAATCGTTAAGAATAAAGTGGCCGCTCCTTTTAGGACTTGCGAGTTTGATATCATGTATAACGAAGGAATTTCCGTCTCCGGCGATCTGGTCGATTTGGGCGTGGAATATAATGTCGTTAAAAAGAACGGTAATACCTATTCTTTTAAGGAAGTGAAACTTGGCACCGGCCGCGAAGTCGCCAAGAAGATCATCAAGGAAGATAAGAAATTGGCCGCGGAAATCCGCAAAGCGATTCTGGCTGAAGTTAAGAGTAAGGAGATTGAAGAGAATAAATAATATTAATTTAAAAATCGCCGCTTTCCTTCTTTGAGGGAGGGGCGATTTTAAAAATATGAGCAAGTCTTGGAAGGCGAATAAATCTTTTGTTTTATCTGTCGGCGGGTCTTTAATAGTCACGGCCAACGGGATCGATACTAGATTTTTAAAAGAATTTTGCGCTTTTATCCTTAAACAAGTTAGGGAGGGGTATAAATTTTATCTCGTTATCGGCGGCGGAGTAACCGCCCGGTCTTATATCAAGGCCGCTTTAGAAATCGCGTCGATAAGTCGCGCCGATTGCGATTGGGTCGGAATCAGCGCGACGCGCCTTAACGCCCAATTGCTCAGAGCGTCTTTCGGGCAGGCGGCACACCAGGAAATAATTATCGACCCGACCAAGAAGATTTTTTCTCGGCAATCCATAGCCATTGCCGCCGGCTACAAGCCGGGCTGGTCGACCGATTACGCTGCCGTCCTCTTGGCTCGGCATAATAATATTAAGACTGTCATCAATCTCTCTAATATTGATTACGCTTATGACAAGGATCCGCGCCGATTTAAGGACGCCAAGAAACTGGAGACGGTTTCCTGGCCGGCTTTTCGTAAAATTGTCGGCAATCGTTGGCAACCGGGGTTGAACGCTCCTTTCGATCCGATTGCTTCTCGGGAGGCGGCTAAATTGGCTATGAAGGTAGCCATCCTTAACGGCCGCAATCTGAAAAATTTAGAAAAATGTCTGCGGGGAGAAAAATTCAAAGGGACGATCGTCGGATAAATTGATTATAATTACTTTAAATAAAAAAAGGGCCGCTTCCAATTCCAAGCGCCCTTTTTTATTATTCGCGATTTTTTCGCGGTTTGTCTAAATGATTATTTGTCTAAACATTGGCTGATAGTCTTAAAAACGGTTGCTATCGCCGGTTGACCGTCTATATTAATGACTTTTTTCTGATTTTTATAATATTTCAGGAGCGGAGTTGTTTGAGTATTATAAACGGTAAGGCGAGTTTTAATGGTTTTGATGTTATCATCGGAACGTCCGGAAGTTTGGCCGCGGCTCAGAGCGCGCTTGACCGCTTCGGTCTCGTTCAAGTTTAGATTTATAACCGCGTCTAAATTTATCTTCTTAGCTTTGAAAAATTTGTCTAAGGTCTTAGCTTGTTTAATGGTCCGCGGATAACCGTCAAAAATAACGCCGCCTTTTTTAATATTCTTTATAATCGCTTTTTCCATTATAGCTATTATCAAGACATCGGGCACAAGTTTGCCGGCGTTCTGGTAAGTTTTTATTTTGGCGCCTAATTCACCGGTCTTCAGCTCGGCGCGTAAAATATCCCCGCTGGATAAATGGGTTAACTTATATCTTTTAGAAATTAAAGCGGCCTGGGTTCCTTTACCGGCTCCCGGGGGACCGAAGATGAGAAGATTCATATAAAAGATTATATCGGTGCGCCCAGCAGGATTCGAACCTGCGACCGTTTGCTTAAGAGGCAACTGCTCTACCAGCTGAGCTATGAGCGCATTATTCGGTTTTTGGTGGCGGGGGCGGGGCTCGAACCCGCGACCTTAGCGTTATGAGTGCTACGCTCTAACCAGCTGAGCTACCCAGCCATTTTTCTCGGGTGCTACTCCTTCATCCGCCAACTGGCGGAGGCGGATGAGCTACCCAGCCAAATAACCGGGCTGATCCGGTTAATGTGCGCCCGGCAGGATTTGAACCTGCAACCTCTTGGTCCGAAGCCAAGCACTCTATCCAGTTGAGCTACGAGCGCTAATAATACGCCCTTATCATGAGGAAGCACGTTTCCTTTAGAGAGAGCTCGGGCGTGTCATGTTTATCTGTTTCCCTTCAAAGCCTGCTTAAGATGGTAGCCGGTTTTGAATTTCGCCACCTTAACCGCCGGAATCGTTATTCTCTCGGTTGGCTTTTGCGGGTTAACGCCGCCACGGGAATAACGGACTCGGGATAAGAAGGTGCCGAAACCGGCAATCGTCACTTCGCGGTCGTTTTTCAACTCTTCCACGATAGTGTCGGTTAGGACATCCAGCATCTTTTCGGCCTGCTTTTTGTTGAGGCCCTCGACATCATGATGAATTTTGTCGATTAGTTGTGCCTTGTTCATATTTTTGTTTTAGCTTAATTTTTAGGCATGACTTTAGAAAATAAGGGGCTTTTTAAAGGGTTTTTAGCTTTACCTGGCGTATTCGGTCACCCGCAATTCTCTGATGACGTTGACTTTTATCTCCCCTGGGTATTTTAACTCATTTTCTATCTTTTTTGCAATATCTCTAGCCAAATTATAAGCCTTAAGATCATCGATCTGTTCCGGCTGAACAAAAACGCGAACTTCGCGGCCGGCCTGAATAGCATAAACTTTTTCAATGCCTTCAAAGGTTAAAGCGATTTTTTCCAGCTCTTCTAAGCGTTGCAGATAGTTTTCGTAGTTATCTTTACGCGCTCCTGGTCGAGCGGAAGAAATAGCGTCGGCCACTTTAACGATAACGGAGATAAGAGTCGCCGGTTTATCATCATGATGAGTGGCAATCGGAGCGATAATCTCCGGCGGCAAGTTAAACTTCTTGGCGATATCGCGGCCGATCTCGGTATGGTTTCCCTGGACTTCGTGGTCAACCGCTTTACCGATATCATGGAGCAAACCGCCCTTTTTGGCGAGAGTAACATCAGCTCCTAATTCTTCGGCCAGCATCGCGGCTAAATGAGCCACTTCAATCGAATGCTTCAAGGCATTCTGCCCGTAACTGGTACGATATTTTAAACGGCCCAGAATTTGGACAAGTTTCGGATCAAATCCGGTCACGCCGACTTCATACATCGCTTCTTCGCCGGCCTTTTTAATATCAAGAGCGATGTCTTTTTTAGCGTTCTCAACCGCGTCTTCAACCTTAGTCGGATGGATGCGGCCGTCTTTTATCAAGTAATCAAGAGCCTTTTTCGCGATATGGCGGCGAATGAGCGAGAAACCTGAAACAGTGATGGCGTTAGGAGTATCGTCAACGATTATTTCCACGCCGGTCATATTCTCGATCGCCTTGATGTTTCGGCCTTCGCGGCCGATAATCCGGCCCTTCATCTCATCGTTCGGCAGATCAACTGTCGTGGTCGTGAGTTCCACGGTATAATTAGAAACCAATCTCTGCATCGCGAGCGCCATGATATTTTTAGCTTTTTCGCCCAACGCTTCTTCGGCGTTATTTTCCAACTTATTAATTCGGACAATCAAATCTTCAGCGCTTTTTGCCTCCACATTTTTGAGCAATATTTCTTTAGCTTCGGCTTGGCTGAGTCCGGAAACACTCTCCAGCTTGGCTTCTTGTTCAACTTTAATACTCTTGATTCTTTCCTTGATTTCTTGGACCTCGTTAACCTTATCAAATAGTTTTTGCTGTTTTTCCTGTAAATCTAAAAGTTTTTGGGAAAAAGAAGTTTCTCTTTGCTCCAGTCTCTTTTGCAGATTATTTATCTCATTGCGACGGTCAACCTCTTCTTTTTTTGAATCCTCAATGATTTTTAAAGCTTTATCCTGAGCCTTCAGGAGCAGGTCCTTTTCTTTAATTTTCGCCTCGCTAATAAGTTTGTCGGCTTTTCCGGCGGCGTTATTGATTTTAGAATTGGCTGATTTTTTGTAGAAAACATAGCCAATAAAAAAACCACCCGTAATCAAGACCGCGTACAAGACATAGTTCAAGTATTCCATATAAGGGACGGCTGTCTTTAGAAATTTGGTGGCGAGAGACGAAAGTATTGAATTTTTGAAAAAACTAACCACGTGTCCGCAGAAAAGGCGCGTTTATTTTAGAGATGAGTTTAAACCCGTTTGGTTTTTAGCTAATTTTAGATTAAAAATCAGGGAAAACATAAATGATTTGATGCTCAAAAATAATTTTTTTCTCCTCGGTCGGTGGTTGATTCTTTCAATAATTTCTAAAAACAGATTTAATTAATATTTATTAGATTACAAGATTACCTTAGCATTAATTTTAAATTTTGGGAAGAGGGAGGGTTTGGCTGCCCCCTATTTTTGTAATTGATCTCTTTCGATGAAAATTCAGGTGATTTTAGGGCTTTTTGGTTGACTAAAGCCCAAAAATAACGTAATCTTAAAGAATAGATCAATATTTAAATCAATCTTCATGAATGTAACCGAATTAGCCCGTATTTTAAGAATTCCTCCTCAAGAACTGCGCGATTTATTGCCGCAGCTCGGTTTTGCGATCGGTCAAAAAGCGATCAAAGTAGATAACAACACGGCCAAGAAGATAATCAGAGATTGGCCGTTTTTAAGACGTGAATGGGAACAAAAGAAAATGGCCGCGGCCATGAAAAAACAGGATGAAGTTCTGCCCAAGGAAAAGAAGACTATCTTCGTCCCGAAGATTATAACCGTCCGCGCTTACGCGGAGTTGGCGGGAATCCCGATTAACCGGGTTTTGGCGGAATTGATGAAGAATGGTGTTTTCACTTCAATCAACGAAAAAATAGATTTTGATACGGCGCTGATTATCGGTGAGAATTTAAATCTGGATGTTCAACTGGCCGAAGCCAAGCTTGAAGATAACGATAAGGAAGATAAAAAATTAGCCAACATCTTGGCGGGTGAAGCGACGGAAAATCTTCAGGACCGTCCGCCGGTTATTGTGGTCATGGGTCATGTTGATCACGGCAAGACTAAACTGTTAGATTCTATCCGCAGTACGAATGTTATCGCCGGCGAGGCCGGCGGAATCACCCAGCATATCGGCGCCTATCAGATTACCCGCAAGGGTCGCGTCCTCACCTTTATTGATACTCCCGGGCATGAAGCTTTTACCGCTATGCGCAGCCGTGGCGCTAAGGTCGCCGATATCGCTATCTTAGTGGTAGCGGCCGATGATGGCGTTAAACCGCAGACGGTCGAGGCTTTTAGAATTATCGAAGCCGCGAAAATTCCGTATCTGGTCGCGATTAATAAGATAGATAAGCCGACGGCCGATATTAACAGAACTAAACAGGAATTATCCACGCAATTAAATATTGCGCCGGAAGATTGGGGCGGGAAGACCATCTGTTCGCCAATTTCCGCTAAAGACGGAACCGGGATTGAAGAACTGTTGAATATGGTCTTATTGGTGGCGGAAACCGAAGGGACGGCCTTAAAAGCCAATCCGAACGCGGCCGCGGCCGGGACTGTCATCGAATCTAATGTCGATAAAACAGCCGGACCGCTGGCGACCATCCTTATTCAGAACGGGACTTTGCGGGTCGGCGACCAGTTATGTTTTAACGAGATTATTTACGGCAAAGTTAAATCGTTGAGAAATTATAAAGGCGAAGAAGTGAAAGAGGCCGGTCCTTCCGCTCCGGTTAAGATTCTGGGCCTAAAAATTTCTCCGGCTGTCGGCGATATCTTGAATGTCGGCGAGGGTGAAAAAATAAAGATCAGGAAAATAAAATCCGGTCCTCAAAATGCCGATAATCTTCCGGCGGCCGGCGATGATAGCGGAGAAGACAAGATTCCGAAAGTCAATGTTGTCATCAAGACTGATTTTTTAGGTTCGGCGGAGGCGATCGAAGAGTCCTTATTGAAACTGAATAATGAAAAAGTAAAAGTAAAAATAATCAGTAAAGGCTTAGGCTATATTACCGAAGGCGATATTAAGCGCGCTGAAGACGCCGGCGCGAAAATCTTAGGATTCAATGTTCGAATGTCGCCGGCGATAGAAAATCTGGTCCGCGAAAAACAAGTGACAGTCAGGATTTTTTCCATTATTTATGATCTGATTAAATTTATCAAAGACGAAATGCAACTCTTGGTCAAGCCGGAAATAAATCGGATTGATTTAGGGCGTTTGAAAGTTTTGGCCGTTTTCCGGACGGAGAATAACAGCCAGATTGTCGGCGGGAAAGTTTTGGATGGAATCTTAAAGAATAATAGCTTAGTGGTGGTTAAGCGCGGCGACGATTTCATCGTCTCCGGTAAACTGACGCGTCTTCAATCAGGCAAACAGGACGTCGATCAGGTTGAGCAGGATCAAGAAGCCGGCCTTAAATATGAAGGGAAGCCGCTTATTATTGTTGATGATATTTTATATATTTATCGGGAGGAAAGAGTCGTCGATAAGATTTAACTGGCGTCAGCCCAGGTTTATTTATGTCTAAAATTCCGCGCTTGAATGAAATCTTAAAAGAGGAATTGGCCGCCGCCATTAATCGCGAGGTCGGCTTGCCGAACGCTCTGATTACCGTTACTTACGTAGAATGTAGCCCGGATCTGAAGCGGGCGAAAGTTGGGGTTTCGGTCTTGCCGGATAATTTAACCGGGACGGCTTTACGTAAATTAACGGCCGGAACCGGGGAAATAGTCAGGATCTTAAAATCGCGCGTTAAATTAAGGGCTATGCCGCATCTGATTTGGGAGTTTGACGCGACGGAAAGGGAGGCCGGCAAGATTGAAAAATTAATCGCCGGAATTGCCGGGGACGAATATGAGGATGAGTGATTATAAGATGGAGTAAAATAAAGAATCCAGCCAGTCTGGACTTTTTTTTATTTTTGAGGTAGGATAAGCGGTTATGAATTTAATCGAAAAACTACAAGCCGCCTATAATCAGCTCCGCTTAGCCAAGCGGGTTTTAATCGTCGCTCATACTTCTCCGGATGCCGATGCTTTGGCGTCTGTCGGCGCGATGATTGAGGTCGCCAGATTCCTTAAATTAGATATCTATGCCTATGGGGATAAGAAACCGGAAGGAGTTTATGGTTTCATTCCCAACGAAGCCCTGGTCTTCTCGAAAGAGCCTGAAGACCTGCGGCAGTTTGATGTTATTTTAATCCTTGATTGCGGCTCCATTTCCCGGACGGGACTGGAAGCGCGTTTAAGAGCCTTACTTAAAGCCGAATCCGAAGGCCGAATTGTTAAACGCCCGTATCTGATAGAATTTGACCATCATCCGCTCCAGGGAGATTACGCGGATTTGGAAATCCGTTTGCCCGATAAAGCCTCAACGACAGAAATAATCTATCACTTCTTGAAAGCGAATAATTTAGAAATTACCAAAGAACTGGCTAATTGTATCTTAATCGGCTTAATGACCGACACCGGACATTTTTTACACGCCAATTCTTCTAAAGAAGCGATCACGGTTTCTTCAGAGATGCTTCTGCGCGGCGCCTCGCTGCCGAAAATCATCGGTCATACCGTTAATAATAAAAGTTTTGTTTCTCTTAAGGTTTGGGGCCGGGCTTTGGAGAATATGCATTTTAACGCCGAGACCGGGCTAATCTCATCCGGTTTGACCGCTTCGGAATTAACTGGCTTGCTTGGTCCGGAGACGGCTGTGAGTCTGGATTTATTCGGGGATATTGTTTCTTTTTTAAGCATGCTGGCCGATGTAAAAGTCGCTTTGCTTTTGCGCGAAGAGGGAGATAAGATTAAGGGTAGCCTAAGGACTAACGGTGAGGAAATAGATGTCGCCGCTATCGCTCGCAATTTTGGCGGCGGCGGCCACAAGAAAGCGTCCGGGTTTTCACTGGCGGGGCGGTTGTCTCGGACGGCTACGGGCTGGAAAGTGATAAAGCAATAACCGATAAGATAGCTTTTATATTTTTTTCATGGACTTCTCTCGCCAGGCTTTAATTTTCTTATGATCGCCGGAAAGAAGGATTTTAGGGACAGGATATTTTTTACCTTTAGCTGTAAATATTTCGGGGCGGGTATATTGCGGGTATTCCAGGAGTCCGCTCTCGCAGTGGGACTCTTCTATAAGGCTCTGATTATTACCCAAAACGTCAGGTAGCAAACGAACAATTGAATCAATGATAGTGAGCGCCGGCAATTCGCCGCCAGTCAAAACGTAATCGCCGACAGATATCTCTTCGTCAATGAATTTTTTAATTCTGGCGTCCACGCCTTCATAACGGCCGCAGATTAAGATTATTTCATCAAGCTTTGAATATTTTTGGGCAAGCGCTTGCGTCCATTTCTGGCCGCCGGCCGACATCAAGATTATTTTTCTCTTTTTCGGACCGATCTTTTTGTTTTTCAAACCTCCCTTTTTATTGATTTTTTTAATATCTTCCAGGGCTTTATAAAGCGGTTCTATCTTCATGAGCATGCCGGCGCCGCCGCCGTAAGGAGCGTCGTCGGCGGTCTTATGCTTATCACTGGCCCAAGCGCGCAAGTTATGGACCTTGAATTCGGCCGCTTTCTTTTTTTGGGCGCGCCTTAAGATACTCTCGTTAAGATAAGAGTCGAAGATATTAGGGAAGATGGTTAAGAGATGAAAGGTCATATTTTCTTGCAAGAAGCCGAATTTTTGAAGCGCCTCGGCTGGTTTAAAGATTGTCTTAATTAATTATAGCAAATCCGGGCTCATTATAACAAAGTTTTTTATTAACAAAAAAGCCCGTTGAGGGGCTTTCTTGTTTATTTAATCTTCTGGATGATTTAGATTTTTAAATCGTCAATCGCGGAAGTGTCGATATCATCGCGACTGGTGTCGCGATGAGATTCGCGAGCTTCGTGGCGGGCCGGACCTTCCGGGTCATAAATCTTTAAGTTGACGCGGGAGTTATTTTTAGCACCGATTATTTTTAATAAGGTGCGGATTGACTGCGCGGTCTGACCCTTGCGGCCAATAACATAACCCATGTCGGCCGGATTTGTCTTGAGGGTCAATAAAACGCCTCTTTCATCGATCGTCCGGTCTACGACCACATCGTTTGGATTGGCAACGATGGCTTTTACCACAATTTCCAGGAACTGTTTGTCTTCCATAATTTTCATTTGTCTTTCCAGTTTGGGCCGGATTTTCATCCGGTTAAACTGAAAGAATTTTATTAAATAACTGCCACATCAGCAGCTTTATATCAATAATTATAACACTTCAACGGCTTTTGTCAATCTGAATTTTCCCCGAAGTTTATTCGGTTTTAGCCTCTTCGGCCGGAGTTTCCGCCGGAGTTTCCGCCGGAGCGGTTTCAACTAAAGTTTCGGCGACAGGATTTTTGGCAACCGGAGCGGATTCGCGAACGGCTTTCTTATCGGTCTTGGTTTTTAATTGAGCCAAGCGTTTTTCGCTAGTCTTTTTTACTTTGGAGGCCGTCGCTTTTTTGCCTTCAATAATCTTCTTTTCAATTAAAAGATTATTGATAGTGGCGGTCATTTGAGCGCCCTTAGTCAGCCAGTATTTGACTCTATCGGCTTTGATGGCCAGTTCCTTGGAATGAGGGTTATAAGAGCCCAATATTTCTAAAATATTACCATACGGATCGCGGCCTTTTTCAGAGATAATCACCCGGAACATTTTTTTGTTGGTCTTGCCAGTTTTCGCTAATTTAATTGCTAACATAAGGTTTTTTTCGGTATTATTTTTATTGAAAAATAATAACTTATTTTTAAATAAAAGTCAATATTTAGGTTTTAGCTCGGATTCCAGGCTTAACGACTCGGGCGAGCCGGACCGCTCGGACGGCGACCGCCGCCAAAACTGGGGCGATCGGATCTGCCGCCAAATGAAGTGCCGTTAGATTTGCCCTTTTCATCCTTCCAAAGATGGGCGTTTTCTTCTAAGCCTTTCATGGTTAAGCTAACGCGGTCCTGATCGTCGATTTCTTTGATTTTAACAGTGACGATATCGCCAACGGCTATAAGGTCACTGGGTTTTTCAACGCGGTAAGGCGCTAGTTCGCTGACATGGACCATCCCGTCCTGGCTGGTATTTAAGGCGACGAAGGCGCCGAAGTCTAATAATCTGACCACTTTGCCTTTGACTATCTCGCCGGCGGCAAAGACATGGACAATCTCTTTGACCTGTCTGACCGCTTCGTCAACCATGGCGGCGTCAGTGCCGCAAATCATGACCAAGCCGCTGTCCTCAATATCAATACTAACACCAGTTTCATCAATAATTTTATTAATGATTTTTCCGCCCGGACCGATAATCGCTCCGATTTTTTCAGGATCAACGCTGAAGCTGATTAAGCGCGGGGCATATTTTGATAATTCCGCGCGCGGTTCGGCGATAGCGGATTTTATGACTTCTAAAATCTGGTTCAAAGCGGCGCGGCCTTGAGTTAAGGTTTGCGTGATAATCGTGTCGCTTAAGCCGATAGTTTTAGTATCGAGCTGGATGGTGGTTAATCCTTTTTCCGTACCAGTAATCTTAAAGTCCATGCCGCCGTCGCCGTCTTCCAAATCTTGGATATCGGTTAAGACAGTCCACTTACTCATATCTTTGTTAGAGGCGAGCCCCATCGCGATGCCCGCTACCGGACGCTTAATCGGGACGCCGGCATCCATTAACGCTAAAGTAGAGGCGCAAGCGGAAGCCATTGAGGAAGAACCGTTTGAACCCAAAGTTTCGCTGACGATGCGGATAGTATAAGGGAATTCTTCTTTAGTCGGAACGACCGGCAAGAGAGCTTTTTCCGCCAAAGCGCCATGGCCGATTTCTCGACGTCCGGTGCTGCGGAGCGGGGAAGCTTCGCCAACCGAATACGGCGGGAAGTTATAATGATGCATGTATCTTTTCTTGCTCTGTCCTTCAAGACCTTCCAGTGATTGTTCTAATCCGGGAGCGCCTAAAGTAACGATAGACATAACTTGAGTTTCGCCTCGTGAGAACAAGGAAGTTCCGTGATCGCGCGGAAGGATGGCCACTTCGGCGGATAAGGGGCGGATTTCATCGATTGCCCGGCCGTCAACACGGCGTTTATCTTTTAGAACAGCGTCGGTGACTTCGGCGTCAATCATTTTTTCTACCAGCTTCTTAATAATAAAGCCACGCTTGTCGTCGGATAAGCCCTGAGAAATCAGATGGGCTTCCAGTTGCTCCTTAATGGCGGCGACGGCTAATTTTCTTTCACCTTTAGTATAATAAACCTTATCAAATAAGATTTTTTTAATGTTGGTTTTTAACCAAGTTTCGCCGATTATAAGCAGCGCCTGCTTGTTGGCGGCCGCTTGCTGTTCTTCCGGAGTACCGGCCTTTTCAACTTTGCCGGAAATTTTTTTCGGAGTGACGCCGTTCTTTAGTTCATTAATCAGATCGATCGCGCCTTTCATTCGGTCGCGTCCGGCCAAGATCGCTTTCAATATGACGTCTTCTGAAACTTCATTGGCTTCGGCTTCGATCATAATAACTTTTTCAGTTGTGCCGGCCACAATCAAATCCAGTGAGCTCTTCGCCTGTTCTTCGTAAGTCGGGTTAAAGACGAATTTATCCTCAATCAATCCGACGCGGATACCGCCGATCGGGCCGTTCCATTTTAAGCCGGAAATAGATAAGACCGCGGAAGCCGCGATCAAGGCGATGATATCATAGTCATTTTCTTGGTCAACCGCCAAAGTCGTGATAATGACTTGGATATCGCGATTGTCGCCCGGTTCGAATAAGGGGCGGATAGAGCGGTCGATCATGCGGCCGGTCAAAATAGACAAATCGGTCGGCCGACCTTCGCGCTTAACCCAGCGGGAACCTTTAATAATTCCGGCGGCGTAGAGCTTTTCTTCAAAATCAACCATCAGCGGGAAGAAATCAACGCTTTCGCGCTCGGTTTTAGATTGGACGACAGTCGCTTGAACGACGGTTTCGCCGTATTGGACCCAGACAGCCGCGTCGGCTTGCAGGGCGACCTTCCCGGTCTTAATAGTGAGAGGGCGGCCAAGCCACTCTCCGGTAAATACTTTTTCCATAACATTTTTGCCTGGCCGCTAAATTACAGAACTGTATTAATATACAGCGCTATCTATTTATCGGTCAGGCTTATTAAATTATTTAAATTTTTCTTAACGATAAAGCAAGAATTTCTTGTTGGCGCCCAAATCGGTAAAGTCGTCGGCTTCTTCTATAAGTTTAGACGAGCAGGTTTTTTTGAAAGCCATTATTTCCACGAGGCAGCCTTTGTTATTCTGCAAATAAGATACCAGCGGGAGATAATCGCCGTCGCCGGAAACTAGAACGATAACGTCAAGTTTGTCGGCCAGCTTAATGGCATCAATGGCGATACCCACATCCCAATCGCCCTTTTTCGCGCCGCCGGCGAATATTTGGAGGTCTTTCATCTTCACTTCAAAACCTTGCTGATCGAGCGCCTCGATAAAAGGGGATTCCTCTTTATTCTCCGTTCGAATAGCATAAGCAGTGGCCCGGATTAATTTCCGGTCGGCCGCTGCTTTAGCTAAAATTTCTCTGAAATTAACTTTCCGATTATATAAATTCTTCGCCGAATGGTACATATTGGAAACGTCCACTAGGATTCCGACTCGTTGTTCCGTATGTTTTATCATAAATGATTATTTTACGTCTTCGGTGACCTCTTCTTTTATCTCGTCACCTTCTTCAGTTTCGATATATTTTTTTTCTTTCTTTTTTTCTTCCTCTTCTTCTTCGATGAGCTTCAGGGAGATTTTGAGTTTTAATCTTTCGGACAGTTCCTTAAATTGCTCGGAATTTTCTTTCTGTAAGTATTTAAGCAGTTTGCGTCTTTCGCCGACCTTTTTTAAGAGGCCGCGGCGGGAAGAGAAGTCATGCTTATGTTTTTTCAGGTGTTCGGTCAGCTCCTTAATCTCTTCGGTGAGGATTGCGATCTGAACCTGGGAAGAACCGGTATCCGTGTCATGGACGCGGAACTTCTTGATGATTTTTTCTTTGTTTTTTTTGTCTAACATAGTTTATTCGCTCATATCCGAGAAGCGGTTAATCGGTCCGCATCCAAGAAAGAGTACCTTAATTATTAAATCGCTTATTTAAAAGCGTTGATTTTTTTCATCAATTTTGATTTTTTGCGGGCGGCGGTGTTTTTTTTGATCAAGCCCTTCTTGGCCGCTTTATCGATCGCCTTAATGGTTTTTTTATAATCTTCTTTTGCATTCTTATCTCCGGCCTTAACCTGTTTTAAGTTGGTTTTTACCAAATCTTTCAATTTACCCACGACTTTTTTATTTTGGGCGCTTCTTTTAACGGCTTTACGCAGCTCTTTGGCGGCCGATTTCTTGTTTGGCATACTGAATTTCTAAATTATTTTTAATTAATATAGAGAAATACTAACATAATAGTAAATAAAAATCAAGAGACCGTGAGTGAGAGTGCGAATGAGCTTATCGGTCCTTGGTTTTTTGAAGTCGCTAGTCCCGATATTTGGGAAAATTTTGTCTATTAGCATATAATATAGGTGTGTCTAAGGTACGTTTAAGAATATAGGTACGTTCAAGATTTATAGCAAAAATAAGAAAAAATTCCTAGTTTTAGCGATTATTTTAGTGATTATCGCCGCGGCTTATTTAAATCGCGCTTATTCTCATATTTATGGAGCGCTCGGCGCGGCTGATTTAAAACCGGCGAACGGGCAGGAAACTTATTTGATAGGCGAGGCTAATTTAATAGATGGCGTTAATCCGATAAATAATATGGCTACCACCAGTCTTATCTATGTTGCTTTAGGAGATAGCCTGACTGCCGGAGCCGGTACTGCTCGTTACCAGGAAATATTGCCCTATCTCTTGGCCGAAGAGTTTGCCGCCGGCGATGAGACGATTGTTTTAAAAAATCATTCTGTTTCCGGAGCGGAAACCGCGGATGTAATTGCCAATCTTTTGTCGACGGCTGTTGATGATAATCCGGATATTGTCACGCTTTTAATCGGTGTTAATGATATCCATAATAAAGTTTCCGCCGTGAAGTTTGCGGAGAACTATGAGGAAATTTTGAGCCGTTTGCAGCAAGGGACTAAAGCGAAAATTTATGTTATCAATCTTCCGTTCATCGGTTCTGATAAATTAATGCTTCCGCCATATCAAGCTTTATTTGACGAACGGACTAGAGAATTTAATGAGATTATTAAGGATTTGGCCGTTAAATATTCCATTAAATATATCGATTTATATTCGCCGACCGTTGATTTATTCAAACGTTCCGGCGACCATTATTCAAAAGATTTATTTCATCCCTCCGCTCTTGGCTATAAGGTTTGGGCGGATATAATTTATGATCGTATTAATCAGTAATCCAATTTAGGCCACTTGGATTTTTTCGCTTCTGTTTGGCGCGGTTCTGCTTGTTTCCGCGCGGTCGCGCCGCCTGGCCGAATGGTTTCCCGCGTCTTTATCGGCGGAGTTAAAGGGAATGGCGATACTTATGATTGTTATTTCCCATATCGGATATTTTTTGGTTTCCGACCGCCGGTTCCTTTAGCCGCTGTCGATTATGGCCGGCGTCGGCGTTAATTTATCTTTATTCTTATCAGGTTTTGGTTTGGCCGCCGGCGGTTTGCAGAAAAATCTTAGTATCGGCCAATTTTATAAGCGCCGCCTCTCAAAATTGTTTACGCCGTTCCGGCTGGCGCTAGTGGTTTTTTTGACAATGTTTTGTATCTTTATAAAGTTCATATTATGGCGTTTCCGCTCGGCGTTTTGGCGGCTTGGGCGGTTACGAAATTACCGAGCGCGGTCAGCTTGGAAAAATTGTCTCGCGGTTGGCGGGCGATCGGTTATTATTTGGTTTTGTTGAGTTTATTGGGAGTTTTTGTCTATGCGAATATTAATTCCGGCATTAGCGGAAGCGCTTCCAAGGAACAATGGATGAGCATTTTGGCGGTAATGGCGATAGCCCTGGTATTTATGATGAAGAAGAGAGAGTTTAGATTATTTTCTCTCTTCGGATTGTATTCTTATGAGATTTATTTATGGCATTGGCCGCTTTTGTATCGCTATAATATTTTTTACGGCGTGATGCCGGCATGGCTCGCGACGATTTTATATTTAGCCTTGTTTGTCGGGGCGGGGTGGGGAGCGGGGAAGGCGGTTGGTTTATTAAACGGATCGAGGAAAGTCATTGAAAGGGAGAAAGAATAAACGTTGATTAGAAAATAATTGTCAAAAAAATCAGGAGCCTAGTCAGCTCCTGATTTTATAATAATGTCGGGGTGGAGAGATTCGGACTCTCGATCTTCTGGTCCCAAACCAGACGCCTTAGACCAACTGGGCCACACCCCGAATATATACCTAAAAAAATAAACCCAACAATATAAATATAGCCTGGGCTTATCTTTTGTTTATACGTGCCCCGGGTCAGAATTGAACTGACGACACAAGGATTTTCAGTCCTTTGCTCTACCACTGAGCTACCGAGGCATGAAAATTTTATTGTTAAAACTATCCTGTTGCGGGGGTCGGACTCGAACCGACGACCTCTAGGTTATGGGCCTAGCGAGCTGCCAACTGCTCTACCCCGCTATGATATTTGTTTGGCTTTATTAAGAATGGTTTACTCGGGCTTTTCAATTAATCTCGGGCGATTGGTGGGCAATGGAGGATTCGAACCTCCGACCTCAACATTATCAGTGTTGCGCTCTAACCAACTGAGCTAATTGCCCGTAATTTACGAGTAAAAATATAACAAATAATAAATAAAAAGGCAAGCGTTCTTGTTCGGTTTAGAGCTCGGAAATGAGCAAGCTTAATTCAGTTTTAACGTCACCGCGTCCGGTTTTGTTTAAAAAGTCCAAATGGATCAGGCGATTCAAGTAATTCTTTAAGATTAAAGCGCTGAAATTCCTGGCCTGGAGCGCGCCCTTCTTCGCGACGTAAGGATGGATTTTTAGGCGGCCGGCCATATCGGCCGGATTCATGTTAGCATCCAAAGCGGCGCGGATCTGGAGGAGAATTTTGAATTGGCGGGTCAGCATAGTCAGCAAATATTCATCGCTTAACCCGGCGGCATATTGCTCTTCTATCAGACTGATGGCCGCTTTTCTATTTTTCGCGCTGATAGCGTCGGTCAGGCCGAAAATATTTTCATCATAAGAACCGGGCACCATTTCCTTGACCAATTCGGCGCTTATTACCGACTCGTCGCCGCGAAAGGATAATTTTTTTATTTCCGTGCTGATCTGCCAAAGGTCGCCGCCGGTCAAATCTGCCAGCAGGGAAGCGGCTGGAGCGCTGATGTCTTTATTATAAAGCGCCGCCTCTTTTTTAACGAAAGTTAAAAGTTGGGCGGGGGTGAGAGTTTTAAATTCTTGGGTGTAAGGCTGGAGTTTGAAGAAAGCTAATAATTTTTTAGTCGGCGTTTTTAGGGCTTTGGTTTGGCCGGCGATATCTTCATCGCGAAAAATCAAGATGTTATCGTCACTCTTAGTTAATTTTTCCAGGTAAGCGGTCAGTTCTCCGAAAATCTTGTCCGATTTATTCTTGAAAATATTTTCAACGACCACGAGTCTTTTTTTGACGAAGAGCGAGCCGGTATTAATTTGTTCGCTGATAGCGCTTAGAGTCGCGCTAGACCCGTCAACCACGCTGAAACTATGGGAGTTCGGATCCACGTCTTTGATAAATTTATTCTTCAGTTCTTGGAGGAAACGGCGAGAGCGGAAAGAGTCGGCGCCGTAAAGAGAAATGATCATATTTTATAAGGCAGATTTTTATAATTTTATCTGGAGACTATTTTATAGCTCGGATTTATAATTCAGTTTTATAACTCGGATATCTTAACTCGTTCTAAATCTTTTATTTCGCTTCCCAGAAATTTTTCGCCCCAGTCTTTGAAAAGGCGCGGGTCGTCAGTCGTATAGAATTTACAGGTTGGGTCCGCCGGCGGCGTCAAACCCAATTCCGGGTGGCGAGCGAGATAATCAGCCAAGCTTCGGGCGATAATTTCTCCGGGCTGCGGCACGAGAATGCGCCGTCCCATTATTTTACTTATTTCTTTATAGAGAAAAGGGTAATGGGTACAGCCGAGAATGAGCGCGTTTATCTGTTTGGCTTTAAGCGGCCGCAAATATTTTTTTAAGATCATCTTGGTTTCCGGCTTACGCGCCCAGCCGGCTTCAATCAGCGGGACGAGCAGGGGGGCGGCTTGCTGTTCTATCCTTGATTCCGGCTTTAATTTTTTCAGTTCCAGTTTATAAGCGTCAGAGTTTATCGTCGCCTTAGTGCCGATTATGCCGACGGATTTTATTTTTTTAGCGCGAGCGACCGCCTCAACTACCGGCCGGATAACGCCGAGTATTCGGCGGTCCGGGTAGGCGGCCGGCAGATATTCCTGCTGTAAGCGCCGAAGCGCCTGAGCGGAGGCGGTATTACAGGCGATAATTATCAGATTACAACCGGCGGCAAACAAGAAATCAGCGGCCTCACGGGTGTAATTATAAATAGTCTCCGGTGATTTTTCGCCGTAAGGCAGGCGGGCGTTATCGCCGAGGTAAATATAATTATAGTCGGGATTATCGCGTAAGAAATACTTTAAGACCGTCAGACCGCCGAGACCGGAATCAAAGACACCGATGATATTTTTCGCGGCCGTTTTTTTATTTTCCTCGTCGGCGTTTTTTTTATTTTCCTGATCGGACATATTTTTTGAACAAATCGCCGCGTTCTTTATAATTCTTGAACAGGCCGAAACTGGCGCAACCGGTGGAAAGCAAGACAACATCGCCGGCGACACCGGCTATCTTCGCAATCCTAACCGCCGCTTTCATATCCGCTGTCATTTTTAAACGGTTTTTTTGAAAGCCCGTCGCCGTAACCGTTTTTTGCAAGCGCGGAGTCGCTTTCCCCGGGAGCAGGATTAATAATTTTACGCGCCGTCCAATGATTTTTGAGAGCGTCCGGAAATCAGCGCCCTTATCGGCCCCGCCGGCGATAAGGATTATCGGGGCGGAGAAAGATTTCAGATCCAGCGCCGTACTTTCAGGGGTAGTGGAAAAACTATTATCAAAATACCGGACGCCTTTTATTTCTTTTACGAATTCCAAGCGATGCTCGAGATTAGAAAAATTAGCGACGGTTTTTTTGTATTGGTTCGGTTTTATCTTCAATAACTCGGCGATAGCGACGGCGGCCGCGATATTCTGTCGATTAAAATCGCCAATCATAAGCGAAGGCAGGGAACTGGCGCCAAAATAAATTATTTTGGTTTTTAGTCCGGACGTTTTTATTTTTTTAGTCAGATTCTTATTGACGACTAAATATTTATTATCTTTATTTTTTGCGATCTGGAGTTTCGCCCTCCAGTAAGCCTTATAAGAAGAATGAAAATTAGGGTTATTAGGATCGGCCGGCGCCAGATGTTCTTTAAAGAGATTGGTGATGACGGCGAAACGGGGCGAATATTTTAAATCTTCCAACTGGAAGCTGGACAATTCCAAAACGACATAATCGGTCGGTTTAATCTTGTCTAAGAAACCCAAGGGCGAGACACCGATATTACCGCCAAGCCAAACGCGCCGCTTGGCGTCAGATAATATCTTATAAATCAGGCTGGCAGTCGTGCCTTTACCCTTGGTGCCGCTCACGCCGATAATATTTTTAGACGGGCAGAGAGAAAAGAACAGATTAAGAGGACTGGATAATTCGGTTCGGCCCTTTCTCGGGGCGGCGCGTATGCCCGGACAGGCCGGCGGCCAGCCCGGGGCCCGAAAGAGGATATCGAATTCAGATAAGTTTTTATTAAAAGCCGGGCCGAGCTGGTAATTTATTTTTGAATAAGCAGACTTTGCGGCCGGCAAAGCGGTTAGCGGGCGGAAATCGCAGATTGTGACCTCGGCCGCTATTTTATGTTTTTCCAGTAACGCTAAAAAAGCCTGGTTATCCAGACCAAAACCGAGCAGGGCGATTTTTTTGCCGCTTAATTTATTTAATTCGGTTTTTTTTGTGTTTTTTGCCATTCTCGACATTTAGTGAATTATATGGTTAGATATTAGCAGTTCTATAAAAATAAGAAAATATGAAAGTGATGAAAATGACGAAGGTTATGATTCAAGAAAAATCTCGGCGGGACTTTCATTCAAGGAAGAGAAAAATATTTTGGCTCGGTATCAGAAACAAGGGGCTGCTAATCATATTTATCTCTTTTTTGCTCGCTTTGGCGGATATTCTATTTATTCGCCATCAGAAAGGGGCTTGGGCATCTTTGACGCACGCCGATATCGGAATTCTTACCAGGATAAACATTCAATATTCTTTTCAGTTCTGGTGGGATTTCTTATTTGGCGCCGCCTGGGTGATGTTCCTTTATTGGATGATTAGATCGCGGTGGTTTAAGGACCAAACCGGGCCGACTATGCGTATTTTTTTTATCGCCCTGATTATTATCGGCGGATTATGTTTCTCGGTGGTTTACGGAGGAATATTATATGGCCTGATAATGTCTATCGCCTTTTTGCTATTATTAGTCGCTATAATAGCCTGTCTGGGTCTGATAAATTTTTTTTGGGAAATCAGTAAAATTTTCTTCGACTAGCCATGTCTTTTAAAAACATGGCTTTTTTATTTTAATTCACCCCAGCTCTTCCCGGTATTTTCTTCCACGACTATCGGGACGCGCAGTTTTAATCCCGACTCCATAATTTTTTTTATTTTCGGATTATAGGTTTCCAGTTTATCTTTTCTGATTTCAAAAATCAACTCGTCGTGAACCTGGAGAAGCATCTTTATTTCCGTTTCCTTCCCCTCGATAAGTTTAGCAACTTCAATCATCGCCATTTTTATCAGGTCGGCGGCTGTGCCTTGGAGCGGCGTGTTTATGGCCATGCGCTCGGCGCCACGCCGAACCGCCGGGATAGAAGAAGTTATTTCCGGCAGGGGACGTTTGCGGCCGAAGAGCGTTATGGCGTAACCCTTTTCTTGCGCCTCCTTAATGGAGGAATCCATCATTTTTTTTATACTCGGATAAGCGAGCCAGTATTTTTTAATGAATTCATTGGCGCGAGCGTAAGAGATACCGGCCGCTTGGCTTAAGCCGTGCGGACCTTGGCCGTAAATGATGCCGAAATTAGTTGCCTTAGCTTCGCGGCGCATCTGCTTAGTCACTTCTTCCGGTTTGACGTCGTTTATTTCCGCCGCCGTCGCGCTATGGATATCTTCGCCGTCATTAAAGGCGGCAATCATTTTCTTATCTCCGGAAATATGAGCCGCCAGTCGCAGTTCAATCTGCGAATAATCAAAGCCGGTTAGTTCATAGCCGCTCGCGGCGACGAAAGCGCCTCTGATTTTTTGTCCTTCTTCGGTCCGAGTCGGGATATTCTGGAGGTTCGGTTCGGTGGAAGACAGACGTCCGGTCGCGGTGATTGTTTGGTTGAAGCTGGTATGGATGCGTCCGGTTTTCGGATTGATCATGAGAGGCAGGGCGCTTAAATAGGTCGTCTGCAGTTTATTCAATTCCCGATAATCTTGGATGAAAGGAATTATCGGATGTAGGTCGCGCATTTTCGCCAGCTCATCCTCGGCCGTTGAAAATCCGGTTTTAGTTTTCTTTAAATTATCAGTCGGGATGGCTAATTTTTCAAAAAGAACCTCCTTCAACTGTTTCGTCGAATTGATATTGAATTTTATCCCCGCTAATTTATGGATGGCTTTTTCCAATTTTTCCAGTTTGACGGCGACTTCCAGGCTTAATTTCTTAAGCGGCGCCGTTTCCATTTTAATACCGTTATTTTCCATGGCGCCAAGAATCGGAATCAGCGGCATTTCAATCTTAGAAAACAGTTCTTCCAATTTTTCTTCTTTCAATCTCTTGGACAATATCGCGACCAGGCGATTGGTAAAATCAGCGTCCTCGCAAGAATAAAGGCTCAATTTATCGGTCTCCAGCGTTTTAAAATCTAAAGTTAATTGAGTCGGCTGGGATCTGGCCAGGTCGGCTTTGCTTATCTTTTCAAAGCCTAACTCGGTAAAGGCCAGCGAATCCAGATTATGCTGGCGGCTGGAGGGATTAAGAAGATAAGACGCGATCATAGTATCAAACTCCAAACCGGCGACGTCAATGCCCTGGTTTTTCAAGACGCGCCAATCGAATTTCAGGTTATGCCCGTATTTTTTTATTTTGGCATTTTCCAAAATCGGCTTTAAAATTTCCAGGCGCTTCGCGTTGGTTAAGATAAAATAGGCTTCGCCGCTTTTCCAAGAAAAACTGACGCCCAAAAGTTCGGCTGTTAGCGGATCAAGCCCGGATGTTTCCGTATCAAAAGCGAAATCTTTTTGGACTTTCAGTTTTTTTAAGAAAACCGCGAATTTTTTATCGTCGGCAATCAGTTGGTAATCGAATTTCTTGGCGTTGCGCGCGAATTTTGCCGATTCTGTCCGGTCGTTTTTCCCTTTAGTCGAAGTTTCGGAAGTTTTAGAAGTTTCGGAGGGTCCGGCTTCAGTCTCCGCCCTTCCGCCGTGAGCTTTATTAAGAGTGTCCCTGACATCCTTGACTTTATTAAGGAGAGACTTGAATCCCAGCTCGCTGAAAAGATTTATAACATTCTCCAACTTGAAAGAGGAAAATTCTACGTCAGAGAGAGAAAATTTTACTGGCGCGGTCAGATTAATGGTCGCCAGTTCGCGGCTCAAATAGGCGTTAGACTTATTCATTTTTAGCAGTTCCAGAATTCGCGCTCTTATTTTAGGATTATTTTTTTCGGCCGCCTTATAAACTCCGTCTAAGTCCTTAAACTCTACCAGTAATTCGCTGGCGGTTTTTTCGCCGATGCCTTTAACGCCGGGGATGTTATCACCAGGGTCGCCGCGCAGGGCTTTATAGTCGATAATTTGCTCCGGTGTCAGATTGTAGCGGGCTTTGACCTGATCGGCTCCATATAAGACGCTGTCGGATAAGCCGCGGCTCATAGTATAGACCTTGGTTTTTTCGTCAATTAGCTGGAGAGTATCTAAATCGCCGGTAATAATTATATTTTCTAAGTTTTTATGAGTTTTAGTCTGGGCGCAGATAGTGCCGATTAGATCATCAGCTTCATAGCCGTCCAATTCAAAAATCGGAATATTAAAAGCGGTCGCCACTTTTTTTACGTAGGGAATCTGTTCATATAATTCGTCCGGCGCCTTGACGCGCGTGGCCTTATAAGCTTCATAAGCTTCATGGCGGAAGGTCGGACCTTTCTTATCTAAAGTCAGAACCACATATTCCGGATGGAATTCGTTTAGAGCTTTTAACAAAAAAGAGGTAAAGCCATAAACCGCATTAACTAGCTGACCGCTTTTAGTTCGCAGAGTCGGCGGCAGAGCATGAAAACTGCGATGAATAAGGGCGTTTCCGTCAATAATAATCAGTTTTGGTTTGGTTTTAGACATAGTTCAATTTTACCATTTTTGGCAGTTGCCGGAAAGTCGAAATCGAGTTGGTCGCTGAAAATTAAAAAGCAGATATGTTGAACTGTACCCCAAAAAGTGGACACGAAAGTGTCTGCTTTTCTGGAGAGCAATAAGTAATTTTTTTTTACTTCTTATAAAATACTTTTAAGGATGTCAAGAGTGGGGTTTGGCCCCGGGTTTATCTTTAAAAATATCGTATTTTAGCCTATAATATAATATATGATAAAAAAGCATCAATTATGGCTCTTAGGCGCGGCAATGCTCATTGTTCTGTTTTTGATGATTTTTAAATATTCTCAAGCGCAAACTCCGTCTTTACCGGCTGACGCGGCCGACGCTATCGCGGTGCGTATCATCCCCAACCCCAATCATTATAGTATTGTGCGCTGGTATGAGGCACAGGGATTTTCCGGCGCGCCGCAAGCCCTAG
>Ga0268276_1001266_pt1 | contig 25597 bp, 18 predicted proteins | sample saktaG_4_FD_190145 | JGI IMG/M metagenome (GOLD analysis project Ga0268276, IMG submission 190145) | Saline water microbial communities from Sakinaw Lake, British Columbia, Canada - sak_2010_1_5_45m | ecosystem: Environmental > Aquatic > Non-marine Saline and Alkaline > Saline ... | reverse complement strand
TTTTGGAATGTGATAATAACACAAAGGAGGAATCATTGGCAGTTAAAATCAGATTACTTCGTATGGGCAGAAAAAAGAGTCCTTTTTACCGTATCGTCGTAATGGACTCCCGCTCACGTCGTGATGGGCGTTATCTTGAAAAAATTGGTCATTACAATCCGGTAAGCAAACCCACTGAAGTAATTATTGACAAAGAAAAAGTGTTGAAGTGGCTCGAAAAGGGAGCCGAACCGACGAAAACAGTCTTTAATTTGCTTCAGAAAGAAGGTATAGCGCTGGATTGGCATCTGACCAAGAGTAATGCCAGCGAACAGGTTCGCAATGTTGAGATGCAGAAATTTGAGTTGGCAAAAAAGCTTCGGGAAGATAAAAAAACTGCAACCAAAGCTACGGTAAAGGAAGAAAAAGTCATTACTCCTGAACCGGAACTTGCGCCTGAGGTCAAAGCCGTGCTTATCGAAGAAGTAAAAATCGAAGAAAAACCTGTTGAAGAAGCAGCCCCTGTAGAAGCACCTAAAGAGGAAGCGAAGCCGGAAGAAATACCGGAACCTGATACACAGGAAGAACTAGTTTCCGAGGATAAAGAAGTCGCAGTAGAAGAAATCGTCGAAGAGACCAAAGAAGAAGAAAAAGCTGAAACGGCGCCTGAAACCGAAGAGAAACCGGAAGAAGAACAAAAAAACGCCGAGTAATCTTCTACTGAGCAGAGAATTTTAAATTTTAATTTTCTTGATAATTTTTTCTTAAATTGTAACGATTACCTTTTGGAGTAAATGACGTAATCAGAAACCAGTGATAAGGAGAAACAGTTATGAAAGACTTCATCGAGTACATTGTCACGAAATTGGTTGATCACCCTGAAGAGGTAAAGGTTACCCAAATCGACAGTGAAAAAACTGTCATTTTGGAACTACAGGTAAAAGAAGGCGATCTTGGTAAGGTAATTGGTAAAAAGGGTCGTACAGCAAAATCGTTACGAATTCTGTTGACAGCTGCGGCTGCCAAACAGGGTCAGAAGCGGGCGATCTTAGAAATTATTGAATAGTTGTGGATGGCGGACAGAGCAAATTTTCCTTTAGGGTTCGTTCAGAAAAGTCGTGGATTAAAAGGTGAACTGCTCATTTCGCTGAATTCTGCAAACATCGAATTTGAAAAACGAATAAGGACTGTCTGGCTGGGAGATGATCCCAACCATTTGCATCCTTGGAATGTGGAATCTTTACGTCTCCAGGGAAGCAATGCTTTTTTAAAATTGAAGGATGTTAATTCACGGGAAGAAGCAGATTACCTGAAAGGTGTCACTGTATTTGTCTCAGTAACTGATATCGTTGACGATACTCCGATTCGTTTCATCGGATATACTGTTTATACTGAATCTGAGAACCGGTATATCGGGGAAATCACGGACATCGATGTCAACGAAGTTCAGCAACGGTTAATTGTCAAAAGCGAGGATAAAGAGATTATTATCCCCTTTGTCGATGAATTCATTAGACACATTGATGATAATAAAAAACAGGTACTTGTTAATCTGATTGATGGACTGGAGACATAGATGACGATCTGGTTTGTGACTGTATTTCCGGAAATGATCAGTGCCTATCTGTCGGAAAGTATGTTCAAAAAAGCCGTCGATAATAATCTGGTCACTTTTCATGTCTGGGATTTACGGGATTTTACACAAGATAAACACCGACAAGTGGACGACAAACCCTTTGGCGGTGGCGCCGGGATGGTCATGAAACCGGAACCTTTTTTTCAAGCCTATGACCGGCTTGAAGAATTACAGGGTGACAGACCTTTCAAAGTTATCTGTCCGTCTCCGCAGGGAAAACTTCTGACGCATCAGGGCGCCGTCGATCTGGCGAATGGTGATGATATTGTTTTTTTCTGCGGACACTACAAGGGCATTGATGAACGGGTGATGGAGAACCTGGTGGATGAAGAAATCAGTATTGGCGACTATGTCCTGACTGGTGGCGAACTTCCGGCGCTTGTCATTGCCGATACTATTATTCGTCATATCCCGGGAGTCCTGAATTCCTATGAATCGGCGGAGTCTGATTCATTTGCCGATGAATTGCTGGAAGGGCCGATTTATACACAGCCCCGTGAATATCGTAATTTACAGGTTCCGGATATACTTTTATCCGGTAACCATGGGAAAATAGATAAATGGCGTTATCAGCAACGCCTTGCACGAACAAAAGAAAGACGTAAGGAATTGCTGAAAGCAAAAACTGGAAAAAATGATGTTGGAGGAAAAAATGGATAAACTTGCTGCGGCTGCCGCAGATCAAATCAAAACGGGTATTCCTGAATTTAAAGCAGGTGATACCGTTGCAATCGAATATAAAATTATTGAAGGAAGCCGGGAACGGACACAACGTTTTCAGGGTGTTGTGATTGCCCGGAGCGGTGGCGGAATAAATGAGACATTTACGGTTCGAAAAATTTCGAATGGTATCGGCGTCGAGCGAATTTTTCCATTGCATTCCCCGAAAATCAGCAGTATCGAACGAATCTCCGTCGGAAAAGTCCGTCGGGCGAAATTGTATTATCTGCGGAGCCTGAAGGGTAAAGCCGCTAAGATCAAAGAGAAACGCTAATCAGAATTATTCTCGAATAACTGAAATTCGGCAGAAGCTTATCCAATGGATAAGCTTCTTTTTCTAAATAAAAAAAAGCCCCGATATATTCCGGGGCTTTTTTACACAAAGAAACGATTTAATTTGACTTTCCCAAAATCAATTAATAAACTTTGGTGGTTTCGTAAAAAGAGAAAAATATGTCATTCTTGAACGAAGTGAAGAATCTCCATTACCCATTCGACATTTTCAGACAAATCACTCCGGTCATTCGGGATTCTTCGGTCGTTCCTCCCTCAGAATGACACCTACTGGACTTTTTACGAATCCATCAACTTTAAGCGTTATTTCAAAAGGGGCAAAGAAGAAGCGGTATTCTCCCCGTTTATCGTTTCTTTCACTGAGAAGCTGTTCTCTCCAGGACAGCTGCTTTTTCTCAGAACTATGATTTGATTTTCTCGTGAATCCGATATAGAAACGAATTCTTATAGACAGGCACGATATGAATCGACAATGCGCCCCGGATTTAACTGAAACTAAGGCAAGCGACCGGAATACTGCGGTCGGAGACAATATCGTAAATAATGAAGTCTTTCAGACAGACAGGGCTGATTGTTCTATGTCCGGCCTTTCCGGGCTGACTGCCCGGTAAATCGCTCTTTCTCATCGAGAAATTAAAAGCTTGCCGGAGAATCCGCCCCGTCTTTCAGGGTCAATCAATTGTTTAAAATGACGAATCACGTACCCATCCGACCGAATCACTGACCTTCACAACGAAATTATTTCTTCCCAAAGGAAATATTTTATTCCCAAAAAGCAACAACGACTTCCCAAAGGAAATAATGGAATCCCCAGGAGAAAGAATTGATTCTCCTGTAAGAATAATTTGTTCCCATATAGAAGTATTTTATTCCCAAAAAGAAAATATCGATTGCGCAGACAAATAATTTTCTCCCAAAGAATAATAATCGGATTTACAGACCAAATAATATTTTCCCAAAACGAAAAACGAGTTTTCCGGGAAAAATCAGGGGAACCAGGGAAAATAAAAGAGGTACAGCAAGTTGAAAAAATAATGTCCAATGATCAATTGCAGAATTCAGAAAAGAAATTAAACCTCCCCTTAGTCCCCTTCCGGCAGCTGCCGGAGGATGCAGGGGTGGTTACCAATTTTTAAAAATAGCAAGATATCACGAAATCAGGCAATTATTTTAAAAATCACTTTAAAACAAAACAGGAGGATATGAAAATGTCAAAAAAAATCGACCAGGTAATGGAAGAGTCCAGCGTGCTGTTGACGACAACAAAGAAATTTGCAGCGGAATTGGCAGGCGTGGGAATTACAGCGGAAAAGGTGACGAATTTCGAGACACAAATCGAAACGGTGAGACAAAAGGATACGACCTTTAACGACTCGAAGAACCAGAAATTATTGCGATCTAATGAACAAAAAGAGGTCATCGCCACCACTCTGAAATTAGTTGAACGAATCAAGAACGCGGCGAAAATCGCTTTTATCGATGAAAAGCCGACCTTGAAAGCCTACATGCTCGCTATTTCTTCCAAAACGCCTGTCTCCAGGATCATTTCCGATCTTTCGCACCTGAAAGAATCGGCAAGTTCACATAAGGAACTCCTGATTCAAACCGGGCTCAAACAAGCCGATTTTGATGAATTGGACACTATAGTGGCGGGAATGATCGATGCTGAAAACAAACAGGAAGACGCGAAGCACACTCAGAAAGCGCACCTCGTGGAACTGAACATACTCGTCAAAGAGATTGAAAAAACCATGTTCATCATCCGTAAGGCCGCCGCCATCGCTTTCCAGGGCAACCCGGCTGTTCTCGACCAGTTCAAACCGGTAACGTACAAGAAGACTTCGACGAAGACGGATACGACAACTGATACAACCACGACCGAATCCGAAACGAATCCGTAAGTTTCACATTGAACCTCCCGGAGGTTTCTTCCCTCCGGGAGGTTTTCAAAGGAGAAATATGATAGTTAAAGAAGTCAATAAAAAGTTTCAGAAATTAGTACTTGTCGGCGGAATTCTGATCATTCTGATCTTTCTGGTCGTATCGTTGGGCCTTTCTATCCGGCATGAGAATCTTCTGATCAATCAATTGAATTCCAGCGCCGAGGGGATGTTCAGCAGTATTCTTTTTACGAGACGCTGGAATGCGGACTATAACGGAGTATATGTTCTAAAAGATAAAGGCGTAACGTCCAATCCCTTTTTAGAGAACCCGGATATTCGGACTATTGACGGGAAAGTCTATACTTTGCGAAATCCCGCAATGATGACCCGTGAAATATCCGAATACACAAAAGAGTTGGATGAATTCACTTATCACATTACCAGTTTGAAATTGACAAACCCGGCCAACGAACCGGACGAATGGGAACGTCAGGCGTTACAGGTGTTTGAACGGGGAATTCCTAGAGTAACAACAATCGATACTTTGAATGGGCGCCAGGTATTTCGTTTGATGCGACCTTTAAAATATGAAACCGGATGTACAGGATGTCATTCTAAACAGGGTTATCAGCTTGGTGATATTCGGGGCGGTATCAGTGTCGCGATACCTTTTGATAAAATATCGGCAGAATTGAAGTTAAATCATTGGATAATGATCGTGTTATCCGTTTTCATTATTCTTGTGTTAAGTCTTGTACTGTACTTTTTTGTCTGGCGGATGGTTAATCAGTTGATTGTATTGAATCGGCAAAAGAATGAATTTCTGGGGATCGCTGCGCACGATCTGCGGAATCCGCTGGGAGTCATCATGGGATATAGCCAGTTACTGCTGGAGGGTCTGTTTGGATTTTTGAATGAAAAACAAACCAAATTCGTCTCTGCTATCCGGAAAAGCAGTAACACCATGCATAACCTGATCAACGATCTGCTGGATACTTCAAAAATCGAATCCGGGAAGCTGGTACTGAATGTGCAGGAGACCGAATTGATATCCCTGTGCAGAGAAAATGTCGAATTAAACAGCGCTTTGGCGGAAAAAAAGCGCATTCAACTCCACTTCGACTACGATGAGAATATTCCTAAAATAATGCTTGACTCTCAAAAAATTGATCAGGTATTGAACAATCTGATAGTAAACGCAATTAAGTTTTCATATCCCGATACTAATATCCGGGTTCGTCTTTCTAAAAATGAACATAATGTCTTGATCGTGGTGCAAGACGAAGGGCAGGGAATTCCGGAAAATGAATTGGGTACCATATTCAAAGCCTTCAACAAAAGCAGTGTAAAAAGTACCGGAGGAGAAAAGAGTACCGGACTTGGTTTAGCGATCGTTCGTAAAATCGTGGAAGGACATAAAGGTTCCATCCGGATCGAGAGCGAAGTCGGCAAGGGTTCCACATTTTTTGTGAGTTTGCCGATTGGGTAGATACCGAAAGCCAATTACCGGGAATTCGTCATGGAATATCTGAAAGAGAAGAGAGCGGAAAAGATGATCGAGAAATTAATCTTTGATGAATAGGCAGCTGAAACCTACAGGCGAAGCTCCCGGAGGAAAGAAACCTCCGGGAGGCTTGAAACCATTTTAATATCCGGAGGGTCTATCTCAATGTCGAACGGGTTATTTTCAATATCCGAAGGCCAAATGAGACGGATCGATGGGTACGGACAAACATCGATAGCAGAGTTTTATCCTTGACGGAAGTAGTATCAAACTCCGATGAAATTCCAGTTGATATATTGAAAAAGATAGTTTAAGTTGGAATTAACAATGATCAGTCGAAAAACAGCCGGGCTTTTTATCATAAATGACTCTTTAATTAAAAGGTTTTAGCGTTGCTGTTCATGCATATGTTAGATGTGAAAGAGAATCGTTGAAACAAAAATCCGTATAGAATGAGGTATTAACATGTCATCTAAAGGGGAGATCAAGAGCGAAAAGATCCTAATTAAAGACGTATTCAAAATGTGGTTTCGTATTCCTGAATACCAACGTCCATATGTATGGGGGTATGAGGAAATAAATGACTTGTTAGACGATCTCACTTTTGCACAGCATGAAAAGCCTGATTCAGAGTACTTTCTTGGCTCCATTGTTTTCCAATCTAAACCTGCTGCTCCAGAGTTTGGGCGTAAGTTTCCTGAAAACGACGTTCTTGACGGTCAACAACGAATGACAACCCTTCTCCTGCTGTTGGCTGTAATTCGAGATTTGACGGACGACCCTAGCACAAAGAAAAAATGCCAAGAGTACATTTATCAAGAAGCCGATGAGTATGAGGAAATCCCAGAGCGTACTCGGTTAGTTTTCAGCATCAGGGATATTGTTCAAAATTTCTTTGATGAATACATCAAGACTATCGGTAGGACTGATGACGAGGCCGTTTTCGCAAAGACTGCCAAAACGATCGCTGATGTATCTGTCCAGAACATGGCTAAGGCAGTCTTAGAAATTCGAAAGTTTTTCAAACAAAATGCCTCGACTAAGCCCGAAGCGCTTTTACGTTTTCTAATAAATCGGGTGCTCATGATCTATGTTGCCACTGAAAACCTCGAGGATGCTTTTCGATTGTTCATGATCCTCAATGATCGTGGTATTCCCTTACGAAACAGCGATATTCTCAAGTCAATGAATCTGGGAACTCTCGATAACGAAGTAGACAAAATCAAATATGCCAAAATCTGGGAACAAGCCGAAGGTGAGCTTGGTGATGATTTTGACCGGTTCCTCAACCATATTCGCACCATCCTTGTTAAGGAGAAGGCTCGCTTGAGCTTGTTACAGGAATTTGAAGACAAGATTTACAACCCCAAGGAAAAGGATAAGGCAACGGGACAGAAAAAGCCGATTCTCCTTCACAAAGGTAAGGACACTTTTGCCCTGATCGAGAAGTACCTGAATCATTACAAGACACTCTTGGACGGCCAAAATTATGATGAAATCGGCAACTTTGAATTCGACAACCTCATTAAGGTCATGCTAACTGGTCTACCTGCAACTGACTGGATGCCACCTCTTTTGCGCTATTTCGACAAGTTCAGATATGAACGGCTTTTGGAGTTCCTGAAAAAACTCGACAATAAGTTCTTCGCAGACTGGGTGGTCCGATACACACCGACCGACCGTATCGAGGCAATGAATGATATTATCAAGAAAATTGACTTTGCGAACACTGAGGATGATGTCTTTGATTCTGGTTGCTTTGATACTGATAAAGACTCATTTCTTCGTGTATTGGATGGCCCAGTTTACGGCAAGCGGTTCGCCCGGTATCTTCTGCTTAAGCTCGACTACTATTATCAAAACCATGACCAAAAAATGCACTTCGAAACCTTATCTGTGGAGCATATCCTCCCACAAAATCCAGCTGAAAACAGTCAGTGGGTGAAAGAGTTTAACACTGAGCTCCGAGATGAATGGACTCACAAATTGGGGAATCTCGTTTTAATTACTAGGCGAAAGAATGCTTCGCAGGGAAGGTTAGACTTCACCGAGAAGGTCAAGAAATATTTTGAAAAGAATATCGATACTTGCCCTAACTCTCTGAGAGTCTTGACAAAATACGATCAGTGGACTCTTGCGGAGTTAAAAGAGAATCACTCAACGATCTTGAACAAAATCCAGGAGCAGTACGGTATTACTTTATGATAGGGATAACATCTAACAATCGCATACCCGACGGCGAAAGCTGTTCGATTAACTCAGGATTTGAGAGTTTTTAAAGCATATTTGAAATGCAGAAGATTCCAGCATTTATATTTCCTCGTATCTGATGCGGTGACCTAGGTAATAAACCAGAGATGATGAAATATCAATAAGGCGGTGATACCCTATGAGATGACTGACGAAAAGACAAGCCCTCGTTCCCTCTCGCGTGGGATAAGAAATAGTCTCCGCGAGAAAATAAAAAAATGGGTGTTATTATGAAAAATTTGACTAACAAAATATTTTTTCTTATTACTATTTTACTGATTATCTTTTCGCTTTCATGCTATAATGACGACAAGCCACCTTGCGGAAGAATTGATCCCGGGATTGTACCAGTGTCACCATACAACAGTCCCATTTGGCATCCGAGTGGACAATTCATAGGTTTCAATTACACTCCGCTCAAACGGATTACTTATCCTGATAGTGAGGAATATTGGGGATATCAAGAGTTTGCTTACGATTCAACAGGTTTCTGGCTCATCAATCCTGATGGATCAGATATGCGAAGGATTTTTCCACACACACTACAGACTCCGGAATGGTCGCCGGATGGGGAGTGGATTGTATTTGTCCCCGATGCACAGATCTTTAAGATGAGATTCACTGGTGAAACATTTGACACGACTACTATCACTCAGCTTACATCTGTCGGACGCAACTTCTTTCCCGCTTGGAGTCCTGATGGGCAGTGGATTGCACATGATAGAACGTATTCGTATCCAGAAACCCCTGACGTGCAGGGTATATGGTTGCTAAAATCTCTAGACGGGAGTGATAGAACCAAGATTTCAACAGGGAGATTCCCAGATTGGTCGCCCGATGGAAACAATATTATTTTTATTGGTTTCCATAGCGAAATTTATCGTGTGAATATCAGTGACACAACAAAGATTGATAGACTAACTTCACTAAACCAAGTAAATATTTATGCAACTGATAACTGCCATCCCCGCTATTCTCCTGATGGGAAAAAGATAGCATTTTGGTCGAGCGGTAATCTCTGTGTAATGGACACAACTGGGTCCAACCAACACCAACTAACAACAAGAGAAGTTGATGCGAGCTTTGGATTACCATTTAGTTGGAGCCCAACAGGCGCAGAAATCGTATATACTCGCTATAGTGCCAGCGACTGGACGTACGACAATGGGGTTTTGTGGATTATGAATGCTGCAACAGGAGAGGAGATACAATTAACATTCAACTCCGAGCCATGAAACTGAGCTGTTCCTAAAGGAGGTGATGTCCTATGAGATGATTGAATAAAAGACAAGCCCTCGCTCCCGCTCGCACGGGATAAGAAATAATCTCTGCTAAAAGATCAGATTCTCAGTGGCGTTTTATCATGACTATTAGGACTTGATTTTTCTTGTAAAATACTTTTTTAGCTCACGTAAACTCAAAATATCTTTTTGAAAAGGAGAGAACAATGAAATCGAATATCATTTTTTTGATGATGTTGTTTATCATAACAGTGGCAGTAGACACTCTTTTTATTGGCAAACTCTATGCACAAAGTGATCCGTCGAGAGAGATTCTTGTTTATTTCGCTTCGGGAATCCAACACGCTCCAGAAGAACAGCCTGCGGTGATTAACTCCGCAGAAATCCAACGTATCCTTAGACGATTTAATATCGATCAAAGTCAAGTTATCTCTGCCTTTCCGAATTTCAATGAGGCTGATACTCTGAAGCAACTTGACAATGGACGAATAATCAGTTTGCCCAACATGAAAAGAATTTTCAAAATCCTAATTCCATCAAACATATCAAGAGAAGAAGTTATCGACAGTCTCAAGAAATTGCCTAGTGTAATCTTCGCCGAACCGAATGGAATTGCGGCGCCTCAAGTCGTTCCGAATGATCAATATTTTTCATACCAATGGGCTCTTCAGCCGGGAGACGGTACAGGAAAAATTCATGCACCGGACGCCTGGGATATCTACACGGGTTCTTCAAACGGCATTATAGGAATTATTGACTGGGGAGTTGATGGAACGCATCCTGATCTGAGTGGTAAGGTATCGGGAGACGCTCCTACAACTGAATACCATGGAACTCACGTGGCTGGAATAGCTGCGGCGAAAACAAATAATACAACCGGTATTGCCGGAGTCAACTGGAATGTACAACTGCTCTCTAAGAACATCGAAACCTCGGATGACGCTGGCGTATATCAAAAAGTTGTAGATGCTGTTAATTATAGTTCGAATGTCAACGTCTTAAACAATAGCTGGGTTCTCGTACAATCACAATCGGATCTCAGGCCTCGGTATTCGACCACAGTGCGTATGGCATTTGCATACGCGTATAAACAGAACAGGGTTGCTGTTTGTGCCAATGGAAATTACCAACAGTCATATCCCAACCAAACGTATTATCCTGCTGGGTTTGGCCAAGGCATAATAGCTATTGGCGCAACAAATGCTAATGATCAGGTTTGGAACTCTTCACAAGTGAACGATGCCATTGATGTTTCTGCCCCAGGTGTTTCAATATACTCGACCTATCGAAATCCTGATTATCAATACCTTAGCGGTACTTCTTATGCTGCACCGCACGTCTCTGGAATTGCATCACTTCTCAAAGGTTATAACTCAAACCTATCCAACGACGACATCGAAAACATCATCAAGCTCTCGGCTGATGATGTGAACTCTGGGACGTACCCAGGTTGGGATCAGTATCTCGGTTACGGCCGCGTGAATGCGAAAAAAGCTTTAGATTTGATTCGATCTCCCAATGTAGTCAGACAATGGACAGCCAGTGGTGGCTCCAGTGTGGGGAATACTGGTTATTACACGATGGTTTTTTACAGCACCCCAGGTCTGTCAACTGGTATTTACATTGTAAAACGCTATGAAGTTAGAAAAACGGTAAACTTCGGGCAAGTATTTCAAAGCTCACCACACGTATGGGGTCGTGGTGTCGGTACAAATGGCTACTCTGCTGCTAATCCTAATTTCGGAATGGGTTGGTGTGATATGGTCTCCCATAATAACAGCAGCGCTACTTTGAAAACGTATGTGTATAAAGTGTGGACAATTGCCGGTACTTATGTCGGTTGGATACCGACTTCACCTTCAAATGTCACATGGAATTACACAGTTCTTGGAAAGCTAGTGCCTTTATCAGTGATCATAACAGGTCCAACTTATTTATCCAGTGGGGAAACTGGAACTTTCACTGCCAATCCATCCGGTGGTAGTGGAACCTATACAAATTATCAATGGTGGTATAGAAATGATGAAGAGATTATAGAGCCGTTTGCTGCAAACAGTGTGATACCATTGGCACCGCCCCCGGGAACATGGATTTACCTATCGCAATATACAGGTGATCAGACAATCACTTATGGACCATCCTTTGATTTTTCCCTGAAATGCATTGTAACCGATTCTGATGGGAATACAGCAACTGATATTCATTCGGTAATAGTGGGAGGAATTGCCAAAGGCGTAGCGCAACATACTCCTGTTGCCGCAATTGAAGCAATCCCGGAACAGTTAACTTTAATCGGCAATTATCCCAATCCCTTTAATCCCACTACATCGATAAAATTTGGATTGCCCGATGTAATGCCTGTTGAAATATCCATCTATTCTATTACCGGGAAGAAGGTCAGCACATTAATTAATCAGGAGTTGACTGCCGGATATTATGAGGTGAATTGGGACGGGACTGATAAAAACGGAAATAAAGTAGCATCCGGGATTTATATCTATACATTAAAGGCAGGATCAAAAAGATTAACGAGTAAAATGTTATTTGCAAAATAGTAATTATTTAAAAAGATAATATGCCTAACAAATAAGGATTGATACAACGAGTCGTTGTCATCAATCCAGGGTTCAAGAAGCCCGGATTTCAGCGACAATACATTTTATAGGGTAAAGCTATCATGGAACAACCAATATTTTCAATAACTAGAGATTCACCTGATTGCAGACGGTAATAAACCGGCTCTTAATGCTGGTATCTAGTTCCGTCAGATTTGATAACCTGACGGGGAAGTAGTCTCTGACTATGATTGGAATGATTGAATGAAGACTATGATTAAAAAGGATAGAATCATAGTCCATCAGAAAATCAGAAAAATCATAGTGCAGACAATAATATTGCAACCAATTTCCGCCTTGAGCGGAAGCGACAAGGCTAAATTGGTTGAATTTGACAAATCATAGTGCAAACGGAATGGGAAATGTCAGAACAGATGAGATACAATATTCGGTCGAAATGTGTCAGGTCTGAGTATCTGCCACAATAGCGAAATTCGTGCTATTCGGAAGCCGATCCGCTCGTGTCCGGTCTATTCCTCTGCCATGAATGGATATCGGTAATCTTTCGGCGGAACGAATGTTTCTTTGATTGTGCGCGGCGAGACCCAGCGCAGCAGGTTGATCATGCTGCCGGCCTTGTCGTTGGTACCTGACGCCCGGCTGCCGCCGAAGGGCTGCTGCCCGACAACTGCGCCGGTTGGTTTATCATTGATATAAAAATTACCGGCCGAATGCAGCAGCATTCGCGACGCCAATGCAACTGCCTGACGGTCTTTGGCGAAAATGGCGCCGGTCAGTGCATAGGGTGATGTTTCATCACAGAGTCGTAAAGTTTCTTCAAACTTGTCATCATCATAGACGAAAATTGTCAATACCGGGCCGAAAATTTCTTCTTCAATGGTTTTAAAATGCGGATTGTCTGTGACAATAACTGTAGGATCGATAAAGAAACCAACGGAGTCATTGGAAGCGCCACCGATGATGATCTCAGCATCTTCCGACTTTTTGGCATAATCAATATAGCTGCTAATACTCTCGAAGGCGGCTTTGTCGATGACTGCATTGAAGAAATTCCGAAAATCTTTGACGTCGCCGACAGCGATTGTTTTAACAGTGTCGATCAGTTTGGTTTTCAGCGCCGGCCAGATGGACTTCGGGATATATGCCCGCGACGCCGCCGAGCATTTCTGCCCTTGAAATTCAAATGCTCCTCTTACCAGCGCTGTATTTAATTCATCGGCATCGGCACTACTATGAGCAAATACAAAATCCTTACCGCCGGTTTCACCGACAATTCTGGGATAGGTTTTATAGGCGGCAATATTTTCACCGATGGTTTTCCACATGTTTTGAAATACTGCCGTACTGCCGGTAAAATGGATGCCGGCAAGATTCGGATGAGACAGTACATTAGGACCGACATCTTTGCCATTTCCCGGGATAAAATTGATAACGCCGGCGGGCAACCCGGCATCTTCAAAGAGTTTCATCAAATAGTATGCTGAGAAAACTGCTGACGAAGCAGGTTTCCATAAGACCGTATTGCCCATCATTGCCGGGGCAGTCGGAAGATTACCGGCAATGGAGGTGAAATTGAAAGGTGTTACAGCGAAAATAAATCCTTCCAGAGCCCGCTGTTCAAGCCGGTTCCACTGTCCATCCGGTGAAAAAGGCTGCTGTTCGTAAATTTGTTCCATGTACTTGACATTGAAATTCCAGAAGTCGATCAGTTCGCAGGCGGAATCGATTTCGGCCTGAAATGCGTTTTTACTCTGATTCAGCATTGTGGCCGCATTCAGGACTGCCCGCCAGGGACCGGTCAGCAGAGCTGCGGCCTTCTTAAAAATACTTGCCCGTTCCCAAAAGGACAGATTGGACCAGGTTTTCCAGGCTTTCTGAGATGCTTCAACCGCCATTTCGACCTCTTTCGGACCGGCTTTATAAAAGGTAGCCAGTACATGATTGTGATCATGGGGCATGATGCATGTTCCGGTGTTTCCGGTTCGAATTTCCTTTCCGCCGATTATCAGGGGAATCTCAATCTGCTCGCTGGACATTTTATCTAACATTGCTTTTATCTCGATTCGTTCCGGACTGCCCAGCCGATAGACTTTAATCGGTTCATTGATCGGATTGGGCAAGGAAAATTTGGCATTAGGCATCGATCACCTCGCTGTTTAAAGTGGTTAAACCTGTGTCTTTTTGTATGAAACTTAAATTTAATGTCGTTTTGATGGCCGAATTATTCACTTTTTAAAGTTAATAAATCCTTTTGAAGGGTGGTAGGATAAATTTCAGATTTTAAAAATATTTGGCATAGTTCGACAATTCATAATTTTTAACTATATTAAGTTATGCAAAAAATCGTAAAAAAGCTTAGAATAGATTGGGTCGTTTTGATAACGGCGATAATCCTGTTTGGCAATACCATATTTGCCCAGATTCAATTATTAAAAATAGAGATAATCGGGAACCGTAATAATACCGAATTCTGGACGAATTCAGCTGTTGTTGCCGATCAGGGAGATAACCTAAGATTATCGTTTCTATTGACAATGCGTCCGGAAGGTCTTTATTCATCCGTATATATGTCACCCCGGAAGAATATTATCATCAATGGAGATACACTTAAACCGGAAACAATTCTTCTCATGAGTGAATTATTAACAAAAAAAATATCTGTCAGATGGTATCTGATTACACCGGTTAATCTGGATACAGCCTACATGAATCATCCCGGTTATGTCAGTCCTTTTGCAATAATTCCCTACCAGGAATCAATGATAAAAGAGTGGAACGACAAAGTGGAGATTACACTTAATTCACTGGGGAAATTCGATGAACTCTTTCCGGGAACCGCCTGGTTTAAAGTCGAACTGTATCATGGTAAAGATTTTATTGCTTCGGCGGATATCAATAACCGTTTAAAAGTGTACAACACGATTGATTTTGGTGGTCTTAGTGAAGATGTTTTCCGGGTCAGTTTCCGGGGTCGGACCGGTTCGAAACTGCTTGATAATATTCTATTGTACCGAAATATTCCCCTGATAAAAAATCCGGGTTCCTCAAGTACAGTCTGGGGCGATCATCAGACCACAAAATGGCTGGGCGGAAACCTGAACAGTTTTACGGTTTCAGCCGCCCTTCAACTGGGAATCCGCCTGGTCGATTATGTGGACAAATTGCCGCTTCCTGAATATAATTATTATGAAGTCACGGACTACTATCGGAGAAAAGTCGTTTTATCAGCCGATTATTACACAGCGGATGAGGGTGACAAAATTATTCTGAATGATCATATCTTTGCTCAAGGAGATATAATTATCGGCAAGAACCGAATTGCGTTATTCTATGAGGACAAAAGTCCACCAACTTCCGTAAACCGTGGAAAACCCAATGAACTCCTGGATCGATTTGATCTTATTCTTGAATGCAATGAAAATTCAATCCGGATTGGAACGATAGACGAAATGATCGGGGATACACTCAGCCTGATCCGTTGGAAACATCGGTGGTAAACGTAATAATTGCTTCTTATGAAACTATAGAAAATGTTATTGAAGAAGATTACTGTAAAATCTTCTGAGCGGCTGCTTCAGGATCGTCTGCGATCGGGAAAATCGGCAATAATCCGGCGATTTCAAACACCTCTTTAATATCTTTTTTGACCGAGCATAAAATCAATTTTCCCCCAAACTGATTCAGCTTTTTCGCGGCGCCAAGGAGAACTCTCAATCCGGCACTGCTGATATAATGAAGCGCTGAAAAATCAAGAATAAATTTCGTGTTATTCGGATCAATTGCCGGGATCAACTTTTTTTCCAGGTCACCGGAGGTGTTGGAATCCAGATTCCCCTCGAGAGAAAATATGTAGATATTTTCAATCTTTTCAATATTTACTTGCATGACAAACCCTCTTTCAATTTATCGATTATGTATATTCACATTTCTTGGTTAAAACTAAAGTATTTTTTCCATTATCGGAACTGTATTTTATCTCATCCATCATGTTTTTTATCAAATAGATGCCAAGGCCGCCGATTTTCCGGTCTTCAAGGCGCGCATCGACATCCGGTTCGGGAGCATTTGCAGGATCGTAGGGTTTGCTGTCATCAATGATTTCCAGCTGTAAAAAATCGTTTATAAATGAGTAGCGAATGTTGATTATATGCTCGTCAGTGTCGGAATAACCATAGGATATGATATTGGTCAGAATTTCGTCGATCGCCAGATGTAAGGTAAAAATGATTTTATCCGCAACGTTGTGCTTGCGGCTGAAATCGGCGACGGCGTCGCAGACATGTTCAATTTCGGGGATTTTATTTTTGATCTTAATTTCGATGCTTGTTTCCACGTTAGTTCCAGAAATAATTATAGAACAATCTCCAAACCTTCGATTGCTAAAAATACCTCAAATTTTTTATCCGGGTAGGTAATGTTACGGTAGTCGATTGATTTTTTCAGGATATTGTCAATCTCAAAATCGTCCCGCTCCGGTTCATGATGAAAGAGAGCCAGACGTTTGACATTGGCCTGAACTGAGAAATCAATTCCAACCAGCGCCGAACTATGTCCCCAGTCCTCTTTGTGAATAGCTTCTTCAAATGTATATTGAGCGTCAAATACGAGTAGGTCGGCATTGTTGAAAAAATCCAAATGCTTATTTATATAATTTTTTGAAAGGTCCTTATATTCTGAATCCGTGGCATAGACAAAGGATTTTCCATCAAAATCAACACGGTAGCCAATCGAACCACCCGGATGATACAGCGGGAAATTGCTTATTTTAACATTTCCGATATTAATACTGCTGTTATGCTTCAGTTGGGTAAACTTCTTCTGTGCGCCCATATGGTGCAGCGCAACCGGGAAAAATCTGAAATCCTGCTGGATTTCCAAACGTTCCTTCAGATTTGGATGTCCGCTGTAGAAGTGAATCCTGTTATTAGAAAAAAAAGCGGGCGTAAAAAAGGGAAAACCCAGAATATGGTCCCAGTGGGTATGAGAAAGAAAAATATGGATATCAAGACCTTCGGATTTCTGATCGTGTTTTACGATATAGTTGCCCAGATTTTTTAAACCGCTGCCCATATCAAAAATGATTAATTGCTTATCCGCCCGGATCTCGATACAGGATGTATTACCGCCAATGGTACCGACTTCAACAGGCGATAAACTGTCAATATATGCATTGATTTCATGCTGACTGTTTAGTTTTTTGGCATTGATATTTTTGACAATATTCTGAATTTTCTGCTTTATATGCGTACTGGTCTGAGGAGTGGGGATCGATCCTCTGACGCCCCAAAATTTAATTTTCATAGAAAACTCCGGTAACTGAGAAAATTATGGGTTATTTTATTTTTAACAGCTTTGCTCCAGCAACTGGGACAATTTATCTTTTGAGAGAACATATTGCAATAAAAATTTAGTACCGGTAGACACTCTCCTCCTTGTAAGTAATGATTTTACTGTCTAAATTCATTCGTGATTTCAATCCAATCAACAAATAATGGGGTAGTGTATGAAACGAATTTTTCTGGTTATCGCACTTTCAGCGCTAATAATTTCCTGTTCAATGCAAACATCTAGGATTGAAATGAATGCTCAAAGTCTGATTGACAGTTTAACATCGATAATAAAACCGATCATGAAGGAGAGCGCACTGGCATATTGGAATGCAACAGCCAGCGGTGACGATCAGTATTATGAGCAGTACACAGAACTGGACATGGAATTAACCAAGATTTTTTCTAATCCGGGTACTTTTAAGAAATTAGACTTATATAAAAATGCAAAAATGAAAAATGCTACTCTGACTCGCCAGATTGAGGTGCTTTATGCTTCGTTTCTGGCCAATCAGACCGACCCGGAATTGCTCAATCAGATTACAAAATTATCCACTGAAGTCGAACAGCGCTTTAATACGTTTCGATCAACAATCGATGGGAAGCAGGTTAGCGGCAATGATATAAAGAAAATCCTGTCAAACAGCACTGATCTTGAATTGCGGAAAAAAGCATGGGAAGCTTCCAAGCAGGTTGCTCCATTGGTCGAAGCCGATTTTCTGAAGCTGGTCCAGCTCCGCAACGAATCCGCAAGAGCTGTTGGCTTTAATAATTACTACGAAATGCAGCTGATTATCGGGGAACAGGATCCCGGCGAAATCAGCCGAATTTTCACAGAACTGGATAACGATACCCGTCAGCCATTTATTGAAATAAAAAATGAAATCGATCTTGCGCTTGCAAACCGTTTTGAAATCGATATTAATGAATTAAGGCCCTGGCACTATTCCGATCCATTTTTCCAGGAAGCGCCGGTTGTCTCCGAGCTCAACCTTGACCGGTATTATGAAGATCAGGATGTTGTCGAACTGGCCAGAACATTTTATAAGGGAATCGGCATCAATGTTGATCAGATTTTAGCGAATAGTGATTTGTACGAGCGGGACAAAAAATATCCCCACGCCTATTGTACTGATATTGACCATGAAGGGGATGTTCGGATAATGATGAACGTAAAATCCAATGAGTCGTGGATGTCAACCTCATTACATGAATTGGGTCATGCTGTGTATGATCTGAAGCAGGATTACAGGGCACCCTTTTTTCTCAGAGGACCGGCACACGCATTCACTACGGAAGCGATCGCGATCTTTTTTGAGCGCCTGTCAAAAAATCCCAACTGGATGCAGGAAGCGCTGAACCTGTCCAATCAGCAAAAACAGGAAATTATCGATCTCACGGCCAAAACCCTGCGCATGGAAAAACTGATTTTTGCCCGATGGTCGCTGGTGATGCTGAATTTCGAAAAAGAACTGTATACGGACCCCGAGCAGGATCTGAACAAACTCTGGTGGGATCTGGTCGAAAAATATCAGATGGTAAAACGTCCGGAAAATCGGGACATGCCCGATTACGCGGCAAAGATTCATGTCTGTCTGTACCCGGTTTATTATCATAACTATCAACTTGGCGGATTGCTCGAGGCTCAATTCAGAAACGCAATCGCCGTGAGCCAGGGACTGGAAGATGTGCATGAAATCCGATATATGAATAACCCGGAAATTGGTAAATATTTTGTCGAAAATGTATTCATTCCCGGGAATCGATACCGATGGGATGAGATGATTATCAGGGCAACAGGTGAAAAACTGACTTCGAAATATTTTGTTAAGCAGCTTTGATGGAATCGTAAAAAGTGATTATATATGTCATTCTGAGTGAGGAACGAGCGAAGAATCTTTTTATTTCAATGCACTCCCTTCCAACCAGATTCTTCGGGACAATACTGAAAGCGTCTGAACTGACATTATTGCGACTATGTCCCTCAGAATGACAGTTTTGATACTTTTTACGATTTCATCAGCTTTAATATTTCAATTAGCCATACAAAACACAAAAGTGCTTGACAGTTAGAAATTTATACGTAATATTTAAAGCAATGTTATAAATTACGATGGAAAAGCCGGGTTAAAATCCTCTATGAGCATAAGAAATTCATTTTTCAGGGAAATCCATTTCAACACTTGGGTAATCAACTCAGGTATCTGCCGGGAATATTTCAATGACTAAAAGACTGTTTATATTTGTATTTCTGTTATTTTGCCTCTTCCAATATTCTGCGATTGCAGCGGATGATGATGTCATGGTCACATTAAAAGGTGATGAGACATTACGATCTCTGGCAATCAAATATTTTGGTGAGCCAAACGACTGGGAAGTCATCCTGTTTTATAACGGGTATCAATCGGCCGGTGAAGTCAATATCGGGACCGCCCTGAAAATCCCGGTCGGTCTGTATAAAAAAATCACAAAGCAGCTGGATGATGCACAGCTGGCAATTACCCAGGCAAACAATGAGGGGGCTGGAATCCTGGCAAAAGATTTGGTTGAAGCGGCCATCAGCGCCCAGAAAGAATCAGTCGAGCTAAAGAAAAAAGGTCAGCTGGATTTAGCACTCAAACGAGCGAACGATGCGGTTACATCTGCCAACAATGCTATTCAGCAGACCCAAACAAAGCGCGTAAAATCCATTTCTGCAATTCTGTCAGAAAAAAAAGGCAAAGTACAATCGCGAAAAAAAGATCAGACAATCTGGTATGATTCCAACAAGAACCAGGAACTCAATGAAAAGGAGCATATCAGGACCTTGAGCAGCGCGTCGGGAGAAATCTCATTTGTCGACGGCAGTAAACTTAATATAAATGAAAATTCCCTGGCGGTTATCGAAGCCATGAAACAGGACCTGATTAAGAATACAAACACATCAAGTGTTGTCGTGTTACAGGGCGATATAATGGCATATTTATCCGGCCAAAACACCAAAAATCAGATGAATGTGTCGGTCCCGGGGGTGGAAACCGAAATCCGGTCCCGTAGTTTCCGTGCTTCACGGGATGAAAACAATGTGACCAAGTTTGCCAACTATGACGGTGAAATCGATGTTAAAGCCGGCGGTGCAGCGGTAACGATTGGTAAAAACGAAGGAACCTCGATCGCCCCCGGTGAGAAGCCGAAAGAAGCCCTTAAGCTTTTAGATCCGCCGAAAATTCTCTCACCCTGCCCAAAAGAAAAATTTTATACCAGCACGGTATCCATCCAATGGGAACGGAACAGCGCCGCTAAAGGCTATTATTTGCAAATTGCGCCGGTCCGTTCATTTTCAGAACGGATTGTTGATCAAAAAGTTGGCACAAATCCAGGTTTCAAATGGAGCTCAAATACAACCGGAGTATTCTATATCAGAGTGGCGTCTATCGATAAAGAAGATTTTACCGGTGTCTTCTCCAGTCCGGTTGAGTTTTATATCGACAAAGACATAACGCCGCCGTTTTTATTGGTCAATAAACCCGGTAACGAAGAGAGCGTTTATCAGCCGGTAATCACTATTTCCGGTGACGCTGAATCAGATGCCGACCTGTTAATAAACAGCGACTCGGCAATAGTTGATGAAAGCGGGAAATTCAGTCATCAGTATAAACTGGTTCCCGGAAAGAATATAATTCTCATTCAGGCCATTGATAAAGCCGGAAATATTTCAAAAACTGAGCGAATCATCTATTTTAACGCTGATGATAATTTGATAAATCTTGATGGAAAGACTACTGTAGTAACAAATATGAGCGAATATGCGTTGACCGGATCGACGAAACCGGGGTGTGGGATCAGCATTAACGGACAAGCGGTAGACCTCGTGGATTATCAGTTCAATCATATTGTTTATTTAAAAGATGGTGTAAATTCAGTAACCATTAACGCAAAATCACCCAAAGGCGATACACAATCCCTGACAGTGAGCCTGACGCTCGATCAGAAAGAACCGGAAGTTGAGATAGAGGACATTCCTTCGTTTACGAAAGATGCAACATACGAAATTTCCGGGACTTTGAATGAGGAATGCAGCATTATTATTAACGAAGCAAAAATACCGGTTAGCGATCTCCGATTTACAAACAGTTTTGCATTAGCAGAAGGTGATAATTACCTGGAACTGACGGCGGAAGATCTGGCCGGGAATCAGGCTGTCATTGAGATCGAAATCTTCCGTGATACGGAAAAACCAAAAATCCTGAGTGCAATCGTAATTCCCCAACAGGTCAAAGGCGGCGAACTGATTCAGATTAAAGTGGCTGCCCGGGACGATGGTGTTGGTCTGGCGCGCAATGGGAAATTTAACCTGGGAATCAGCGGCGGCAATCAAAGCTTTTCAGGAATGCTGAGCCTGAGTTCCGGTGGGAACTACTCGGGAACCTTAATGATTCCGCCGGGAGTCCAGGGGCAGCTAGTTTTTAATGAACTTATTATTCAGGATTATCTGGGGAATCAGGCAGATTATCCGAAATAAATAGTACGGAGGGGGGTAAAACTCTTGAATATCAAAAAAATATTTAGACCATCACTTCTGAAAAAATTCCTAATTGCATTCTTTGTTGTCACAATGGTGCCGCTGGGTATCGCCGAATACTTTACCATGAAAAAAGTTGAAGACGAGCTGAAGAGTGTGTTGAATGAACAATATTACCTTATTATCGATCAATTGCGCCGGACTGTTGACGAAGTGTATATTGGCGACTGGTTATCAAACTTAAAAACCACTGCGGAATATATCGAAAACGATCCTTATATGACGTCGGACCTGATCAATTCTCTCCTCAACGCCAAGCTAAACCAGATTGATGAGATTATTATACTTATACTCAAGTTAACGGATTCCGGCGAGCAGCTGTCCACGATGAAAAATGAACTGGTTGTCGAATTGTATAATCAGGACCCGGAGAAAGTCGCGGAGTTAATCCAGTTTTCCGGCGAGATGAATGATGAGAATTTTATCATTCGCGCTCCTGTGATTCTGCCGAACAGCAAGCAACTTTTTTTACCAATCGAAGTGCCAATCCAATGGGATGACGGCCAGCGGGCGGTGCTGCGGGGTGTATTTAATCTGAACTCCATCATAAATTTCATTTCATCTGAAATTTCGATTGGGGCCCGGGAACTCTACATCGTCAATGAAACCGAAGAAGTCGTGTTTAGCAATAATGACCGTTTTGTATCCGGCGACACCCTGCTTTATCCGATCATGTCAATGGTAAAAAGCAGTCTCAGCGGCGAAGCCCGGATTTCCAAGATCGAGCCGTTTACGTATAAGAATGTCGGATACCTGAGTAATTTTGCCGTTTCACAGTATGTCAAATGGGGTATTATTGTAGCGGATGAATCAAGCCGGGCCTATGCTATGGTCGAAGAAGCCAAGCGTGATATCGTGAAATGGGTCGGTTTGGCTATTATACTTTGTGTGGTTTTTTCAGTGTTTTTTGCACGATCCTTTTCCGGCGCTATGCGGTATATGACCACTATTGCTAAAAAGATCGGTGGTGGTGAATTTGATGTAAAAGTCAAAGTAAATTCCAAGGATGAATTGGGTCAGATGGGTGAATCGCTGCAGGAGATGGCCATCAGCCTGGGTGAGGCTGTAAAGGTCAAAGAAGAACTCTTTGCGATTCAGGCGGAGGTGAAAATCGCCAGCCGGATTCAGCAATCGATTCTGCCGGTTGGCGGACCAAATCTGGACGGACTTGGGTTCGGCGCCCGCTATATTCCAATGGAAGGTGTTGCCGGCGATTTCTATGATTTCCATGTCCTGGAAGATAATTGCGTCGGAGTTCTGGTCGCTGACGTTTCCGGGCACGGTATTCCGGCGGCCATGATCAGCACAATGGTGAAAGTGACCTTTTCCCAGCAGAGCAGTATTGCTGAAGATGCCTCGAATGTTCTTAACGAAATGAACCGATTGTTATCTGGAAAAATGGAAGACCAGTTTTTAACGGCAATGTATCTCTATATCGATATAGCCAAGAAAAAACTGATTACGGCTGATGCAGGGCACTGTCCGCTGTATATCTGGCGGAGAAAAGACAAGGAAATGATTCGGGTGAAACCGAAAGGTATGATTATCGGATTTTTGCCTGTTATCAATTGCCCGATTGAAGAGACAAAATTGAAGGATGGTGACCGTTTGGTCATGTATACTGACGGGATTGTTGAAGCAGCGAATCCGGAAGGTGAATTATTTAATGACGACCGTTTCATTAATTTGATCAGCACCCATCAGGACGTAGCACCGGAAGAATTCATCGATATTGTTGTCGCTGAATTGAAAAAATGGGTCGGTGAAGATAAAAAGACATTTGAAGATGATCTGACTATGGTGGTAATGGATATTGGGAAGTATTAAGTCGAGACATTTTCAATTACTGAATGTTAAACTAAAGGTACGTTTATGAAAATTTTAAAAATTCTGCTGGTGTGTTTAATTCCGTTACTGGTAAACGCCCAAATAATTGACCAGAATTTTTTAATAACATCGGGAATTGATGCCGGACTGGATAAAGGGGACAGCCTGAATCGAATGATTATCAATGTCGATATTCCATCGGCTTATCCCGGTAAAGTCTATATCCGGGTATTCGACGCCGATCTGGGCGATACCTATGATAATCCCGGTCAGAATTCCCAGACCCGTTACCTGGTGTTCGGGCAAAACGGGATAAACCCAAATATTTTCTCAATTAAGGATTCGCTGAATTCTACAACTGCTCTCGTGAATTTAACCCTTGGACCGGACCAGTATTACGATAATCGCTGGCGAACAATCGGCAGTTTTACAATGGCTCAGGGCCAGCCGAAAGGCGACCGGACACTTTTCCAGGTTGTAGTCGATGGGATCAGCGGATCGGGTCGTAACCGCTACCAGGTCTTCGTATCTGCTGATGATAAACGCAACGACGCCATTGACGGATCAACTGTCACGTCGCCGGCTCTGGCCTTACGGCTGGCAAACAATCCAGGTATGAGCACGCAGATTACGTTTTCTATTCCACAGAGTTGTGACACGATTCTTGTGAATAATTTTGACGGCGATATCGATCGCAGCCCCAATAAAATTACCTTCGAATCAAATTTTCGAAGCAACATAACAATCAAAGCTTCCGGCGACGGAAAACTGGTAATGACCGCGATTGCAATGCAAAAAGAGGAATTGGGCCGGAAAGCATCACTGGTCATAGAAGGCAATGTCGCCGCCAATAACATCCAGGTCTGGATTACCGATAAAAAAGGCGCTATACTGCCTCTGGATTATCCGCCGCAACTCGCGGCCCGGAATTCACTGCCGGTCCCGAAATTCAAGGTTATCCCGTTAGCGGAATGTAACACGCTGATCCTTGACGCCACGGAATCCTCCGATGCTGACGGCGATGAACTGACTTATAAATGGTTCTTTGAAGGCGGTGAAACCGATCAGGGCGTGCGCATTGCCCATGACTTTAAAAAACCGGGCAAACATCCTGTTAAACTGCTGGTAGTTGATAATTCGATTTATGTGGCCAATACAGCCCGATTGACCCAAACGGTTATTGTAAACGATCCGCCAAAAGCCGCTATCGAGGGGGCCGAAAAAGCAGCGCCCTATCAAAACGTCTTTTTTGATGGAAATAAATCCACCGATACGGATGGAAATATAGTTGCTTACCAGTGGAATATGGGTGACGGGAATGTCAAGACTGGTGTCAAAGTCAGCCATAAATACACCCGGCCCGGTAATTATAAAGTAACGTTAACGGTCGAAGATGACGGCACAACATTATGTACAAAAGGTAAAACCACGGCAGACATCTGGATCAACCGGGCACCGCAAGCCCGATTCAATCTGGCGAAAAACCTGATTGCCGTTGACGAATTGGTATCCATGGATGCTAACGGATCGATTGACAGTGATGGTGAGATCGTAAAATATAGCTGGGATTTTGGCGACGGCGCCAAAACAGAAGGCATCAGCGCCAGTCATAAATACAGCCAGCCCGGCAAATATACCGTGCAACTGACTGCCCAGGATGATTCCGAACTGGCCAACGCCGAATCCTATTTGCAAGAGATAATCACAGTCAATGCACCGCCAGTGGCTGCGGCCGAATTTCCCAAAATTGTGGCTGTCAATGAACTGGTTGTAATGGATGCGGCAAGCTCCATCGACCC
>Ga0268276_1001265_pt1 | contig 25609 bp, 29 predicted proteins | sample saktaG_4_FD_190145 | JGI IMG/M metagenome (GOLD analysis project Ga0268276, IMG submission 190145) | Saline water microbial communities from Sakinaw Lake, British Columbia, Canada - sak_2010_1_5_45m | ecosystem: Environmental > Aquatic > Non-marine Saline and Alkaline > Saline ... | reverse complement strand
CCTTCACCTTTTTTTACTTCATAAAGCGTCGATGCAAATACTGCCGCATAATGTATTTTTCCTTCAACTCCGTTTAATATAACTTTTTTTCCGATAGAGTCTTTCAATTCTCTTGCTATATCAACTAAATCTTTCATAAAAATCAGATAGAGCAAGTGGTTTAAAAGAATTGTTGTGATTATGTTTGGGGTTTGTGTGGGGGAGGAAGGGGAGAAAAGCTGAAGAAATAAAATTCTCAATTTCCCTCAACCAACAACTCTCAACAACTCCCCAATATCATTAATTTCAAAATCAGCCCCGCTCTTTCCTGGTTCTGGAGGATTCTCTACACCATACCTTGCAAAACAGGTTTTTATTCCGAGTTTTTTGGGTGTGAGAATGTCTCTTTCTATTCTGTCTCCAACCATTAAAACTTCTTCTGGTTTCATATTCAATTGTTTTAATGCTGAATTAAATGGAACAGGGTGAGTTTTCTGCTTTTTAACATCCCCTTTGGTTACAACCACATCAAAAAAACCATCCATTTTCATTGCAATCAATCTTATCCAAGCTTTCATACTCGGAGCATCACTTATAATCCCCAACTTGTATTTTTTCTTTAAACTCATTAAAACAGGAATTGTCCCAGAATAAGGAATAAGATAAGATTCTCTGACTTGTCTATAAGCAATAATTCCATGAGCTAAAATCCTATAATCTACCTTTCCTTTTAATTTATTAAGAAGTTTCTGGAATATTTTCTGATATTCCATTCCGTGCTTATCATAAAGTTCATAAAGTGTTTCTATAACCTCTTCTTTCTTCATGTCCAATCCAGCAGAAATCATTGCTTCAACAGCTGCTTCGCAGCTCTTCTTCTTCATGCGCATAAAATCTATTAAGGTATTATCAATATCAAATAAAATTGCTTTTATCATTTTTTATCTTCCATCGCACCACTCACAACTCTTCTTTGGGCACTCCCCTTCTAATAATTTTATTGCTTTGTTGAATATATCTCCTGCATTCTTAACATCAACTTTCATCTTTTTTAGAGTTGTATCAAATATTACTTCCCCTGTTTCTGTAACTTCCTTTGGCACATAAAACAACAAAAAAGCATAATCCTCTGTTTTGTATCCATTTTTTCTTAAAAGGAAATTATAAATGTCTAATTGATTTTGATAATGTTCATGGGTGTCTTCTTTGCATGGATACCCTCTTGTTTTATAATCCAAAACAATAAGTTTCTCTCCCTTTTGAAGTATATTATCAACTGCTCCATGTAATACATTTCCATTTTTATCTTCCCATCTTATTCCCTTGAAATTATTTCTCCATGCTTTCATTAATTCAGGTTCATTGAATAATTTTAAATTTTTGCACTCTCCATTAGTGCACAATTCAGGAGGCAATAATCCTCTCTCTCTAAATTTATCAAAATGAATTTTGAGTATTCCATCCATTCCAGAAGGAAGAGAGGGAAAAATGCCTGCAGGTCTTTTCCAAACCCCGTGCTTATCCAACCAGAAACATCTTGGGCATTCGTGCATTAAAGAAAGAGATGATGGTGATAATTTAAATGCCATGAATAATACAAAAAACTCTCCTATAAAATACTTTCTCCAAACCAAAAATCAAATTATTTATAAACCTAAAAAGATTAAATAAAAAATGAAAAAAGTAAACAATGCAATTATAATCACTTCAATAATTTCAGGGGTTGTATTATTAATTGCAATTCTTGCCTTGATTACATTCAATTCTATTATTCCCTCTTCAAAAAACAGTGTAACAGTAGATGGGATATCAACAGTAAAAGCACTGCCTGATGTAATTTCAGTATATTTCACTATTGAAACAAAAGGAAAGACAAGTGTTGAAGCAAAAGATGCAAACACACTAATTTATGACAATCTAGTTGAAGCACTTGTTTCAGAGGACTTTGAAGAAAGTGATATAAAAACAGAAAGTTACAATATTTATCCAAATACCTACTGGGAAAATGGGAAACAGAAGACAGATGGTTACAAAGCAACTCATTATTTGAAAGTAGAACTTTCTTCTGATGAAAGTGATAAACTCTCCCCTGCCATAGATGCTGGAGTTGATGCAGGTGCAGGAATAAGTTATATCAACTTTGAATTAAGTCAGGGAGCACAAAATAAGTACAAAGCAGAAGCTCTTAAACTGGCTTCTGAAGATGCAGCAATAAAAGCAAATTCTGTTGCTTTAGGATTTAATAAGAAAGTTGGAAGACTTTTATCAGTTCAAGTAACTAGTTTTGAATATTATCCTTGGAATGTTTATACTGCAAGAACAGGTAGTGGAATGGGTTATGAAGATTCTGTCTCAGCAAAAGAAGCTGCAACGAGTATTCAACCAGATGAACAGGATATAAGTGCATCAGTAAGTGCAACATTCAAGCTTAGATAAATTTTTATTTCTTTTTTTATTATTTGTAATGTAACTATAAAATATTAACATCGAATTTAAAAGCAGAATAAATTATCTATACCTCCATGGAATTAAAAATTATGTTTGTAAGACTTATTTTAGCATTTATACTTGCTTTACTTTTTGGAATTGAAAGGCAAAGATCTCACAAACCAGTTGGATTAGGTACATTTGTTTTTATTTCAATAGGTGCGTGCGGCCTTTCATTAGTTGCTCTTAATATGGGTTATGATAATCCAATTCCTTTACTGGCTGCAATAGTTACAGGAATAGGTTTTTTGGGAGCAGGAGCACTTATAAAAACAACTGATAAGATATTTGGTTTTACAACTGCTGCAAGTCTTTGGTTATTTGCAATATTGGGTTTAATTATAGGTGTTGGAGAATATGAAGTTGGTCTTTTGATTTATATTTTAATATGGATTTCAATATTCATAGATAAATATATAGAAAAGAAGAAAACATCTTCTTATTTAAAAAAAGTAAGTTTTAAGATAAATAAACTGAATTGGGATAAGGAAGTTATGGGTTTATTTGATAAATTTAATATAAAGAAGCATAAACTATTATCTAAACAAATAAATAAAAAGACAAAGACAACCTCCTTAACTTATCTTTTGGAGGGTTCAGGAAAGAACATAAGAAACTTCTTGGATAATATTGAAACTAATTCGAACTTCATAGAATTTTCACTAGAATAAAATAAGGGGTATTTTAAAAGTATAATCGGGGAAAGATTTATATAGAATATTTTTGCAAGTAATAAAATGGTTGGAAGAAGAGATTTTGTGAAATTAGCAGGATTGGGGCTTTTAGGTTTAATAATATCAGATTATTCAAATCCTACAAATTTTAATTATTCAAATGAGCAAATAGATAAATTACCAAAAAAAATAACTGCAAAAGAATTTTCAAGACTTCCTTCACCAGATTATTATAATATTTATCACAATCCAATCAAATGGGAAAATGCAGCAAAAGGATTGGATTTTTCAAGAACAGAAGTTTATAGAGACAATAAATTAGTCGATATAATTGCAACTATTAAAATAAATCCCGAGAAGAATAAAATACGGGTTTTTAATGGAAATACTGAAACAGGCACAGAATCTGCTTGGATAGAACGTTGGCAGGAAAGAACAGGTGCTCTTGCAATGATAAATGGTAATCAATACATGGCAGAACCCCTTCATTATCCATGTGCTCTTGTAATATGTGATGGAAAACAAAAAGGACCGAAATACAATCAATATTCAAGAGGAATGTTAGTAGCAGAACCAAATGATTTAGAAGGAAAACTAAAGAAAGCAGATTTACTTGATTTTGAATATGATTCTTTTGATTATAGAACAACTCCTTATACTCAAGGAGTTCAGCACTGGCCAATCTTACTTGATAGAGAAGGAAAAATAAAAGTCAATGAAACAAGCTGGCAGGCAAATAGAACAGTTGTGGCTAAAACAAAAGAAGATGAAATTTTATTTATGACAACAGAGGGAGGATATTTTACACTTTATAATTTTGGGAAATTTTTAAATGAAAGCAACCAAAGAGCAGACAAGGGATTTAATGTTCATACAGCAATGAATATGGATGGAGGATACGAAGCAGAGATGGTTGTTAAAACCCCAGAAATCTCCTATGTAAATTATGGTGAATTTGAAACCCAGGGGAGAGGAAAAAATTTAACTGTTTTTAATATAAAACTTAGCATACCCGGGGTAATCGGTGTATTTCCAAGAGATTAAACATAATTAAAAATTCCCAATTTTTTCATAAGTTTATATGTAGCTTCTGAAAGAACAGCATTAAAATGTGCACTTCTTACATGTCCGGGTTCTGAGCCTGTCCATGGTTTATAAAAATCTTCTCTTCCTTTGCCCTGTACAACAATTTTCTCTCCTGTACTACTACTATAAGTATAATATTTTGTGCCGATTAGTTGTCCTTTCCCTGCACCTTCACCTGAATTGAAATAATATGTAAGCCAAAAATATTTTTCATCATCCGACATTCTCTTAAACTCCTCTTCTCCGTATGTTCCCTTAAAATCTGTCTCAAAAACAGATTTTCTGCGTGCTAATTCTCCAGCAAAAGCTGTTAATGAATCTTTTATATTACTAAAATGTGCAGAAGTGGTATCCTGATACTGTTCATTTGTCATTGTCTCTGGACGGCCTATCTGAAAATCTTTTGGAATAAATTTATCCTCTTTTAATTTTTTAAGCAAGGCAGAATCCCCTATATTATCTAATCCAATAGTAGAACCCCAAACAGGAGCATTAGGGCCCATCTTATCATAATCATAAATAGGATAACCTGACTTATAATATGCTCCTCCTTCAAGCATATACCTTGCAATTAATTCTTCAAGAGAAATTTTAACCCCATACACATTTTCATTTGCACTATCTCTAGCTTCACAAAATGATTTCACCAACCCTTCCTTATCTTTTAAAAGATAAATATAATCCCTTGTGTCAACCCCTTTTTCTTCATCTATTTTTGCTTTTAATATAGCTTTCTCATTAACATCACTTTCTTTTATTTTTCTTATATAATCTTCCCATTCAGTATTAGCATTAAACCTTACATACCCCTTTTTATTTGTCAAAACATTATCTTTTAATGTATATTCACCCTCATTAAAATTCAAATCATAAGAATATGATAAACCATAAGATTCACCCTCCCCATAATCTGCTGTAACAAAAAGATAACTTTTACCAAGTGAAGTTAGTTTTCCATCCACTATCTTTGATATTTTTTGAGACTCAATAATTGTTCTCCCATTATTTATAATAAAATCTCCTTCAGATTTAATATTAAATCCTAAATTAGGATTTTTAGTATCTATTTCTAAATTTCCTCCATTAAGTGTAAACCCTAAATTTCTTTCTTTTGTTCCTATTCCCTGAACAAATTTTGTGGTGTTCATATCTCCAAATATATTATTTATTTTTCCTAAATCAGAACTAAAACCTGTTCCCCCAGCAGAAATCTTCCCTTTCCCATAATTAAAATAATTTTCATTTTTATGCTCTAAAGGATTAAAATTATCATCATAATACATTTTCAAATTATTTCCAGAAACTTTATGATTCATATTGCCCACTGTTGCATCTGTGTTTTTCCAGATTTCTGATATTTTTCCATCTTTAGAAAGAGTTATTTTTCCAGCATTTCCACCAAATCCTTTAATTTTATCATTGCCTATCTCAAAATTACCTTCTATAATGCTGTTTTCCCCAATTCTTTCTATTTTAATAGATTCTCCGTTTAACTTAAGATTTGAAAACTTCCCTATATCATTTCCAGATTCATCAAAGAGTTTATTTTTAAATCTAAGAGAATCTCCTGCCTTTCCATAAAATACTGCTGGCTTACCTTCTTCATATTTTATTCTTCCACCTTTTGGGATTTCATAATCTGTTCCACCCAAGGTAAAAATGGTTTTCTCCGTTGCTGTCAAATCAGCGAAAACAATTCTCCCTGTATTGTCTAATTCAATTGAAGATGACTCCTTAACATTCATAAATAATGAACCATTTATGCTTGCACTTCCCCCTTCTAAGAAATTAATGAGGGTGTTCTCATTCTCTTTTTTAATAAATTCAACTCCATTTGCAGTTATATCAAGTCCTTCCCCTATTAAATTGCCTATATCAATTGTTTTACTTATTGTCTCTTCCGCAGAAAAGACAAGTCCAATTAATAATACCATAGCAAACAAAAAAAGAATTATCTTTGTTTTCATTATGCAAAATCTCCTGGATTTTGTATCCGCAGTTCACGAGGACTTAGAAAAACTTTGTTTTTCATTGTTCTACAACAAATCTCCATTTTAATTCACTGCCGGGATCTAAAATTGAGAACCATATTACATTTTCATCTGAAAGGAGAGTTGCTTTTGCCTCCACCCCATATTTGCTTGATACATCCTCCAAGCATGTTAAACATACAAAACCCGGCTTTTCATAATATAAATCTACAATTTCTTCTGAAGCATCGCGCAATTTCTCAACACTCAATATAATTTCTATTTTAAATTCTCTTAATCTAAAGGTGTCTTCTCCCTTCGTTATCGCCAATGGATAATTAGCTTTTATATTAATTTTATCTGCTTTTATATCTGATGAAACTAATAAATCACCTTCCTTTATTTCAAAACCTTGTTCTTCAAAAGAACTAAAATTTAAGCATAATTTTAAATTTTCATAAACATAATTTTCTAACTCTCTCTCAACTCTCTGAATAGATGGAATGTATTTTTTTGAATTCAAATAATAATAAGGAACCTCTTCTGTAATATAACTTATTGAAATTTCTTCTGGAATTTTATAATACCCTCCATGTAAAGAAACATAATTTATCCCTTCTTCACTTGTGCTTTCCAAGCAGGAGAGTATGCTTGTGTAAATAGGCTCTATTTCCAAAGATGTTTTTCCGAGGTTAAGATTATCTTTAAATACAAAGAAAGTAATTCCCATTCCTATAACAAGAACAGCAATAATAATAAAAATTGTCACCTGCCCTTTATGATTTACTCTTTTAATCATATCTCTATAAGGTATTTTTATTTATAAAGATTTATTCTTTCCAAGTTTTAATCTTACTTCCTCTGAACAATAACATTCTTTTTTGTTCTCTTTTCCAAAGTTAATATTTTCTCTTTTCCTGTAGCCATATCCTTAACTTTGAATTTTTTCCTCTTGACTTCTTCTGCTCCAACAAATATAACCTGCGGAATATTCCAGGAATTTGCATATTCAAGGGCTTTTGAAGGTTTTCCATAAAAAATAGAAACTGCATCTCCCCTTTCCCTCAATATATCAGCAATTTTAATAGCTTGCTTATCTTCATTCAGTGAAACAACAAGAACACTATTTTTATTCAATTTAAAATTCGCCAACATTGAAAGCCTATCCAACCCCAATGCAATTCCAGTACATTGCACCCCATTGAATTCATAACTTCCACCACCGCATACAGTTTCCCTCATTTTATCAGTTTTAACTTCAAAAACAGTTCCGTTATAGTAACTTAATCCCCTTGAAAGAGAAGGAGAAAATATTGCCTCAACTTTGTAAAGATTAAGATATTCTTCAAATTCTTTTAATTCATTATAAGAGGTATATTTAGAAAAATAGCTTTTAGGTTTCTTGAATATCTCAATAATATTTTCAGCCTTGTATTTTTTTAGGTTTTCTCTAACTTCTTTTTCAGGCAATTTATCTAACTTGTCTATTTCTTTTATTACTTGTATTTTATCTTTAATTCCCTCTTTGTCTAATATTTCATTTAATAATTTCCTGCTATTAAAATAAATAACAAATTTAATTCCTATTTTATTTAAGATTTCCTTTGTTAATGATAAAATCTCAACTTCATCTCTTATTTTGCTCCCAACTATATCCGCATCACACTGAACAAATTGTCTAAATCGATTAGCATTCACAGGCTCATCTCTAAAAACTTCACCAATTTGATATCTTCTATAGGGTAATTTTTTATTTTGCATTAATCTCTTCAATTGAAATGTAAATTCATATCTTAGAGCAAGCTCCCTTTCTCCTTTATCTTTAAGCTTGAATATATCACTCACAGCTTCATCCTGCTTGTTTTCTCCCTGGACAAATTCTTTATATTCAATTACAGGGGTTTCAGCTGGTTCAAACCCATATTTTTCAAAAGTATCCACTAATATTTTTCTTATTTCAGCTCTTTTGCGAGCTTCTTCTCCTGTATAATCTTTAAATCCCTTTACTGTTTCCATAAGTTGTATAAGAAAAAGATAATATAAAAATCTTCACATCAAGTCTTCTTTTTTGATTTAAGAGAACTTTTCTTTGATATAATTCTCTTTTCTAAATAAACTGCTATAAATGCAGCAATAGCCATAAAAAGTGCGAATGAACAAAGAACAGAAGGAAATCTTTGTTTCAAATAGGGCAAAACAACAATAAAGATAAGGGTTGGAACAGTCATTAATAATCCGCCAATCATTTCAACTAATTCTATTTCTTTTTTTATTCTATTCTTTTCGTGGAAATAATCTTTCATTATTAAAGACAAAGATAATATGATAAATCCAAAATAATAACAATTATAAATTAGAAAAGGGAGGTTTTCCAAAAATCCATAAGCTAGAGCAAATATGCTTGTTACAGTTACAAAAACAGTTTCACAACGTGCTTCAATAATAAATCCGGGAGTTAAAAGAGCAATAATTGAAATTACAACGGGAACTATGTAAATTAAAAATATATTTGGTTTTCTTTTCAAAAATCTTAGTGTAGCATGAAGAAATATTCCAGGTAAAAATGTATATGTTATAAATCCTATTTTTGCCCATAAGAGACTGTATTCTGTAGAACAAAGCATGAATTCCGAAAACTGATAAAACCCAAGGACGAATATAAAAAGAATAAAGAAATTTCTTAATGTTGTTCTTTTAAAAAATAAAATCAAAATAGTGGCTAAAATAAATTCAATAATTGCAACAGATAATGAAATAATCGGAGTAAAACACATATTATTATTATTATTATAAAAACTACATATAAAAACCTTACACTATTCCTAAATCAACCCTTCTTTCAAAATATCATCCCAAGATTTTTCACCCAATGCAACAAGTGCTTCCCTGAATGTAATTAATGGCTTTCTGTATTTTGTAGCATCATCAATTGCAATTCTTGGGCAAGCCAACTCAACAAAAGCATCAACATTATAAAAATTAATCAATTTGTCAGGAGTAATTTCATTCATTGTTATTATAATTACTTTTTTCCCAGATTTTCCAAGTTTATCAATTAAAACTTTAGGGGAACCAAACTTTTGTCCTGATTTGGTTTCTATGATAATTCCTATTTTCTTAGCATCTTTAAATTTTTCAATAGTCATAATTCTTTGCTTTAAAATTTTATTTTTTACCACTTTCATATTTTTAATTTCATTATTATAAACATCAACCAAGAAAACAGGTTTATCAACAGAGAGCACTGCCCCCATAGAATGAAAATTATTGCCTATTATCACAAAACATTCAACCTCTTCTTCAATTGCTTTTAATCCTGAATATTGGCAACCAATAACCTGTCCTTCATAAGCAATCATTGCTTTTTTCTTCGAAAGCAAAACATCTTTTCCATTTTCTCTATAAAAATTAATTATATTCTTAACATCCTGTAAATGCTGAATTGAATAACTCAAGCCTATTTTCTTGAAATTTTTCAGCTCTTTGAGAGATTTCTTTAGTAACAGAGTTAAATTAAGTTCATCTCTTATACCAATATAAAGCACAGGAAAATTAACTTTTGCAAATTCAGAATGTCCAAAATGAACAATTAAATCAGCCTTTATTGACTTTGCTTCCTCAACTGCTATTGAACATCCTCCCCAGCACGTTTCACCTGAAAAAACAGATTCAATATTCAAATCTTCAAATATTTTTAATATATCAAATGCATTTTGTTTTACACCCTCAGGTAATTGAACCAAGACTCTCTTTGGTTTTATTCTCTTCAATTCTCTTATCAATTTTTCATTTTCAAAATTCAATACCATAGTAATTCAAGAAATAACTCTCTTTTAAAACTTAACTTTTTCAAAATAGATTATAATTATCACATAAAATCTCTAACATTGTTCTACTATTAATTAACATTATAATAACCAACTGTTACAGATAATTAAACAATCTTATCTCTTATTGCTCAGCAAATCATAAGCAGACTTGGCTGCAATTGCTCCTTGAGAAGCAGAAACAACAACTTGCTTTAGCTTGTGATTTGTAACATCTCCAGCAGCATAAATTCCCACAACAGAAGTTTTCATATTTTCATCAACTTTAATAAATTTTTCATTATCCATCTTTAAACCAATCTTTTTTGTAAACTCTGCCAGAGGTGTAGAACCAACTTCAATAAAAACCCCATCAACTTTAATATCTTCTTTCTTGCCTTTTGACATTACCCTAATTCCTTCCACTTTTTCTTTACCCAATATTTCTAAAGGAAATGAATTGTAAAAAATTTCAACATTTTTCTTTTTATTGAGCCTCTCTTTATTTATATCCTCACATTTAAGTTTTTCTCCCCTATAAATTAAATAGACTTTTTTTGATGTGTCTGAGAGAGCAAGAGCAGAAGTTGTAGCACAATCACTTCCACCTATAACTGCAACATCTTTATTTTTAAAGAAAAATGAATCACAAGTTGCACAATAACTAACCCCCTTTCCTAAAAACTCGTCTTCTCCTGGAATTTTAAGCTTCTTTCTTTCTGTTCCTGTTGCAATAATTAAAGCATTACATTCTAATTCATTATTTTTTGTTTTCGCAACAAATTTTTTACCAATTTTTTCAATTGAAGCAACTTCTTCTATTATAAAATCCACTTCATATTTTTTTACTTGTTCATAAAACTTCTTCATAAGCTCTGCTCCTGAACCTTTAAATCCAGGCCAATTCTCAAGACGAAGTATGGAATTTACTGTTCCCCCTATGTCTTTTGATACAATTCCAACTTTCAAACCATTTCTTGCAGAATACAATCCTGCTGTTAAACCTGCAGGACCGGCACCAATTATTAGTATGTCATAGGTTTTCATTTTGTTTAAAGGGCGGAATGAGGGCGGAACTTCAAGATAAATCTTTAGTTGCTCCCTTTTCTTCGAAAAGGGCGGAAGGAGGGAATCGAACCCTCTTTCCACGGACCACAACCGTGTGTACTACCATTATACTACAACCGCCATTATACAATATTTAAAGATAAAAAGTATTTTTAAAGGTAATTAATTTAGTTTAGCCATGGCAAAAAAACCAATTAGATATGAACTTCTCGCACCAGCAGGTGATTTCTCTATGCTAACAGCAGCAATAAACGCAGGAGCAGATGCAGTTTATTTTGGACTTAAAGGATTTTCATTAAGAGCAAATGCAAAAAATTTTGAATTAAAGGATTTAGACAGGATAAATATTATATGCAAACCCAAAAAAATAAAAAAATATCTCACTTTGAATTCAATAATATATAATAACGAGATAAAAAAAATTGAAGATATTATAAAAAAAATAAAAGGAAAAATTGATGCTATAATATGCTGGGATTTGTCAGTAATTCAATTATGTAGAAAATATAATATTCCATTTCACATTTCCACTCAGGCTTCAGTTTCAAATATTGAATCAGCAAAATTTTACAAGAAACTCGGAGCTAAGAAAATTATATTAGCAAGGGAACTCAACCTTAAACAAATAAAAGAAATAATAAAAAAAGCAAATATCAAAGCAGAAGTATTTATTCATGGTGCAATGTGTCTGGCTGTGAGCGGACGTTGCTTAATGTCTCAATCCCTATTTAACAAATCATCAAACAGGGGAGAGTGTATTCACCCCTGCAGAAGAAGTTATATAATCAAGGACAAACAGGAAGGTTACGAACTTGAAGTTGAAAATAATCACATTCTTTCACCAAAAGATTTATGCACTCTTCCATTTATTGAACAATTGAAAAAATCCGGAATAACTTCTTTTAAAATAGAAGGAAGAAATAGAGATTCAAGATACGTAGATACTATTGTAAGGATATATAGAAAAGCACTGGACAAAAAATTATCAAAAAAAGAAATAGAGATTTCAATGAAAGAATTAGGAAAAGTGTATAACAAAGGTTTTTCATCAGGATTTTACCTGGGGCTTCCAACTTCTAAAGACTTCTCCAATATTGAACATTCAAGTGCAACAGAAAAAAAGCAATTTGTAGGGAAAATAACTCATTATTACCCAAAAATAAATGTGGCAACAATAAAACTTGTTTCAGAATTAAAAATAGGGGATAAAATCGCAGTCATAGGCAAAACAACAGGAATAATAAATTCTGATATAAAAAGGATTGAAATAAAAAATTCTCCAGTTGAAAAAGCAATAAAAGGGCAGGAAATAGGAATAAAATTGCCCTTGGTAAGAAAAAATGATGAAGTTTATGTTATTAAGAAAAATTAATATTAGTTATCTGTAACAGTTAGTCTATTATGATTAATCTAGTTTAGTAATATATTTCCCCTGCAGGATTTTACCGAGATAATTACATTTTATCTATAAGAATAAAACAAATCTCCGATTAGATTAAAAAATAAAAAATAATAAAAAAATAATAAAAATTAAAATTCAAATGGATTTGGGTTTGACGAACAAAGCTGCCTATTTCCAGATTTATCTAAGAAATAAACTACAACATCCACCTGGTTTGCATTTGCTACATAATTAGGATCAGTTGAACTGATTACAACAGTTCGAGTTATAGTGCTCAAAGGAACTATATCTTCAGAAATATTTGTAGCATAACTTGAAGTCTTGCTGGCATTCATGAAAACCAACATCACTCCCCCAATTGCCTCTCCTCCTCCTTGTCTTGAAAGAGTTACATCATAGGAATCAGCAGTTATAACCACAACATTTGTAGCCACAACATTTGCCTGAAGGCATTTTGCGTCTATATCTACCTGCTCACTTCCTCCCTGCACAACATTTCTTACAACAACCCAGATTATACCAACTGCTACAAGAGTAAGCAATATTATCAACAAAGTCGCAACAATTGTTGACAAACCTTTTTTATTATTATTCATATTAACCTCCTTTCAAATGGACTTTTATTCTTTTGAAAGAAAATGTAAAATTTTCATTCAAATTTATAACCATTACTGGTTAATAAGATAAGAAAAAACACCTATAAAAACCTTTTTATTTATTGAAGCCATCGATAATTTTAAAAAACTCCTTGCTATCAACAACTTTATCAACTTCTGTTAATCCCCTTTGTTCAATAAATTTTGCAAATGCTTCTGGTTTATATTTTCTTTTCCTCAAAGAAGAAATAGTTGGAATTTTCTCATCATCCTCTCCGGATAGCTCTCCTGAATGAATCATTTCATTTAATTTTCTTTTTGACAGGATTAAGTCTTTAAACTTGATTCTGCCTATAAAAAATGTCCATGGGAATTTCTTTCCAAAAACTTTAAAAATCATTTTCTGTCTTTCTGCATTATCCATGTGGTCTTTTCCACGTATTATATGGGTCATTCCCAATTCCATATCATCAACAGGAACAACAAGATTCATCAAAGGCCAGACTCTATATTTCTTTTTTTGTCTTGGATGTTCTTTTTCATTTATTCTTGCCAAAGGAAAATCTCTCATAGCAGGATTTGGATTTTGCATATCTGATTTAAATCTTAAAACTGCCCCCCCTTCTTTAAAATTATTTTTTGAAATTTTAGACAGCATTTTTTCCCACCTGTATAAATTTTCTTTAATATTATTATTTCTGCATGGGCAATTTTCCTTAAAATCTGAAAATTCTTTGAATTTTTCAGAAGAGCATGTACAAACATAGGCAGCCCCTTTTTTTATAAGTTTTTCAGCATAATCATAATACAATCCCATTCTATCTGAAGAAGAAATATATTCTGAAACATTTCCCAAAATCCAATCACAATCTCTTTTTATGTTCTTGTAACTTTCCGGAAGGATTTTTTCAGGGGCAGTGTCATCAATAATAACATAAAACTTGCCGCCATATTTTTTAACATACAAAGAATTGGGAAGCCCGGCTCCTATCATATTCCCTATGTGCAATGGCCCAGACGGTGCAGGCCTAAATCTCATAACAACGCCCTTTTTTGAAACATTTGGCAATTCTTCCAATCCTTCCCTGGTTTCCCTCTGGGAAACTTCTTCTTTAAAATTCTCATATTCCTTTTCCTGCTCAACAAGCGAAAGCTTGTTCACAGAATTTACAATTTCACTAATTTTCTTCACATACTTTTTAACATCTTCTTTTTTCAGTCCTTCATTAAACAATGCGGATATAACTGCTCCTTGATTTGCCTTGCCCTTATAATGTATTGCATTTTTAAGAGCATATGCCATTGCTTTTTTATCAAGATTTTTCATAATACTAGACAGAATTGATTATTTATTAATTTAACTTAAATCAAAAACAATTTTTACTCATATTTATTTATATTGGCTTTCTTCTCCAAAACTTCAATTCTCTGCTGTAAAATATAAATCTGATTTGACAAATCTTCTATCCTGTCTGTCATATCTTTCAATCTTTTTGCAAGGCGTCTCCTTTTTTCATCTGCATCCAAAGTTTCATTTGCACCTGAAATTTCAGAAGATGAAACCCCTGAAGATGAGCCAGAAACATTTGTATTTCCAAAAAAATTAAAAAACCCCCCCGAAGAATTTTCCTGAGTTTGCGCAGAAGAATTACCAGAAGGAGCAACCCCCGAATCTCCTTTAGTTCGCGTTTTTCTCTGTCTGTATTCCTCAGTTAAATCAACAATTTTATCTCTTCTGCTAAAAAGTCCCATATTCAATACAGTTAAAGATTATTTTTAAATTTAGCTATCAAACATTTTTTAAATAAAGAATTCTTTGATTTTGAATGGGTTCAGTAGTTTCAGATATAATAGAAAAAGTGGTCCCTCATTATCAGAAAAGAGCTAAGGATAAAAAAGGTGGACTAATTGATTCTGTAGAAGTTGCAAGTCACACTCTGGGATATGATTCTGCTGTTGAAACACTTGAACCAGTTTATTTTTTCATACTTGACTTAATGAATGATTTTGGACTTTCCGCTGAAAAATTGATAGATAATTTTTCCTCCTCTCCGGGTTCAGGACATTTTGCTGAGCTTGGACAAAGAGCAACAATAATGCAAAATCAGGCAACAAAAGTTCTGGGTGATATAAATGTTGTTTTGAGAAGTGTCCTCAACATAATTTATGATTTAAAAGAATTCAGAATAAGACTTCAAAGTTATGAAGATTTAAAGTCTCCAAAAAAAGATTCTGCGATATTATCCCTTAAGCAAATATGGATGGATAAAGTTGATATTCAAAAAGGAAATTCAAGCATAAAAGCTATGGCTCTTGGACAAGGCGGATTTACAACCTTGATAGATGCATTCCTTGCTTCGAAAGATGAAAAAGATGCTGAAAGAATTGATTTAAATGAAAGAGTAAAAAGAATTTTAATTCCAAGAATTCATGAATTTAACATTTGGTTAAAACAATCTGAAGAAGAACTAAGAAAAAGATACGAACTTGAAAAAACTTATTTAAAAAGCCAGGTTAACAGCCTCAAGCTTTATTCAAGATGGGCAAAGCCTTATTTAAAGGCAGCCTATGACTTAGAAAGCAAAGATAGAACAAGGGAGCCTGCACTTGTTAAGGCATTTAACACAATTATTCTTGAACTTGTATTAATCGGGAAAAAAGAATTAAATGTAAGAGATTCTGCACTTGAAGGATTGCTTCCAAAAGAATTTGCAAAAGAAAATTTTACAAAAAAATTAAGAAAATATTATAGTTGTGTAATTGTTGAATTAACTTTTAGAGGAATTCCCCAAAGAGTTTCACAACAAGCTCATTTTACATTTGGAGGAAAAGCAGATGTTACATTTAAGGCATACGCTCTAAACGGAGATGAAATAAACCAGTTAAATAAAGAACTTGATAAATCAGATTTGGATGATGTGCTAAAGCTAATTAATGGAGCAACTGATGAAAGTCTCAATCAATTGCAGAGTGAAATAAATTTTTTCCTTGAAGAAAAAAACAAGGAGGAAAAGAAAGAGGAAAAAAGAGAGGATTCAAATCCCTTCCTTGCTTTATTTGGATTTTATGAAAAAAGTGATAAAAAAGAAGTTCCAAAAGAAAAAGAGGAAAATAAAGAAAAATCCTTTCAAAAAGATAATTGGATTGAAAAAACTCATCTTAGACCTCTAGCTGAAGAAGTTGCAAAAGCAACTGCTATGAGTCTTTTTGATATTTATAAAAAAGCCCATGGAATGGCAAGTTATACTTAATGAATCTATAACATAACTTAATAATGCAAAATATAATTATCTGTAACAGCCAAGTTATTGTAATTAATCTATTTTAGTAATATGCAAACCCCCATGATTTTACTATGATAACTAAGTACCCCATAAAAAATATTTATATATTCCTTATTCTTTCATAAATAATGCCAAGAAGAAGAAAAACCAAAGAAGAAAAGGAAAGAATTATAGAAAAACCCTCTTTAAGTCAAGAGGAAATAAACTCACTGGAGCAAATGCTTGAAAAAGATGAAGAAAAAATAGATTTTTCAGAACTCAGAGGATTTTTGGATGAACCAAGAACACAAAAATCTTCCCCCTCACTTAGTAAAATAAATGCTCCTCAAAGAATTCCCACCAGACTAGAAACAAATTTAGCTGAAGATTCAACATCAAATAATAATTCAAAAGGAGAAGAAGACCCTTTCAAGTACAATGCCAGAGAGAAAAAATCTGAAGAGTCAAAATATGTCAAATATGAAGGGATGATTATTGAAAATATAATTCCACATGGGGAAATTCAAAAAATAGGAAAGGAAAAACCTTTTGAAAGGAGGGAGATAAGATTTGAAAATTCTCCACAAGCAAGAATTGCAATCCAAGAAAATTTTGAGAAATATTTTCCTGTTAGCAAGATTGATAAAGATAAAATAGGAAAGGAAAAACCTTTTGAGAGAAGGGAAATTAAATATACCCCTGAAAAGTATTAATTTTAAAGATTAAATTAATGTGAAGGCAATTTTTAATTGATATTAATCATCTTAGGTTAAGTATTAAGTTATATATCATTTAATATTAACAAAGCTGTTACAGATAATTATGTTCCATGCTCCTCTCCTACAACTCCAACCATTAGATTAATAAATTATTCTTTCATATAAATAACATATGGAAAAAGGGGATTACACAATTGAGAATATTTATCAGGGAGGATATTCTACTTTAGATCCAAACAAAGCCTATTCAAGTAGTTTTACAGGATATAGGACAAAGGCAGGTTCTCTTGGTTTAACAACTGATCCAAGAACAGCAAACATAATAAAAGATGCTTCTACAAAATTATCCACAGGTATAAAACATATTGAGCTTGCACTTGTTTCTTCTGAATTATTTGATTCTATTCCAAAACAGCAATTTGCTGAAATGAAAGAATTGAGCAAACTAACAGGAGTAGATGTTTCTGTTCATGCTCCTGTTATAGATTCTGCTGGAATGTCTCAGCAAGGATTCAGCGAATTAAACAGAGAAGGAGCTGAAAGAAAAATTACTGAAGCCCTTCTAAGAAGTCATGAATTAAACCCTGACGGGAATATTCCAGTTACCTTCCATTCTGCAGAAGGAGTTCCAGGTTCAGAGTGGAAAACACTCGGAGAGAAAGGAAAAGAGAGAGAGGCAAAAAGACTTATTGCAGTTGATAGAGAAGATGGGAAAATGATTCCACTGGAACTTGAAAAAAAATATTATCCTGGAGATGACTTATCAAAACCAACAGAATATACTCCAGAAGAAAATTTGAGAATTGCAAATCGTACAAGATGGAGTGATTCTTTAACTCAAGTCGAATTTAGCAGAGAAAGTGCTGAGAGAATTATGCAAGACATCCACCCTATTTTTCATAAATTATATAACAAGATAAATGAAAGCAGATTAACACACAAACCTTTTGATTATAATATGTCCCCAGAAGAAAGAGACCAAATAAAAAAGATTTATTCAGCAAGTGAGTACTTAAGTGAAGCAGAAAGAAAAGTAAGGGCTGATTTCTCAAAAGCATATGAAAGTGCACAAAAAGACAAAGATAAAATAACAATGAATAACCTTAAAATCATGTCTGAAGAGTATGGAAAAGTACTTGGTTTAGATAATGCTGGAAACGCCACAATTCAGTCTCTTGACCCAAAGACACGCTCAGAAGCATTATTTCAATTATCACAAGGACTTCAAAGAGTACAACCAAGATTATTTATCCCAGTAGAAGAATTTGCCATAACACAATCTTCAAAAACTTTTGGAAATGCAGCATTCAATGCATACAACAAATTCAAGGACCCCAATAAAACTCCTATAATGGTTATTGAAAATCCTCCTGCTGGAATGGGTTTATCAACTGGAGAAGATTTGAGGAATCTTGTTATAGCCTCAAGAAATCAATTTGTTGAAAAAGCAAAAGAAAATGGGATAGGTGAAGGGGAAGCTCAAAAAATTGCTGAGAAATTAATAGGTGCAACATGGGATGTAGGGCACATAAACATGTTAAGAAAGCAGGGATTTAAAGAAGAAGACATAATAAAAGAAACAAAAAAAATAGCATCATATGTTAAGCATGTTCATCTTTCTGATAATTTTGGTTTTGAACATACTGAACTTCCTATGGGAATGGGAAATGTTCCTATAAAGGAAATAATGGAGAAACTAGGAGAAAAAGGATTCAAAGGAAAAAAAATAATAGAAGCTGCACAATGGTGGCAGCATTTCCAGACACCTCCAATAAAAGAAACTCTCGAGGGACTTGGCTCTCCAATGTATAGTTTTGGGGCTGGGCCTTACTGGAATCAAGCTCTTGGACTTCAACAGGGATATTTTTCAGGATATGGAATGATGCTTCCTTCAAATAATTATCAAACTTTTGGAGCAGGATTCTCACAGCTTCCTCAAGAACTCGGAGGAGAAATGAGGAGTAGTGAAGGAAAATTCAGCCAGAGAAGGATGGAATAATTAAGTTTATTAATTAAAAATACTTAATATAAAAATGCCAAAAAAAGAAAAAACAAAACAAATCTCAGAAAAGGAATTGCAACAAGGTGCAATTAAAGCGGGATTAAACCATTTTATTAACTCTAATCCAGGTCTAAAAAATTATGCTGTATTAATAAGCAATAATCTTGATTATAATAAGATAGGTAATTTCATTGAAACTGCAAAAGAAAAATACAAATATCAGAACAATGCGGTTTACAATGGACTTGCAAATTACATTGCTTCTGGAAAAGCATTAAAAGATACAATAATACAAACACTTTTTGATGAAAGCCATGAAGGAAAATTAGACAAAAATGTGCTTGAAAAAATTGTAGAGTTTTTTAAACCAAATAAATTTGAAGGGGAAAAGTATTTTGAAAAAGCTCGTAATGCCTATGGAGATATGTATGATATCCTTTCTCAGGACAAAGTTGCTCAAGAAGAAATACCTGAATTAACAAAAGCTGCAAAAGCAATGAAAATGTATGGGTTTTTGGATGTTGCATTAAAAAATTTCAAGGCACATGGAATGATGGATGACAAAATGTATAAGATGCTTTCTAAAGAGCTTTATAAAAAAACTACAATTAAATCAGAAGAAGGAAGAAAAGGACTTGAAAATTATATACTCTCAAAAGAAATGAAAGAAGAAAATAAAGTTCCCCAAAAAGTCGCGGCTTCAATAATAGGATTTATTGGATTTATACTAGTTATATTTAATTCAACCATTACAGGCGCAGTTACAGGAGGAGATTCTCAAGTAACAATTGGAATTGTTGGGGGGTTTATGATTTTTTTTGCTCTGCTATTATTTTTCAAACCCTTAAAAAAGAAACTTTAAAAACTAAAATATGCTTACAACTCAATAAAAGATGGTGAAAAAAAGTTCAAAAAAAGAAAAGAAAGAAGAGGAAATAAAAAAAGTTCCTGTAAAAAAGATTCATCATAAGAAAAAGAAAAAATTAAGTGAAAAAAAAGTTAATCCTAAGGAACATAAAAAACCAAATAATAAAAATATTCCAACTTTGCAGTTTAAAACAGAGGATGGAATTGCTATGGATTTTGCAGTAAAAGTTTATAAGCGGTTTGATAAAATAGTAAAATCAATAGTTCTCTTTGGTTCAGCAACAAAGCAAACAGCTGTTCCAGGTTCAGATATTGATATAATGATAATAATTGACGATGCATCTGTGAAATGGGATCAGGAATTGATTGCATGGTATAGGGAAGAACTTGAAAAAATAGTGCAAGGAAGCCCTTACAAAAAAGATTTGCACATTAATACAGTAAAATTAAGCACATGGTGGGAAGATTTAATGAGAGGAGACCCTATTGTGTTAAATATTTTAAGATATGGGGAAACACTTATAGATTATGGGGGTTTTTTCAATCCATTAAAATATTTGCTTATAGAAGGAAAAATAAAATCCACCCCTGAAGCAATTTATGCCTGCCTTCAAAGAGCACCTTTGCATTTTGCAAGAAGCAAAACTGCAGAATTGGGTGCAATAGAAGGATTATACTGGACAATGGTTGATTCTGCGCATGCTGCACTTATTGCAGCAAATGCCTCCCCTTCTTCTCCTGAACACATACCTAGAGAATTAAAAATTAATTTTGTAAATTCCGGAAAACTAAAAATGAAATATGTTGTGTGGTTTAGAGATATGAATATTCTCCACAAAAAAATATCTCATGGAGAAATAACTGATTTAAAGGGGATTGAAATAGATGAATGGCAAAAAAGAACAGAAGAATTTCTTGGAATAATGGCTCAGTTAGTTAACGATATTGTTAGTTAATTATTTGATTACACATTTATTTAATTCCTTAATTCTTTGAATATCAAAATATCTTTCTGTTAATCTGAAAGTTTTTTCTTCCAAAGCAAGATCATAATGTGTAGATTTTTCATTCTTTTTATTATGTTCTTTATAAACTCTGTAATTAAATCTTGTATATATCTCAAGAACATCTAAAAGAGGCAATTCATTTCTCGCCACAATATCAGTTATCATTTCAAGACGACTTTTAAAATTAAAATTATTCTTTTTCATTTTGTTAATTCCTCCAAATTTTTTGGATATTCAAAAATATTTCCACCCAATTTCTCAAAAACACTTAATTGAGCTTTATATCCTCTATTAAGACCTTTTAGAATATCTTCTTTATTTATTGGTATCTTAATTCCAAATTCGCTTAAAATTTCATCATTTTCTCTAGAATAAACCTCTTGGTAAACTTCTATATAATCAATCAAACATTTTTCAGCTCTTTCTTTATCATAAAAATCTAATTTATCTTGAGATTTTAAGTTTTGTGTCAATTGTTCAATCAATTCCCACCTGTTTATCATTTTATTTGCTCTTTATCCACTTTTCCATCAATCCTATAACCATCTAATTCAGGATGTTTATCTAATTCCTTTTCAACTTCTTTTGTCCAAGGAATATAATACTTAGTTAACAATTCATTGCCAAGATAAACAATAGCCCCGGCACCCAAAAGCTTTGCTGTACCCTCTAATATATCAACTAAACTCATTTTATTTTTTGCCCCCTTTATTATCTTTTTTTTCAGGCTCATATTTTTTAAGAATTTCTTCAAGACCGCCAAAAGCATTTGGCTTTGAGGCTTCAACTGCTTGCATTCTCAAAGTTTCAAAGTGATATTGATTTAAAATCTCTTGAGCCATAATAAATCCCATATATTTTTGTAACTCTTCTTGAGCATTCTCTTTCTCTTCTTTACTTATTGCTCCTTCTGGGGATTTGGCCTTGTATTGTAAAGCTCCTATTTTACCCATTAATTTAGCATAATTTTCTCCAGCATATTTTCCAAATGTAGAATCAACCAAAGCCTTTTGCTCATCTGTTGCACCCTTCAAAGCAGGTTTATACCAATCATAAACCTCAGCCACACTTGCCTCTCCAAGCTTCAAATTATATTTATTATTATAAATTTGTATAAGCTTATCTGTTGCATTATCAGTAATATATTGGTCATATAACTCTCTTCCATCATTTCCAAAATCGAGGTTTTTCTCTAAAAGGTTTATAGCCCCTGAAACATACAAAACATCTGCTTCTGACTTAGACATATTTGCAGCTACATTTGCAAAAGCATATTTTTGAAATTCTGCTGGTTTATTTTCCTTTTCTTTTTTTTCTGTCATTTTAATTTGAACCTCCATACAAGAAATTATTAGCTCCCTTAACAAAATTTTGTACTTGTTCTGGCATATTATCAGGATGTTGCGTGCTGTACATTCTTGTAATTTCATATAAAGTATCTCTCACAAAATGCCCGCTCCATCTAGAATCATGTAATTTAGATAAAACAGGGTCGTGAAAATTAGCTAATTGGGGATTTAATATTATTTTATCTAATATAGGTTGTGCCAAAGAAACCTTTTCTGATGCTTCCAGATTTATCCAAAATAATTTTGATGTTTTTTCAATGTCTTTTTGAGTTTCCATTTTAAGCTATTTCTACCTCTGATTTCAATTTATTATATACCTCTGTCATTTTTTTAGCTGCTTTAAACTGATAATCTATAAGACCCACATCCAAATTATTGTCTTTAGCATAATTCATTTTCGCTCCAAGATTATTAAGATCCTCTATAGTTTGTGCATTATTAAGCATATTTTCAACCTCATATTTCCATAAATCACAAGGTTTGCAGATAGAACCCTCCTTAAGTGGAAATAAATAAATTCCTCTAAATATACTCTTTATTTCACTTGCTACTCTTCCAACTAAACCTTTTACATTTTCACCATTTGTTTTATATTCCTTTTCCATATTTTTCCCACAAATTTAAACTTTATAAATCTTTCTATTTGTTACTATTGACTAAAAGTAACAATCTACTGGGGTGTAAATTCGTAAAGAACCCTCGTCTTGCAGGGCAACTTAGCTTTTATTGCTTTGAAAGTTTTTCTGGCTAAAATTACTGCTTTTGGAGTTGCCACAGCAATAAAGAAAATCTCTGAATTAGGTTTTAAGATGGCCGATTTACCTATGCACTTTCCAAAGGATAACTGCATTCCTGTCTGCATTCTATCTGCTCCAGCACCAGTAAGCATCTTATTTTCTCTCTGAATATGGTGGGGAAAAGGAACAACCTTAAAATAATACTGTCCTGCAAGAATTTTATCAAGACCCTTATTTATATACTGTCTACATGATTCAAGAGCATTATGTCTAATCTGAACTGCTTCTATTGTCACAAGGGTTAATTTATGGGGGAATTTTCCAGCTGCATAAACTTTTCCTTCTCCCATACTAAACTTAACAATTTTCTGAGGAGGAACTACTTTTATATAAGACCTATTTTTTCTTTTGCTTATACGAGTATAAGGAACAACAATTCTTTTTGAATATGCATTTGCCTTTCTGAGCGATACCATTTATTTTACCTCAACTTTTGTTGTAATTGCCTGTCCAGGCAAGCCTTTCTCAAAAATAGCTCTTACAACTCCTTTATTTCCGTGAGTAGAAGCGATTTTCCCGTTAATTTCTTTTCCAGCAGGAGATTTCCAAATTACATTTTTACCGACGAACTTTTGTGCTTCTTCTTTATTTGAAATATCTTCTATTTCAATTAAAAAATGTCTTTCATGCACGGTTTTTCTCCCTCGTCTGAATTGAATTACTTTTCCGCTTGTCATAGTTATTAATCAAGAAAATTAGTTTAAAAACCTTACCTACAAGATTATTTCTCCAGCACAACAATCTCTCGCCCTACAATCTGCCCCTCTCTAAATTCCTGAATTGGAAATCCTTCTTTTAATTTAAGTCCTATCTTTACAGATATTTTAGAAAAATCACATCCAATTCTGCTTCCACCAATATTAATAAAAGGGGCGCTAAAAACAAATTTGTCGGCTACACTTTTTTTCAAATTATTCAAAACATTAATCATTAAAATCTCGAATTGTTTTATCATTAAATCTGCTTCTCTCTTTTCTGGAACTTTTGTGAGAGTTTTCCCAAAATCTGGTTCACTTACCAAAACATCCACAGAACCCATTACAATTTTGCTTGAATCATTGTTCATTAATTTATATTTTTCTTTGGGAAGCTTGAGCCATTCAATATTCTTTCTGGCCCCATTTACTGCTTCATTATCTTTGTCTATTCCTATAACTTTTATTCCCATATTCAATGCTTCCATTAAAACAACACCAATACCACAAAAAGAATCAAGTAAAACCCCATTTTCTTTAACTTCAGAAAGATTAATCATTATCTTAGCTAATCTAGGAGAAATGCTAAGATTTTCACGTCTTACAGGTTTTTGCATATCTCTTCTTTCAATTTCTTTATAATCACACCTTTGAATAATTCTTCCAAACAAATCATTAAAAACAAAATATCCTTCTGTAATTAAATTTGAAGAGGGTTTTCTTGTATACTCTTCATTCTGCCCCCTCACAAAACCTGTAAATTTCTTTTCTGTTACTTTAAGTTTTTCTGAACGGAATCTTTTTTTGAGATATTGTGAAATTTCTTCAGTATTTTCTGAAAAATCCCATATAACATAATTAAACTTGTTTTCAGAGCCAAAATAAATCTCTTTTCTATTAATATCCTTTAAACTACACAAAACTATTCCTATTGCAAGTGTTCCACCAAGAATATCAACTGCCCCTGCCTCAAGAGGTTTCTCCAATTCAAGCAATAAACCATTCTTTCTAATTTCCTCATTTAATATTACATTGTCTGTCCTTTTTATGTAGCTTTTAACTTCTTGAATAGATAATTCAGGATTTCTGCCCAATATGAATAAGTATTTCATAAATAAAATAGAAAAATCTAAGTTAATAAGGATTTTGTTTATAGAATAATCTCAAAATCCCCAAATTCTTTCCTAATCATCTCAAAAATCTTTGAATCAAATTCAACTTCTTTCTTGGTTTTCTGATGCTCAACCGCTTCTGAAACCTCATTCATATTTGAGTTTTCAACCTTATTTGTAATATTGAATACTTTATTGTCCTTAAACAAAAATGTTTTTTCTCCTGAAATAAGTAATTCTCCAGAACCATCTTTAAACTTCAATCTCATTTTCCCTTTTTCTAGAGAAACCAAATCACATCTCTGAGAAAATTCAATCAAGTCATTTATTAGAATTCCTGCTTCTTTTCTTGCATCATCAACCTTGTGAGCAGTCAATTTGCCTTTCTTAAACTCTGCCTTTGCACCTATTATATTTTTTAATATTCTAAGATGTTGTTGAGTCATCTTCCCTCTCTTAACAAGTTCTTTTTCAAAGTTTTCAACTAGTTGAGACTGGGATTTTTTTCCTAAAATTGAACTCAGCAAATTTATTACATCTGAATAAATTCTTTCAACTGTTTTCTCTTGGGCTTTTTTATCAATTTGAATTCTAAGTTCTTTTAATCTTTTCAAATATTCTTCTGTTTCTTTCAAAAGCTTGTCAATTTCTTCTCCAGAAATCTCTTTTATTTTCTCATGCTCATAATCTCTCCATATATTAATTACCTTCTCCATAAAATCAACATATT